>Ga0315533_1003318_pt1 | contig 10666 bp, 11 predicted proteins | sample SalMarSW160130MG_FD_203081 | JGI IMG/M metagenome (GOLD analysis project Ga0315533, IMG submission 203081) | Salt marsh sediment microbial communities from the Plum Island Ecosystem LTER, Massachusetts, United States - Salt Marsh Sediment SW1601-30 ...
TTAGAGAGACGGCTAAAAGAGGAATTGACCTAAAGGAAGTTTTTTGGCTGGTTATTTTTATCTTTTTAGGTGGCTTGGCCGGTTCTCGTTTGGCTTATCTTTTCCAGTTTCCTCAATATTATTTAACTCATCCTTTGGAAATATTCCAAATCTGGGCCGGCGGTTTAATGTTTTACGGCGGGCTATTTGGCGCCTTGATTAGCGGTTGGTTGTATCTGAGATACAAAGATAAGACAAATTGTTTTTTTTGCTTAGGGAAGTCATCGCGGAGCGATGACAGGGTTCCCAGCATAAAAAAACAATTTGTCTTATCTTTTTTACAAATAGCTGATGTTATTACGCCAGCTCTGGCCTTTGGCATTTTCATTACCCGAATTGGTTGTTCTTTAATCAACGACCACCAGGGAGCGATTACTTCTTTGCCTTGGGCTATCCAGTGGCCGGACGGGACACTGCGCCATCCGGTAGCTGAATATTTGGCCTTAAACGGGCTGATAATGTTTTTGGTTTTTTGGTTTCTGCGAAATCGTCTCAAAAAACCAGGTCAATTGTTTATTATTTTTCTTTTTTGGTATTCCGTTTCCCGCTTTCTCTTGGATTTCAGCCGAGCCACGGACACCGCCTTAGCTGACCCTCATTATTTAGGATTATTCATCAGCCAATGGCTTAGTTTATTTGTTATAATTGGGCTGATTGTTTTTTTGATTAGAAAAAAATTGACATAACAATCAAATCGGTTATCTTATCTTTTTTTCAAATTTGGTCAAAGATATGATATAATTCTATATATGCGGAAGCCATGGCATATTTTTTCTATTGAAAGAACTCTGGAGGAGTTGAAGTCACAACCCGATGGCTTGACCGGCCAAGAAGCCAAGTTAAGATTGAAGAAATTTGGTCTTAATGAACTTCCCAAGGAGAAACCCTTTTCCCGGTTAAAGTTATTTTTAGAGCAGTTCAGGAGCCCCCTTATTTATATCTTGCTTATTGCCGGCATCGTTACTTTAGTTTTGGAAGAGTATACTGATACCATCGTTATTTTTGGAGCGGTTCTTTTAAATACTATTGTTGGCTATTTTCAAGAGAGCAAAGCTGGCCAGGCCTTAGATAAGTTAAAAAAAGTTCTCAAGATAAAAACAATTGTTTTCCGCCAAGGGCAAGAAAAAGAAATCCCCCAGGAAAAATTAGTTCCTGGCGATATTATTTTTCTGAGAGCTGGCTATAAAGTACCGGCTGACGGCCGAGTCATTGATGCCCATAATTTAAAGATTAATGAGTCTGCTTTGACTGGTGAATGGTTGGCCTCTTCAAAAAATAAGGAATTTTTATCTGCTCAGACGCCTTTAGCTGACCGCGATAATATGGTTTATTTAGGAACAATGATTGAAAACGGCTGGGGCAGAGCAGTGATTACCGAAACCGGCCCCCGAACCGAAATTGGACGCTTGGCTCAAATGCTCAGAGAAGCCAAAGAAAAAAAGACGCCTTATCAGACTAAATTAGCTCGCTTTAGTAAAATAGTCGGTTCAATTATTGTGGCCATCTCTCTGACTATTTTTATTGAAGGAATGATTACTGGCCGGGTCAGGTTCGTAGAGATGTTTACCACGGCCATTGCCGTGGCTGTAGCGGCTATTCCCGAAGGGCTGCCAGTAGCTATGACTGTTATCTTGTCTTTAGGCATGCAGCGTATTTTGAAAAGAAAAGGATTAGTCAGAAAATTGGCTTCGGCCGAGACCCTGGGGAGTACCTCAATAATTTTGACTGACAAAACCGGTACTTTGACTAAGGCCAAGATGGAGGTGGCTGGCATCTACACGGGCGGTCAGGAGCTTTTAAGCGATGGCCAGAGATTTAATCAAGAGATAAAGAGAGACGGCCAGGAATCACATATTTTGGCTTTGAAAATCGGTTTGCTTTGTAATGAATCTTTTATTGAGAACTTGGATGAGCCAATGGATAAGTGGGTTATCCGAGGCCGGCCGACCGAAAAAGCGTTACTCTTGGCCGGTATCCAAGCCGGCTTGGATAAGCGGGAATTGGAAAAGAAACAGCCCAAGATTGACCAATTTCTTTTTGACCCGACCTATAAATATGCTGCTACTCTTCATCGGCTTGATCCGGAGAACAACATTTTGTACACGATTGGTTCGCCGGAAAAAATATTAGCCATGTCTTCTTATTTAGATGACGATGGCCGGCGAGAAGATTTGCTTTTAACCGATTTCAAGAAGTTGGAGAAAAAATACGAGAGCTTGACCAAACAAGGGTTAAGAGTGATTGGGGCGGCTTACCGAAGAACCAAAGGGGAAGAAATAGATTCTGTCGCCGAGGAAAGAGACAGGAAAATGATTTTTGTTGGTTTTTTTGCCTTGCACGACCCTTTGCGGAAAGAGACCAAGAAAGCTATTCAATTATGCCGTCAGGCCGGCATGAAACCGATTATTGTTACCGGCGACCATCGTTTGACTGCCTGGGCAGTAGCCAAGAAGCTCGGCTTTAGAATTACAAAAGAAAATATTTTAGAGGGCAAAGATTTGGAAAGAATCTCTGATAGAGAATTTGAAAAGAGATTCAGAGATATTCAGATTTATGCTCGGGTTGAGCCAGCTCAAAAATTAAGAATTGTTCAGGTTTGGCAAAAGAAAGGCGAGGTGGTCGCGATGACTGGCGATGGTATCAATGACGCGCCGGCTCTTAAACAAGCTGATATTGGTTTGGCTCTGGGTTCAGGAACTGACGTAGCTAAAGAAGTGGCTGATTTAATTCTCTTAACCGATAATTTCAGTATTATTGTCGCTGCCATTGAAGAAGGCCGGGCAATTATTGATAATATTCGTAAAGTAATTACTTATTTACTCTCCGATAGTTTTACGGAAGTCATTCTGATTGGCATTAGCTTATTAATGGGCTGGCCTTTGCCTGTTTTAGCCGCCCAAATTTTATGGGTGAATTTGATTGAAGACGGCTTGCCTAACGTCGCTTTAGCTTTTGAGCCCAAGGAGAAAAGCTTGATGAAGCGGCGGCCGCAAGGTCAGGCAATGTCCCTTTTGACCAACGAGATGAAAATTCTTATTTTTATCATCGGCCTCCTGACCGATTTATTGCTTTTGGGGTTATTCTTTTATCTTTTAAAATATTCTGATTATGGTTTAGCTCACATTCGCTCAGTTATTTTTGCTGCTTTAGCCATTGATTCGCTTTTTTATATCTTTTCCTGTAAGAGTTTGCGCCGTAATTTATGGCAAATTAATCCTTTTTCCAATAAATTTTTAATCGTCGCCTGGTCATTTGGTATATTGATGTTAGTTACCGCTCTTTATTTGCCGCTTTTCCAGAATCTTTTGAAAACCGTTCCTTTAACTTTGTTTGACTGGCAGTTAATTTTAGGTCTGGGTCTAATTGATATAATTTTGATTGAAGCAACTAAATGGTGGTTTATTAAGTATAAATTATAAATTACATGATTTTTCTTTATCTTATTGTTTTTATTATTTCCTTCATTGTTTTAATTTTATCAAGCAATTGGCTGATTGGCGCTTTGATAAAATTGGCTAAATTTTTGGGCTGGAAGGAATTTGTCGTTGCTTTTTTTACTATGGCCTTGGCCGGAGCTATCCCTAATCTTTCAATTGGTTTAAGTTCGGTGGTCCATCGGGTGCCCCAACTTTCTTTTGCTGAAATTGTCGGTGGCAATATTGTTGATTTAACCGTAGCCATTGCCTTGGCCGCCCTTATTTCTAAAAAAGGATTGGCTCTGGCCAGTCGGACAGTCCAGGGAAGCGCTATTTTTACCTTAATTATCGCTGTTTTACCTTTGCTCTTAATTGCCGATGGCATTCTTTCTCAAACCGACGGCCTTATTTTAATTTTAGCTTTTATTATTTATATCTATTGGCTTTTTAAAAAAGAGGATAGATTCAGTAAGCCCTACAACAGAATTAAGAAACCGCTTACCTTCAAGACAGCTTTTCAAAATATCGGTATTTTAATCGGCAGTATTGCCTTACTTCTTTTGGCGGCTGAAGGAATTGTCCAGTCAGCCACTTTTTTCTCGAATAATTTAGATTATTCACTGGTCTTAATTGGCACTTTAATTGTTGGCTTAGGCAATGCTATGCCTGAGATTCTTTTTGGTATTCAAGCCGCTCGCCGGCATAATGATTGGTTGGTTATTGGTAATGTTATGGGTTCGGTAATTATCCCGGCTACTCTAGTTTTGGGTCTGGTCGCTTTTCTTTGTCCGATTAAAGTCACTAATTTTTCACCTTTTGCCATTGGCCGGGTTTTCTTAATTATGGCCGCTATATGTTTCCTCTTTTTCCTGCGAACCGGCCAAAGGGTGACAAAAAAAGAAGCCGTCTCTTTGTTGTTTATCTATCTGCTTTTTGTCTTGGCTGAGTTTCTCTTCACTTAAGTTGATTTCCGGGGCTAGTTGTGTTAAATTAGGTTCATTATGGAGCTGTTTATTATCACTCTTTTGGTTTTAGTGATTATTGGACTGGGTCTGCTGTTTTATTTATTGCTCCGTAAAAAATCAGAGCCAGAGAGCAGTCAATCATTATTAATGCTTCAACAAGGATTAAACCAAATGAGGCAGGATGTTGATAATAAACTCGCTCAGTCAGCTCAATCAGTTCAAAAACAGTTTAGTCAAAGCGCCAAAATTATTAAGGATGTTACCGAAGGATTAACTGAATTGAAAAATACCAATAAACAGGTAGTCAGTTTTGCCGAACAACTACAATCTTTGGAAAATATTTTAACCAATCCTAAAAGACGAGGGGTTTTGGGCGAATACTATTTGGAAGAACTATTAAAGAATATCTTTAATCCTAGTCAATATCAGATGCAGTATCAATTCAAAGATGGCCAAATAGTCGACGCAGTTATTTTTCTTAAGGATAAGATGATTCCTATTGATTCCAAGTTTTCCTTAGAGAATTACAACAGAATTGTTGAAGAAAATGACCCGGTCAGGCGAGAACAATTGGAGAAGACGTTTAAGCAGGATTTGAAGACCAGAATTGACGAAACGGCTAAATATATTAGACCCAAAGAGGGAACTTATGAATTTGCTTTTATGTTTATTCCGGCCGAAGCCATCTATTATGATTTATTGGTTAATAAAATTGGAGCCATCAAAGTTAATACCAGAAGTTTGTTGGACTACGCGGTCAGAGAGAAAAAGGTTCACATAGTTTCGCCAACATCTTTTTTTGCCTATTTACAGACAATCTTAGAGGGCTTGCGAGGAATGCAGATTGAAGAGTCAACTAAAGAAATTATTAAATTAGTTGGCAAGTTGGACAGACACGTCAAAGGTTATAGTTCATATCATAAAAAATTAGGTAGTAGCATTAACACGACAGTGAATATGTATAATAATTCTTCTAAGGAATTTAAAAAGATAGCTAAGGACACAGCTAAGATTAGCGGTGGCAAACCGGAGATAGAGATTGAACAATTAGAAAAACCGGCTCAATTAGACAAGTCCTCCCTTGATTAAAAAGGGTGTCATTTTGAGAGATGCCTTCAAAAGTAAACCCTTTAGAGTTTGGACGGAAGTAGCGCGGAGGTAACCCGACGGTAAGGTCTTCTGATTTCACTAGAAGAGATACCGGTTCGAATCCAGTTTTTCGTTCCAGAACACAACTTAATCCATTTTTAGAAATTTTTTGATGGGCTTCCGCAATGGAAGCCCATTGAATTTACACAACACCGCAGCTGCCTCAAAAGTCCGCCTTCGGCGGACTACAAACTGGCAAGATTAAGAGAAACAACATTTCTATGTTATTTTTAAAATTATCCACATTTTGAACTGTAGTAATTTGACAAATACCCTATGGGGGTATACACTGGAAGTATATACTTTTTATCATTAAGCGATTAATAAAAATATGAGAAAAAATACAATAATTCAACGCTTGCATATCGTTAAAGGGCAAATAGACGGCTTGACTAATCTTGTGGAAAAACAGGAGGATTGCCGCAAGATAACAGAACAGTTTTATGCGATAAACGCAGGTTTAAAAAAAGCGATTGAGGCATATTTTAAGAATAATTTATCTTCTTGTTTAAAATCTGTTAATTTCAAAAGAAGAAAAACTATTAAATTTTTACTAAAAGAGATAATTAAAAATAAATAATTTTTATGCCAGATTTAATTTTAACTGACCAAAATTTTCCAGAAGAGGTTTTAAAAAGCCAAAAGCCGATTTTGGTTGATTTTTGGGCAGAATGGTGTATGCCTTGTCAAATGATAGCTCCGATTCTTCAGGAAATCGCTGAGGAATTTGGTGAAAAAATAAAGATAGGTAAACTTGATGTCGATAAAAATCCTTTAATTCCTGCTACTTTCTCAATAGATGCAATTCCGGCTTTAATTTTATTTAAAAACGGAAAAATAGTGCAAAGATTCACAGGCGTTCAAGCCAAACAAGTTATCGAAGAAGCCATTAAATCCATCATTGAAAAAGAAACTGAAAACTGATTTATGAGTAAAGAAATTAATAAAGTTACAATTTTACCAGGAATAAATAAATTTGGAGAAAAAGAGAATTTTGAAAAGATTGATATAAAAAAGGGAGAAGTAGTCGCCATTGTGGGGCACACGGGAGCAGGCAAAAGCCAGCTTCTTTATGACCTTGAAAGACTGGCCCAAAAAGACACTAAGAGCAAAAGAAAAATTCTAATTAATGACGGAATTCCAGATAAAGAGTTGAGATTCAATCCAAAAAGAAAACTAATTGCTTCTTTAGCTCAAAGCATGAATTTTTTTACAGATATTGAAGATTTTTTGCAATTACATTTAGAATCTCGCGGAAAAAAATCAAGACAAGGGTTGATTAAAGAAGTAATAGAAGAAGCCAACAAGATTACAGGCGAAGCAATTTCCCCCGAGATGAATCTGCTTAATTTGTCTGGCGGCCAAAGCAGAGCTTTAATGGTTTCTGATGTAGCTAATATCAGTATTTCTCCTATTATTCTAATTGATGAAATAGAAAATGCGGGCATTAGAAAAGAAGAGGCAATCAAAATCTTAGTGGAAGAAGAAAAAATTGTTTTAATTGTTACACACGATCCTTCTTTGGCATTAAATGCTGATAAAAGAATTATTATCAAAGACGGCGGTATTATTAATATTTTGAACACTTCTTTAAAGGAAAAAGGCATTGCTCACTATCTCAGCTGGATAGAAAATTATGGATTAGATATAAGAGAAAAAATAAGGAAGGGTGAGGAGATTAAGAATATAGAAATATATTGCGAACCAATTAAATCCAAAAATAAAATATGAATATGAAATTTATAATTTTTGCAGGAACACCTGGTTCAGGCAAAACAAGTATAATTAAATATATAATTCAAGAATTGAGAAGTAATTTTAAATTGTTTTTTGCTAAATTTGACTGTTTGCAAACATTGGATGACGAACGCATTGCCAGGGAATATAAAATTCCAGCTGTTAAAAAATTAGCCGGAGAGCTTTGTCCTGATCATTATACCGCTCTTGAAATACCGAAAATAATTAAAGAGAATAAGGATAAAGACGTTATTATTTTGGAAACCGCGGGCCTGTGCCTTCGCTGTTCCCCTTATATTAAGGAAGGATTAGGAATTAACGTTTTAGATATTATTTCCGGAGATCCTTCTCGTTATGGACCGATTTTAACTGAAGCAGATGTAGTGGCTATTAGCAAAGGCGATTTGATTTCTCAGGCAGAGAGAGAAATTTTTAGGGCAAAAGTTTTAAAGGTCAATCCTAAAGCGAAAATAACAGAAATCAATGGACTTACGGGAGAAGGCGCTATTGATATAGCAGAATTTATAAAAGAATCTTCTGATACCAAAAACGAAAAGTTGACGCTAAAACACTCTATGCCTTCAGCGGTTTGCGGCTATTGTTACGGAAATAAAATAATTGGCGAAAAAGAGACACAAAAAAGATATTTGGCTGGAAAAGAATTAAAAAATTTAGTTCCCAATTTGAATTGCGGTAAATGCGGCTATAAATCTTGCAATGAATTTATTAGAGCAGTTTTAGATAGAAAAGCCAAAAAAGAACAGTGTCCGTTTATCAAACAAAAATTATAAGTGCTTATGTTGAAAGACAGAAAAGAATTTGAGCAATTACTTAAACAATGCGAAAATTACGCAAAAGATAATGGTTTTCATTTAAATCCAAAACAAAAAGTAGTGAATTATTTGGTTGAGGCGCTACTGAAAAGAGAAAAAAAATACGGCAAGAGATATTGTCCCTGTCGTCGCATTAAAGAAAGCCAAAAAGGAAATAATAAAATTGTTTGTCCTTGCATTTATTGTAAGGAAGAAATTAAAAAAGACGGGCATTGCCATTGTTTTTTATTCGTAAAATAGCTTCTAAAAATATGAGTAAATTGAAAATTAATAAATCAAAATGTGCCGGATGCGGAGCTTGCCTTAGGGTTTGTCCTTATGGAGCAATTAAAATTGGTAAAGACGGGAAAGCGGTTATAGACAAAGATAAATGCCGAAATTGTGGTAAATGTAAAGAAGTTTGCCCTTTTGATGCCATAATAGAGAAGAATTAGTATTCGTGTTTTCAGCAGCCGCCGGCGCGTTTCCCTGAGCGAAGCGAGCGGCACTTCCCAAAATCAGGAATTCTTGATAAAATAAGTTTGAGCGGAATCATAAATATACTCCAAATCTCAATAGTTTTTTCTCTTAATGAGTTGGGCGGACGCCTCTTTGGGGCATTCGCCTCTATTATTGATTTTTAGTTTAAGTTATTATATGATGTTAAATCTATGTTGGCTGTAATCAAGACCGGTGGCAAGCAGTATCTGGTGGCGCCGGGGGATAAAATTAAAGTAGAGAAACTGGATAAAGGCGAGGGCAAAGAAATTACCTTTGGCCAGGTTTTATTATTGAGCAAAGGAAAGGTTACCAAAATTGGTACCCCTTTAGTTAAAGGAGCCAAAGTTACGGCCAAAGTACTTAAGCAAGATAGAGCTAAAAAAGTTATCGTTTTTAAGTATAAGCCCAAGAAACGTTATCAAAAGAAAAAAGGGCATCGTCAGCCCTTTAGTCAAGTGGAGATATTGAAGATTTTATCGACGTCCCAGAAAAGCGTTAGTTAAAGTATTTTCATCAATATATTCCAAATCACTGCCCATTGATAAGCCGCGACCCAAACGGCTTATTTTTATCTCCGTCGGCTTAAGCAATCGTTCGATATAGAGAGAGGTGGTGTCGCCTTCAGTGGTCGGACTCAAAGCGAAAATGACTTCTTTGACCGGCGGCTGATTGTTTTTAACCCTTTCAATTAATTGCTTCATCCGTAAATTTTCCGGACCAACACCGTCAGGCGGCGAAATCAGACCGCCCAAAACATGATAAAGCCCCTGATATTGCTTAGTTTTTTCAATGGTGGGAATATTCAGGACCGTTTCTACGACGCAGATAGTCGCAGTGTCTCTTTTTTTATCCTGACAAATGGCACAAAGATTTTTTTCTTTGGGCGCCAGATTAAAACACTGCTGACAAAGATGAATTTCCGCTTTAACTTTTTTAATTGATTCTGATAACTCGTCCAGCTCCGGCTGTTTTTGATTAAGTAAATAAAAAACTAAGCGGGTAGCCGCCCGGGGGCCGATGTCAGGCAATTTACTTAATTGGTCAATAAGTTTTTGGATAGGTTCCGGAAACATCGATTTGTTACTCTCATTATTCACCTAAATATTTCTCCAGGTTTCTGAAGCTGACCTGGCTTTCATTGAAGAAAAGTTCTATTTTGCCAATCGGCCCATTGCGGTGCTTGGCGATAATAATATCGGCGATGTTTTTTCGGTCGGTATTGGGCCTGTCTTTGTCTTCCCGATAGATAAAAAGGACGACGTCCGAATCCTGCTCCAGACTTCCGCTTTCGCGCAAGTCGGAAAGTTTGGGGATAGACGGCGAGCGGCTTTCAACGGCCCGGGAAAGCTGGGAGAGAGCCAAAATCGGCAGATTCAATTCGCGGGAGAGAGCCTTTAAGCTGCGCGATATTTCGGTCACTTGCTGGACAGGCGAATCATAAGCGTTACGCGGCTGAATCAGCTGAAGATAGTCAATAATAATCAGACCCAGATCGTGTTCGGCCTGCAGGCGACGGGCCATAGTCCTCATTTGCATTATTGTTGGCGAAGCCGAGTCGTCAATAAAAATAGGAGCGGCTGACAGTTCATCTAGAGCCCGTTGAATCCGTTCAAAATCGTTATCTGGCCCCTCGCCGGATAAACGGCCGGTCCGCATCCGCCAGAGGTCCACTTCGGCCTGGGTGCAGATGAGCCGGTCAACTAATTGTTCTTTGGACATTTCCAAACTGAAGATAGCCACCGGCATTTTCTGCTTGGTGGCGATGTGGCGGGCAAAATCCAGGGCCAAGGTGGTTTTACCCAGGCTTGGCCGAGAAGCCAGAATAATCAGGTCGGCTTTCTGGAGACCGGAAAGATGATTGTCTAAGTCAACGAAACCGGTCGGGATACCTCGGGTGATTTCATCGCCGCGGTGCAGTCTATCAATCCGCTCAAAGGCCTCTTCCAAACTTTCTCTAATCGGAATAAATTTCTGGCCGACTGACTGCTGGGAGATGCTGAAAATTTTCTGCTCGGCTTCGTCAACCAAGCCGTCAATATCGTCCGGC
>Ga0315533_1003319_pt1 | contig 10660 bp, 6 predicted proteins | sample SalMarSW160130MG_FD_203081 | JGI IMG/M metagenome (GOLD analysis project Ga0315533, IMG submission 203081) | Salt marsh sediment microbial communities from the Plum Island Ecosystem LTER, Massachusetts, United States - Salt Marsh Sediment SW1601-30 ...
AGTAGGATAGCGTAAGGATATTCAATAGGCTCAGCGGGCAGCACAATCCGGCGCAAATTAGGCTTCACATCGAGGGGGAGAATCCTGTATAATAGGTGAGTAAACGGGAGAGGATAAGAAAAAGCGTGCGCGAAGAAGAGCAACAACGGCGAGATGCTTGACTTCGAAGAAAAGCGGTGGTGGGCAACTGACATGATGCGCAGGCATGTTGGACACTCTTGAGTTCATCGTCCCCGAGAAGGCGGGAAAGAGTGATAAGAGACATTCAACACAGACGTGAGCCAAGCAAATCCTATCTCAAGTTCGAGCAAGTCATCCTGAGAAGCCTCAACCTCGTGTCGCTTCACGACACCCTCAAGGAACATCTCGGAGCCTCTGATCCGTCACTTAATTTCTCGGATTTGCTCAGGGCGGCAGTTGTAGTCGCCGTTGCGGCCATGGATGCCTACTTTACAGATGTCTTCACTGAGAGACTAGTTCCTTTCCTCAAGAAGAAGGGGGCGACTAAAGGTCTAACCGATCTACTTAAGGACGCTGGAATGGATGTTGAAATGGCCCTTCAGTTGCTCTCAATGCAGAGGCCTTTTAGGAGGATTCGAACGCTCGTTGAAGCACACTTGGGGCAGCATGTCACACAGCGAACCAAAGCAATCAACGAATTGTTCGAGGCATATGGCATTCCGGGGATTTGCGAGAATGTGGAAAGGGAACTGAAGCGCAAGAGGCTCCTCCGGGAAATCGAGATCTTGGTTGAACGAAGACACGCTATTGCACATGATGGTGACTTGGACAGTCACGGCAAGTTGGCTGACCTTAATGGGACGTGGGTACGAAATCGAATACTTGATCTTCAGAAGTTCGTGGCTACTACAGATGAGATTCTACAAAATCAGCTCTTTTGAGTATCACGGATGGTGATGATATGCCTGATGAGCAACAAACGACGACGCTTGTAACAGAACTGGAAACCAGGAATGGGGATGCCGTAAGTGTTCAAGCAGCTGCGAATGTGATGCTGGCGGTTGATGCCCTCATTGCTGATATACATAATGCGCATGCGCAGAATCAAGCGCTAATACGCCGACTTCGTCCATTTGCGAAGGGCAGTTTCAAGATTGTACTAGAGCTTATGGCAATGGCTGCCCCTCTTTTGGGCGACTCCCCTCTGCTCTCTAAGATATTCTCTACGCTAAAGGAGTTCTTTGCTATCAGACGGCAGATTGCCGGCCGGAACTACACCATAAAAGGAGAAAATGTGATAGTAGTATCCGGAGGAGAAAGAATCGAAGTATCGCCTCTAGCTATTACCCTCTTGAGTCCCAAAAAACCAGGAGCGAGGGCGGTTGAGAAAGCATTTGGTACTCTCGGAGATGATCCAAGTATCAGCGAGATTCGGTTCCGACGAGGTGAAAGAGAACCATTCTCGCGCGTTCCCCGGCAGGAATTTGCGTACTATCGACTTCCGGAGACGATGGAGGAAACGCGAGACAAGCCAGTCCGCGCCGTTGTGGGAATCCGCCAACCAGCGTTTGACAGCGATCTAATTTGGCGGATTGTTTGGAACGGGCAGAAGATCTCTGCAACAATGGAGGATGAATCTTTCTTGAAACGAGCAATGTCCGGTGGTGAGGTATTTTGTCAGAAGGATAAACTGGACGTGACGCTGGTTCTCAAGCAGGAACGTGACCCTCAGTCGGGACAGTGGGTTAATATGAGCACAGGGCATGTGATTAAGAAGGTTTGGAGGCACATTCGACCCGATGAGCAACTGGATCTTGAGAACACACTGCACGATGAGTAAGTAGGAGGGGCGATGCCACGGAGGAAGAATTCGGAGAAGAAGGAGATCCGAGACTACCGACACGCGGAGGCAAAGCGGAAGAATAACCCGCCGGCGAAGATTGCGGCAGAGGGGGTAGTGCCGCTCCTTCCGAAGGCGAAATATGCGTTCAGCCCGAGGCTTTCACCGATTCTGCGGTTCGACCCGACGGGCCTGCCGGACAAGATTGTTGAGCTTGTTCATGAGGCACAGAAACGGCCGCTGTCGAGCGATGAGACGGACCTTCTGCTCGATGCTTTGCGCGATCACGAACCGTGGCTGGAATGGACGGAGAAGCAAGAACAGCAGAAGAAAGGGTTTTTCGAGGTCGATCCGGTTGCATTGCACATTCACGAACGTGTGAGCGCCCAGGCGATCCTGAAAGTTGCCGCCAGGCAGGACATCGAACGGTCGCTGTTCGCCGACCCGGAGCAAGAATACCAAGAGGCAGTTCAATTCTACAAGCACGACATTGATTGGACAAATCGTTTGATCCTTGGCGATAGCCTTCAGGTGATGTCATCGCTTGCTCGGCGGGAGGATCTGGCGGGCAAGGTGCAGATGATCTACATCGATCCGCCGTATGGGATCAAGTTCGCAAGCAACTTCCAGCCACAGATAGGTAATCGGGATGTGAAGGATCGGGAGCAAGACCTTACCCGCGAGCCTGAGATGGTCAAGGCGTATCGCGATACGTGGCACCTTGGGATTCACTCTTACCTCACTTATCTAAGAGATCGATTGATCGTAGCGCGAGAATTGCTTACGAATACCGGGAGCATCTTTGTACAGATTGGTGATGAGAATCTACATCGGGTGCGGAACCTGTTAGATAGCGTGATGGGCTCAACGAACTTTGTAGCCGTGATATCCTTCACGAAAACTAGCGGCTTCAGCGGACTTCTTCTGGACTCGGTCGCAGACTACGTGATCTGGTATGCACGTGATATAGGACACGTGAAATTCCGGCAATTGTCGCGAACAAAACAGCCAGGGGAGGAAGGCGGAACCAAGTATACGTTAGTTCAGATGAGGGACGGACAAACGCGGTCACTGTCTCCAGTTGAGCAAAGTGATCCATCTCTTCTGCCCCCCGATGCCCGGGTGTTCCGAGTAGACAACACTGTAGCCCAGGGATATGTCGAATCTTCTTCGCAGCCGCTCGCCTTCGATGGTGCATCGTTCTCCGTACCCTCCAATTCTCATTGGAAAAGCAACCCAGAGGGCATGCAACGTCTTACACAGTCTAACCGAATCACACGAACAACAAACACGCTCGGATACATGCGATATCTCGACGACCACATTGTCTTTAGCCTCAATAATCTTTGGACTGATGTGGGAGGCATCCAGAGTCGAGCCGACCCTAAAGTCTACGCCGTGCAGACTGCAACTAAGATTATCGATCGTTGCCTGCTCATGACCACAGATCCCGGCGATCTGGTTGTCGACCCAACATGTGGTGGCGGGACCACGGCCTACGTAGCTGAGCAGTGGGGCCGCCGTTGGATTACAATCGACACAAGCCGCGTAGCGATTGCCATAGCGCGGCAGCGACTTCTCACTGCCAAGTATGACTACTACGAACTGAAGGATAAATCTGCCGGGGTCGCAGGCGGGCTTGTCTACAAGACCGTCCCTCATGTTACGCTAAAGTCAATCGCTCAGAATACGAACCTCGATCCAATCTTTGCCAAGCATGAGCCCATCCTCGACGAGAAGCTGGAACAGTGTAATGCCGCCCTCTCCGAGGCCTCCGATGAACTTCGACATAAACTCGCCGGGAAGCTGCTTGTCAAGCAAAAGGCAGAGGGGAAACGTGCAATAACCGATGCCGATAAACGGCGATGGAAGCTCCCCGAAGCAGGCAAGCGGTGGGAACACTGGGAGGTTCCGTTCGATACCGACCCAGATTGGTCGCAACCCCTTCAGGATGCAGTTAGCGAGTACCGCAAGGCGTGGCGCGCAAAAATGGATGAAGTTAATGCTTGCATCGCTGCCAACGCGGATCAAGAGGAGTTGGTCGATCAGCCGAAGATTGCAAAGGACGTGGTGCGCGTGAGCGGCCCGTTCACAGTGGAAGCAGTACAGCCACCTGAGATGTCGATCGGTGAGCCAACGTTAACAACGGTCAAAGTGGAGGGCGAGTTCGGAGGCGAACCAGGAGAAATTGAGGAGACATTTGAGGTTCGCATGGTCGAAACGCGCACCGAACACGAAGCGCAGAACCTCGACGCCTACCTTGACCAGATGATCCGCTACCTGCGCATGGACGGAGTTACTTTCCCCAACAACCGGCACAACACGTTTACCCGCCTTGAGCGTTTGGAATCCGGAGAACCGGGTCTGCACGTGGAAGGGCGGTGGGTGTCGGACGGTGAAGAAGACCCCGACCCTGACGGGCGAGCAACGGTCGCCGTGGCGTTCGGTCCTCAGTACGGACCGGTCACAGCAAAGATGGTGGAAGATGTGATTCGATCTACCAACCGGATGGGCTACGATGACCTTGTCATTGCGGGATTCAGCTTTGATGGCCCGGCGCAGGCGGTGATTGAAGAGGTAAAGAATCCACACCTACGGGTGCACGCGGCGCACGTGAGACCAGATGTCAATCCAGGGATGAATGGCCTTCTTAAGGAGCAACCGGGAAGTCAGTTATTCACGGTGTTCGGTCAGCCACGGACTCGAATCGACGGCCCGGACAAGAACGACGAGTACAAAGTGGTCATGGAGGGTGTCGATGTCTACGACCCAGTGACCAACAGCATCGCCTCGACCGGAGCGGATAAAGTTGCCGTGTGGTTCATCGATGGTGATTACAATGGCCGTACGTTCTGCATTACGCAGGCGTTCTTCCCCGACAAGTCGGCGTGGAAGAAGCTGGCAAAGGCGTTGAAAGGTGTGATCGATGAAGACGTCTTTGAATCGTTCAGTGGAACGGAATCGCTTCCGTTTCCTTTAAGCAAGCATCGCTGTGTGGCAGTGAAGGTGATTGACCCACGCGGGAATGAAGTGATGCGTGTGCACAGACTGGGTTCTGACGAGGGAGAGGGCTGATGGCTCGGCAAAACGGAAACGGTGAGAGTGATATCCCGATCCAGCCGGTCGAGAGTCCGATCATCTGCAATCCGTACGACGAACCAACACACTACTGGTGGTACGATCCGAAAACCGGGGAGGCAAGCAAGCTGGAAGGTCGTCGCTCAGCGGGCTACTGGTACAGGACGGAGAAGGTCAACCCCGGTGACCTCAGCCTCTTTGCTGAGGAGCAGCGGGATGATTTAACGCTCGTCAATCTCCTGCGGGAGGATGTAAAGCGTTGGCGAGGTTCTGGGTATCGTGGAGCATCCCCGGTCACGCGGGAGCTGCTGCGACGTTGGTCGAGCGCTGATTTGCCGCGGCGACTGTTCTTCTGCCAAAAGGAAGCGGTCGAGACGATGATCTATCTTGCTGAACTGCGTATCCCAGGGAAGTCAAGTCGCACAGGATTTCGGAACTTTGCACTGAGTGACGAGGATCTGCGCAGACTGCTACAAGGAGAACGACCATCCTTCGCACCGGCGGAGAGCATCTACTTCCCAAGCCTCGTTGACACCCCCAACGTCGCTTCATTTCGACCACTGCGTCGATTGGGGTGCAAGATGGCGACGGGATCGGGTAAGACAGTGGTGATGGCAATGCTGATTGCATGGGCGTTTTGCAATCGAGGAGCCAATCCGAGCAGTCGTGAGTATCCGCACGGCGTGCTCGTTGTCTGCCCAAACCTGACGATCAAGGAGCGTCTCCAGGTGCTCCGTCCTGAATCCAAGGGGAACTATTTTGAGGAGTTCGGTCTTGTCCCGGTGAAGTACCGCCATCACCTGCAAAGTGGCAAGGTCTTGATTGAAAACTGGCATCGATTCCTGCCCGAATCTGAACACAAAGAAGGAGATCAATCGTATTCTGTCGTGGAGAAGGGGTCCGAGACGCCAGCGACGTTTGCGCGACGGGTGCTCGGCGATCTTTACGAGCGGATGCCAATCATGGTTCTCAATGATGAGGGGCACCACTGTTGGCGTCCTGCCCCGGCAGGTGAGAAGCTGACGCGCACCGAAGAACGTGAGCTCGAAGAAGAGAAGAACGAAGCGCGTGTGTGGCTCAACGGGCTGGATACGTTGAACAATACGTTGAACATGGCGTCGGGCGAGTATGATGGAATTGGGCTGTGCGTCGATCTCTCCGCGACTCCATTCCACCTTAAGGGAAGTGGCTATCCAGAAGGAAGCCCGTTTCCGTGGATCGTCAGTGATTTTGGGCTGGTCGATGCAATTGAGTCGGGCATCGTCAAGATCCCCCGACTTCCGGTTCGGGACACAACGGGGCGACCCGATCCGAAGTACTTCAAATTGTGGCAGAGCATACGCGAGGGATGTTCCGCGGCCGAGATGGTGGGCAGCCGACGCTCGGGTAGACCGAAGCCTGAGGTGGTGTACCGCGAGGCTGAGCCCGCCCTGGAGCAGATTGCTGGACAGTGGGTGGAACGGTTCAAGTATATCCAGGAAGCAAAACCTGGACAGGATCAGGTTCCGCCTGTTCTGATTGTCGTCTGTGACAACACAGACATTGCGAAGCTCTTCTATGAAAGGATCAGCGGGGAGACGGAGGTAGAGGACGTCACGCCCGAAGAGGTCGAAGAGATCTTTGATCCAGAAACTGCTGTGTTTTCCAGGAAACGCAAGGCGAGGAAGGCTAAGAAGCGGATTGTCTTTGGCCAAGGGGACATCTTTCCAGAGTATTTCTCCAACACAGAGGCATTCAAACACACCGTCCGAATTGATACAAAACTCCTGAAGGAAGCAGACAGCGGAAACTCTGGCAAGAGCAAACATACCGCAGCGGAGGAGTTGCGCCGGATTGTCTCTACGGTGGGAAAGCTTGGCGAACCTGGAGAGCATGTGCGTTGTGTGGTAGCGGTCGCGATGCTAAACGAGGGGTGGGACGCACAGAACGTGACCAACATCCTCGGGATACGTGCTTTCGGAAGCCAACTTCTCTGTGAGCAGGTCGTCGGGCGTGGCCTACGGCGCATGGACTATGAACCCGACCCGGAAACGGCAATGTTGACTGAAGAATATGTAGATGTGTACGGGATTCCTTTCTCTGTGATTCCGTTCCGTGGACGCCCCGTTCTAAAGAGAGAGCCTAACGATAAACCGAAGAACCACGTTCGGTCGCTAGAAGATCGCAGGAACATGGAGATTCGCTTCCCATATGTGGACGGCTATGTGTTTGCACTGCACAAGAATCTTATTCGATGTGACATTGACAGCATGGACAAACTGCAGCTAGAACCAGGCCGTGAGCCAACAGCAACCTTTGTGCTCCCTCCTCTTGGTTACAGCGAGGGTTCCGCGTCGGCTCAGTCCGGCCCGTTGAGTTATAAGAAACAGGATCGGACTACGTACTACCAGCAAACGCACCTGCAAGCGATCAAGTTTCAGATCGCAAGGGACGTTGTTGGTCAGCTGACATCTCCTGAAGGAACTAACAAAGCGGCACGTGTGCTCCGCCTGCAGTCGCGTCATCAACTCTTTTCCCAGGTGTACCGCTATGTCGATGAATACATCGAGAAGAAGGTCGATTTTCAGCATTGTCATCCTTGCGAGTTGGGACTGAAGAAGTATGTAATGCGTATCAGAGAGCGGCTACTTGCGGGCATCATTCCCGATGATGCTGCGGGCGAGCCTGCCTTGCTTCCGGTTGTCAACCGATACCATTTATCGGGTTCTTCGAAGGATGTTGATTTCAAGACGACAAGACCGTGTGTAGGGACCCAGCACAGCCACGTAAACCAGGTCGTGCTGGATACGGCAACGTGGGAATCGAGTGCTGCTTTTTGGATCGAGGATGCGTGCGATGAGGGGACAACGCTCTTCTACGTACGGAATGACCATCTGGGGCTGGCGATCCCGTATAAATTCATGAACATTGACCAAGTTTACTACCCCGACTTCCTGGTACGTCTGCCCGATGAGTCAACCCTGCTCCTCGAAATCAAGGGCTACGAAGACGAGCAAATGCGGGCAAAGCATTCGGCAGCACGGCGGTGGGTTGAAGCGGTGAGCAACTGGGGACGAATGGGCGTGTGGCGGTTTCATGTCTGCCGGAATCCACAGTTACTCAAGGAGGAGCTTGCGGCGCTGAGTGGCAGAATGAGCACCGAGCCTTGTTCGGAAAGTGAAGGATGATGAGGGCATTGATTTTGTTAGTGCAGAGTAAACGTCTTCTTCCTTTTCCCGGCCCGCCTGCCAACGAACACGGCAATTTTCTCCCGCTCCCCGAATGGAAACCCAGCCAACCCAAGCCCCCCAACTGGCCCCCCATCCATCCAACAAAGGAGGTCATACAAAATGATAATGACCCCATCAAGAGCGAATAGTCAGGCGCTGAGAAGAGTATCTTGGAGTGATTATGCGTGGCCTTATTGAAGTACGCGGTTTGCTGGACGAACTGGATAACTATCCTGCTGATAAACTTGAAGACCAGGGTCTGGATTTCAAGGAATGGAATCGGCAGAGCATGGCTGACGCTGTTACACTTGTTGTTGAGATGGCTATCTGTATGGCCAACGGCGGCGGTGGAACGGTGGTCTTTGGCGTCAATGATAAGGCTGTGGGGCGAAACAAAGCTATCCTTGGCGTTCCTCATGAAGTTGATGTAAATCGCCTCAAGAAAGCCGTTTATGACTCTACCGATCCCAAGCTCACACCTGTGTTTAAGGAGTTACCGGTCCCCGAAGGAACAGGCCGGCTTCTGATAATGCAGGTTTACCCGGGACTTCCCCCCTACACTGATACTTCCGGCAAAGGGAAGATTCGTGTAGGGACAGATTGTCAACCGCTCACCGGAACGCTCCGCCGCCGCATTATGGTGGAGACAGGTGAGACCGATTTCACCGCTACCAAGGTAACCGGGCCTCTGGAATCTCTGGTGTCTGCTGCTGCTATGGAACGCCTGCGCGATGTAGCCCGTCGGGAAAAGGCGCCTGATGACCTATTACGTAAACCAGACCGTGATTTGCTGCCCACTTTGGGGCTAATCCGTAATGGACGCATGCTAAGTGCTGGGGTGTTGTTGGTGGGAACAGAAGACGCTATCCGTGAACACTTCCCCGGCTATATCTGGACCCATCTGCGCATGAAGACCGACACGGCGTACACCAATCGCGCCGATGGAAGAGGGGCGCTGCCGATCGCCCTAGACCGGATCCTGGACCGGGTTATGGCCGATAATCCCATTGCCACCGTGCCCCAGGGCCTGTTCCATTTCGAGATTCGCACCTATCCAGAAATCGCTTTGCGCGAGGCCCTGCTCAACGCCTTCGTACACGCGGACTACCGTATAGCAGGGCCTATCATGGTCAAGCAGTTCCAAGACCGGCTGGAAATCAGCAATCCTGGTGGTCTGGTAGGAGGAATCACCCCTGATAACATCCTCAGGCACGAACCTGTGGCCCGCAATCCTTCCCTTGTTGATGCCCTAACTCGCCTCCGTCTGGTCAACCGCAGCAACCTGGGTGTTCGACGCATGTACCAGGCCTTGCTGATCGAGGGCAAGGAACCACCAGTCATCATCGACGAGGGCGAGGCAGTTCGGATCATCTTTCGAGCAAGCGATCTTTCCGTGCCTTTCCGCATGTTCGTCGCCGAGGAAGGAGATAAAGGCCGTATGTTGAGCGTGGAGCATCTGTTGATCCTGCAGCACCTGCTACGCTTTCCTGAAACCGACACGCCTACCATTGCCAGGATTACCCAACAGACCGAGCAAGATGCCCGCGAGACGCTGAACAACATGGAACGGGATTTCGGTTATCTGGAGCGTGGTGGTACAGGGAGGGGAACTTACTGGACCTTGCGCCATGACCTGCACCGGCGCCTTGCAGCTCCAGGCCACCCGGAGCGGGACCGCCGCATCAACTGGGAAGCGGCAAAAACCCGGGTCTTGAGCATATTGAAACAACGGGCCGAACGTGCTGGACCTGGACTAAGCAATGCGAATGTTCGCCAAATCACCCACTTTGATCGCCAGCAGGTGAATCGGCTTATCCACGAGCTCGAACGCGAAGGCCAGGTTAAAATCGAAGGGTATGGCCGCGGAGCGAAATACCGTTATGTCGGCAACGAAGCCGGATAAATGTCAATGAAAATGTTACTCGATACATTTTTGACGCAAATTGTATTAATAAATGTATGTGCGCACTTTGCGAAACATTTTCTGCGCTAGCTATGAACTCATCGCACAATTCTGGGAGAATAAATGATGGATAAAAGAAGCGAGAACCAAAGCCTGTTTGATCTGAAGAGGCCCGCCAAGCCACAAGTGTGAAAAGTGGGTCGTATCTTGGAAAGCGCCGTCAAAAGCCGGAGGTGTGTAGTTGGTGAAAGTCCGATACAGGGAAGGATTAGCGATCCACCCTGACCCGGAGTCATGCGCCGGTGTCCGTAAGGGCACGGGCGAAGCGTTGACAGGGACAGATGCGAGCCGGGTATTGAGCCGTGAAATTGACCCTAATACTTCAGGGTGCCTCCGTTATCAAGATAGGCGAGGGGCAATATCGGGCGTACCGTTATGTAGGCGCGAGGTACGTTCGGACCCTGCGCGGTCGTTAGACCCCGTGCGCGCATCGAAGCACACCTCGCGGAAGACGGGAGATCCCATGGTTGGCCACAGTGGTGCTGTGGTCCGCACCAGGAATCCTAAGGGAGCACGATGGTGATGTACGACCATGGGAAGTCGGACAGTCTCATAGTACCCGAGAAGCTTCCGAACAAGGGCTGTGGTACGCCACGGTCGGCGGAGGAA
>Ga0315533_1003322_pt1 | contig 10656 bp, 8 predicted proteins | sample SalMarSW160130MG_FD_203081 | JGI IMG/M metagenome (GOLD analysis project Ga0315533, IMG submission 203081) | Salt marsh sediment microbial communities from the Plum Island Ecosystem LTER, Massachusetts, United States - Salt Marsh Sediment SW1601-30 ...
AATCCAAAGAAAATTGAGTATTCTTCCCGATATGATAACGCTCAGGAGAATTCTCCCTATTTTTCCAGGTACTTAGAGAGATTAGCAAAGATGTTAACTAAAAAGTATGACTTAAAGAATAAAAATGTGTTAGAAATTGGTTGCGGAAAAGGATATTTTCTGAAACCCTTATATGACCAAGGAATAAAAAGCATTAAAGGGTTTGACCCATCTTATATCAATTTCAATCCCTTAATTGATAAGTTAGTAATAAAGCAATACTTTAACATAAAAAACATAAAGAGAAAAATTGACTTCATAGTTTGCCGACATACTTTGGAGCACATTCCTAATCCAAAAGAATTCATTTTTTCAGTTACAAAATGCTTAAAGAGTAAAGGAACAATGTATTTTGAGTTCCCTGACCTTAAATGGATTATAAAAAATAAAACCTTCTTTGATTTCTTTTACGAACATTGTAATTATTTTAGCAGGAGTTCTATTCTTGCTTTATTTGGTCAGTTTGGATTTAAAAATATCAGATTTCATTACGGACTTAAGGGGCAGTATTTTCGGTTAGAGATTAGCCATTTTCCGAAAAGAAAATATAATTTCCAACCGATAAATCTTATTCAACTTCCGCAAGAAATCAATAAAACAATAGAAGCTTATAAGAAATTAATTGATAAGCTCGGCAATTTTGTAATCTGGGGAGCGGGCGCTAAAGGTGTTACTTTGCTGAATAGGTTGAATATCAATCGCCATAAATGCCAATATGTAATAGATATTAATCCGAATAAACAAAATAGATTTATTCCAATTACTGGTCAGAAAATAGTTTCTCCTAAAATTTTTGAAAAAGAAAAAATTGACAGTGTCATAATTATAAATCCAGTATATGAAAAAGAAATAAAAAAGCTTTCTGCAGAATATAATTATAAAGGTAAATTTATTTTAGTATGAATAAAATTAAACAATTTGAATTAGAGAAAAAAAAGAATATTAAAAAACTGCGGCGGAATAAGAAATTCAGAAGTTTGGCTTTAAAGTTTATTATTGAATCCAGTAAAAATAAATATTCATATAACTTTAACTGGCTCGGTCGTCCTATTATTCAAATTCCTCAGGATATTGTTGCTGTTCAAGAAATCATCTGGAATACAAAACCTGATTTAATTATAGAAACCGGCATTGCTCACGGTGGCTCATTAATTTTTTATGCTTCAATGTTAGAATTAATCAACAGGGGCAAAATTTTAGGAATTGATATTGATATTAGGAAGCACAATAGAAAAGAAATTGAAAAACATAAAATGTTCAAGAGAATAAAAATGATTGAAGGGTCATCTACAGATGAAAAAGTTATAGAAAAAGTTGCCAAGATAGTTAAAAAACACAAAAAAGTTATGGTTTGTTTAGATTCTCTTCATACTCATCAACATGTTTTGAAAGAGCTGAATCTATATTCAAGATTTGTGAGCAAGGATGGTTATCTTGTTGTTTTTGATACCATTATTGAGTTTATGCCTAGAGGTTTCTTTAACGATAGACCCTGGGATAAGGGTAATAATCCCGCTACAGCGGTAAAAGTATTTTTAAAAAAGAACAAAAATTTTATTGTTGATAAAGAAATTGAAAATAAATTACTCATAACAGCAGCCCCGGGAGGATATTTAAGAAGAATTAAGTAATATTGACTTTTTAGTAGCTTTAGATTTGCTGCAACAGAAAATCTTAGGAAATTAACGATATGTCAAATATTATTCTTAGCATTTGTATACCAACATATAACCGTTCAAAGTTACTATCTGAATGCATAAGGCAAATAATTTTGTGTCCAAGTCAAGAAATTGAAATTGTTGTTAGCGATAATGCATCGCCAGACGGAACTGAGAGTACAGTGAAAAAAATAGGAGACCCCCGAATAAAATACTATCGCAATGACAAGAATCTTGGCTGCCCTGCCAATACATTAAAAATGTTTGAGAGAGCAGCTGGTGATTTTCTACTTTTTATTAGTGACGAGGACCGTGTCGCAGTGAAGGAAATTCCTTGGATTTTAAAAATAATTAAAGGAAATAGAAATCTAACTCAGATATTAGGCGCAATTGGCGACAAGAGACCAGGGCATAAAAAAATCTATAAAACATATAAAAATAAAATATTAAAAGCTGGGTCTGATTCTTTGACAAAATTATTTTGGGGCTATAGTCATGGCTCAGGTATTATATTGAAGAAGCAAGCATTAAACTTAAATCAGGCAAAAAAATATCTTGAAACTGCTCTTGCGCCCTATATAGTTTTAGTTCTTCAATCTCAAACTATGGTCGCCGGGGACACATTATGCACATCAAGGATATTATGTTATGTCGGCGAAACTCAACTTGAATCTAGACCATTTTTATTCCAAGGAAAACCATATTTTTATCCTCTGAATCGGCTATACCAACTTAAAGAAAGAATAAAGTTAATTTATGAGATTACCGATGAAAAACCCGCCCGGAAAGTATTATTAAATAAGGAAAGGGAACGGGCTGCTTCGTTTCTCTTAGGTAGTATAGTTAAAACATCTTCTCCCTCCTTTTTTAAAATATTGCCTTTGATTTTAGACACTAAAGAACTATCAAAATCACCTATATTTTGGCTAGACATACCTTTAGCGCTTCCCCGAAAGATTGTCCGCTGGCTAAAAGCCGGAATCATTTCCGGTTAATCCAAAGAAATTTTTAAAAAACAGGACTTCTTTTTTAGTAATTCCCCCTGACAAGTAGATTAGAACCCCATAAATTAAGACCCCCCAAAAAACGGCAATTAAGGTTTTTGACAGTCCAAATGGATTTAACCAAATAATAAATAAACTCATTAGCATTGAAGCAAAAATGCTCTTTAATATAAAGAACCATTCTATCTCTGGCAAGAGCTCTCGATATTTAAGATAACCATACCCGATACTTAACATAAACATTACTGTATAAGCAATAAGGGTAGTAATAGCTGCTCCTATTATTCCAAATTTAGGAATGAATACGAAATTTAATCCAAGATTTAGAAAAGCAGCTATTATATTAATAGTTCCATCCACCTTTGTCTTTTTTTTCAAAAAAAATACAGGGATAACAACGCCAATTGCGTAAATTGTATAGAGAAGCAAGCTGACAGCTATTAAGGGGATGACTTGGTATCCATGAGAGGCAATTTCTGGAGTAGAAAATATAGTTAAAAATTGTTTTGAAAGGATAGATAATCCAAAAACCGAAGGAATGCCAATCATTAAAACATATTTTAAGCAGTATTTTATATAATTTTTAACTTTATTTATTTTATTTTCTTCATATAATTTAGATAAAGCTGGTAACATTACAAAGGTTAAAGGACCAACAAAAAAGATTACCGCATTAGCCAATGTATAACCAGGAGCATAATAACCCACAGAAAGTGTTCCTAAGAAAAATCCGATTAAATATCTATCACTTGATTGAATAATCCAAAAAGCGACAAATCCTAAAATAGTGGGCAAGCCAAAAAATAGATATTCTTTGGTTTTTAAGAACTTCGGAACTTTTATTCCAATTTCTTTAATGATTAACCCACCCATTATTAGAAAACTGATAACCTTTACGATTAGAAGAGAAAGGATTGCTCCAAATAGTCCGTGACCCAGTAGTACTGCTATGGCTATTAAGCCAGCTTCACCTAATGTCTGGAAGATCATAAAGCAAGACCACTTCTTCATTTGTCGAGAGGCTCGGAAAAAGCTAAAAAATACCGGATTTAGGCATTCAAATATTACTGCAAGAGCCAATATTTGAACTAAAACTCTTTCACCGCCAATAAATCCTGATATAGGACCGGAGAAAAAGATTAAAATTAAAGAGATTATTAAACTAATGCCAAAAAGCACAGTTAGAACCGAATAAATCCCATCTTGAATTTCTTTTTTATCTTTTTGGCCGGGTAAAAACCTGACCAAGGCATAAGTTAGACCAAGGTTAGCAAGTGAGGCGATTAAGCCAAGAGTAATAATCAACTGGGCCCAAATACCGTAATTCTCCGCACCTAACAACTTCGTAATAACAGGCAAAATAATCAATCCCTTTAGGCCTATTATTAACTTAGTTAAACCAATAATCCCTACATCTTTTGTAAATTTTTGGTAAGACATAAATACTCCTTTATCTTACTAAAATTAGATAAATTTTGAAAGATAATAGATAACAGGTAACATATGAAAGAAAATAAAAACATAAAAGATATTTTTGAGAAAATGTCTAAAGCAGAAGACACTTTTGACTTATTTAATCTTTCTTATAATGGAATCCCTGTTTGGACTTATGTCCGAGAAAGAACAACTTTAATTTCCGAAAAAGAAGGGAAATATATCAGTAACAAGCCAGTTAGAATTAATGTATTAAATTTGCTCAAACGTATTTTTGTTTTTTTATTTAATTTGGGAAAATTATTTAATAATGAAACTATTATTATTGTCAACGAAAGGCACCTTCAATGGGATAAAGAAAAAGAGAAGTATTATCATCCTTATGTAGAGTCAATACTGGCAATGCATCATTTCAAAAAGATTTTAATTCTTGAGTTTCCTCATTTTATGACCCAAAAGTATAAAAAGGTTGAATACGATAGATACTTGCCCTTGGATTTATTTCTTTCTATTAAACAAGTTTTTTTTCCTTTATTCTACTTTTTTTATAAAAAGCGAGCTGACCAGGAATATTATAATAAACTTTGCTCAGCTGCTCTCTGGTCAGATAGAGAAATTAAAGGAATTTTGGAAATGTGTTACCAGGCAATACATAGTATATTATCTTATGGTGTTTTTTTAAAAATTCTTAAATTTTTGAACCCCAGGGCTGAATTTGTTTATAGCTGTATGGGGGGAGCCGATAAATTTTTAGAAGTAGTAGAAATTCAGCACGGTGTAATCCATAATTTGCATTGTCAATATATTTATCCTCAAACTTCCTCAGTTCGGGGTTATTTGAGAAGAAAGAAAATAATAGTTTTCTCAAAAAAAATAAGAAAATTACTTGTTGACAACGGTTATTTTCCAGAAAATATTACAGCAACACCTAATCCCAAGGTTTGTTTTCATTTTTTGAGAAACTTTAAAAAAGATTTTTTTCTCAAACAAAATCTTACCCCCAATAAGATTTTAATAATAGGAGCACCAAGAGATTATCAGCAACAAGTAACAAAAAGTTTGTTATTTGACATAGAAAGAGAAAGGAAAAAATTACAAAATTGGGAGATTTCACTTTTGCTTCATCCCGGAGAAATAAATATATACAAAAATTTAAATTTGACAAAAACCAAGGTTATAGAAAATAAAGAAATTTCTGTTTTTCGACTGCTTTCTGATGCTCTTTGCGTGGTGGCAATGTATTCCAGCGTCCTTGAGGAAGCAAAATATTTTGGCTGTTTTAATCTTATACTTTCGTCATATAATGAGCAGTCAGATCAGGAACATCTGATTGATTGGATGTGTGGCGATTATCCTTACAAAGTTATAATTTCTCCAGATAAAGCTGTTGATTGGTTTAAAGAAAACGAGGAAAAAATTATTAATCAAAGACAAGAAAAGAAGAAAATTATGGAGGACTCTTACAATTATTTTCTTAATGAAACTTTTAAAACAAAAAGGGTCTGATTATCAAAGAGATTTATGGTTTGCGACTTTCACAAGATTTTAATAATTCACCCCGGGGGAATAGGGGATTTAGTAATGTTTACCCCTGCCCTTAAAATTTTAAGGAATAATTTTTCTAATGCTATAATAGATGTTTTTATTATGTATACACCCGAAACCGGATATATTTTTCAGGAGGGAAAAATTGTTAATAAGATTTTTAAATTTAATTGGCCTAAAAATAATTTTTTAAATAAATTGAAATTTATTTATAGATTAAGAAAAGAAAAATATGATTTAAGTATAATCCCAACAGGTGTTAATCCTTTAAGGGGAGGAATTCTTAGTTTTTTGATTGGGTCAAAGGTAAAAGTGGGAGAAAGAAGAAAAGGTAAAAAGAGTTTATTCTATACCCAGAGCTCTCTTTTAGATAAAGATAAACACGTAACAAAAAATAATATAGATTTATTAAAAGCCATTGGTTTGAAAATTGATTTTCCTTTACCGCCTCCATTTTTAGAGGTTGGTTCAAAAGAGAGAGAATTTGCTAATAATTTTTTAGTAAGGAATAATTTTGAAAATAAAATTCTAATTGGTTTTCATTCCGGTGGCGGCGAAGAGCAAAAATTTAAACGTTGGCCTAAGGAAAATTTTATAGAATTGGGGAATAAGGTATTAAATGATTTAGAAAATACTTTTATTTTACTTTTTGGCGGACCAAAAGAAAAAAGGCTTTGTTTGGAAATAAAAAGCAAATTAGATAAAAATGCTATGGTAGTATTTGGATATTCATTAAAACAGGTCGCCGCCTTAATAGACAAATGTAAAATTTTTGTTTCTTCGGATAGCGGACTTAATCACATTGCTTCAACTACAAAAACTAATTTGATTTCAATATACGGTCCAACTAACCCTGAGAGAACAGGGCCATTTGGTCGGGAAAGAATATATATATTAAAAGAGAGATGTAGATATCCATATAACCCTGATACTTCTAAAAATTATGATAAAGAAAGGGTTCATAGTTGTTTAAAAAAAATCACTGCTGACCGAGTTTTTAATAAGATTAAAGAAATCTTAAAAGAAAAGATGTTTTTATGATTAGAAAATATTTACGGTCTATAGAAATAATATTTTGGGCATTAACAAATAATCCTAAAATTTTTTTCAGAAGGATTTTTTTCCTTTTAAAATCTATTTTTTTACCTGCTCCGAAGTCTTCCTTTTTTAAAAAAATGAATGGGGTTCTTTTTAAAGTTGATAAAAATTATGCTCCTTTTAAAAAAGAGATGTATTATGACGCGTACGAGATGGGGGTTGTTGGAATGTTAAAAACTTTTCTTAGAAAGGGTGATACTTTTATTGACGTTGGGGCAAATATAGGATATATTACCGCTATTGGCGCTGGTTTAGTTGGCAAAAAGGGTTGGGTCTATAGTTTTGAGCCGGTTCCTGAATATTGCTCAAAATTGCGAAATTTAGCCGAGTCAAATAGCGAGTATAATATAATAGTGAATCAGTTTGCTTTAAGCGACCGGGTAGGACAAGCAAAAATTTATCTACCAGATTTTCCACATATGGGCGGCAATACAATTCTTTTGGATTTAATAGATAAAGAAAAAATAAAAGATACTATTTTCGTTCAGACCTATCGGCTTGATAAATATATTGACAAAGAAAACATTAAAAAGATTAAGGTGATCAAAATTGATGTAGAGGGTTTTGAATTTCCAGTACTTTTAGGTCTTAAAGATTTTTTAAATAAATGCCGTCTTAATAAATTATTAGCATCCCCTTTAATTATTTGCGAAGTTTGTCCACCAGCCTATAAACTTTTAGGGTATAAATTAGAGGACCTTTTTCAATATATGGAGCGATTTAATTATTTCCCTTTTAGTATTTTAAATTCTAAAAAAGAATTTAGTATTAAAAGAATAGAAAAAGAGTCAACCATAAATATTCTTTTTAAAGTTAAAAAATGATATGAATTTTTCAAAATCTCAACCTTTCACCTTTCCCGAAGGAAAGGTGAGGGGTAAAAAAAAATTGATTGGGATAATCTTATTTATAATTATTATTGGTATTATAGCCTTTTTTGATATGACTTTAGCAGTTGGGATTATTCTTATTAGTTTTTTAACCTTAATTATTTTTTTAATTCTTTCTAAAACCGGGACAAAAAGCAAAACTCTCTGTTTACTTTTTTTCATTGCCCTTTTGATTCATTTTGGAGCAGTGCTATTTATTCATTATGCCCATTTTCAGCCCTTTAGCGGCGGAGAAGGGGATTATATAAAATATGATTTTGCCGCTCAAGAAATAGCAACAAGAATCCATCAAGGCAATTTTTCCCTACAAGGATTAAGCACAAGTCATTATTACCCGGTGGTTATAGGATATATATATGCCCTTACTTTACCGGAAATGCTTATTGGTCAATTATTCGCTGTGTGGTTAGCAGCTATTTCTGTTCTTTTAGTTTATTTAATAGTGCTTGAAATCGGGGCTTCAAAAAAACAGGCCTTTTTAATTGGCTTAATTACTGCTATTTATCCGAGTTATCTTTTTTTCGGGAGTTTTTTGCTCAAAGATACATTAGTTATTCCTTTGATTTTGGCCGGGTTATTATTAACCTTAAAACTAATTAAGAATTTTTCCTGGAGAAATTTCCTAATTTTTTATATTGTTTTAGGAGCCGTAATTCATTTTCGTTTTTATGTCGGTTACGCGCTTTTGTTTAGCTTTATTCCTTGTTGGTTATTGCTTTGCAGATTAAATTTAAAGAAAAAGTTTATCTATGGAATAATAATTATTATTCTTTTAGGGTTTTTGCCACAATTTTTTGAAGGAGGTTATTATGGGTTCAAAAACATCAAGAGTTTCCTAAAGCCAACAAGCATTACTTTTTATCGAGAGGTAGCTTACAACCCTTTGCCCTCTTCGGCTATTGAAGCCCCAGAGACACCAGCCTCAGAGACACCAGCCTCAGAGACACCAGCCTCAGAGACACCAGCCTCAGAGACACCAGCCTCAGAGAGGATTTTAAAGAGATTAATTATAAAAATATTTCCTAAAATTGAAAAAAAATCAGAGAGACCTATAGGAACCGGCTCATCAATTAAAGTAAAAACCGAAATTGATAAACCTCTTAATTTTTTGCTAAATTGCTCAAAATCTTTTATTTATGTCTTGTTAGGGCCCTTCCCTTGGCAGATACGAGCATCCCGACAGTTGTTTGTGTTATTTGAAACCATCCCTTGGTATTTTTTAGTATTTTTTGTAATAAAAGGGGCTTTTATAGCCTTAAAACGTAAGCGAATCGCCTTACCCTTGTTAGTTTTCAGTATAATATCATTAGGAGTTCTCGCTATTTTTGAACGTAATTTCGGAGGTATTACCAGGGTTCGTATTCCCAGCTTTATTGCTCTTTTCTGTTTAATCCCATTAGGTTTTGAAAAATTAAGATATATTAAAATCCCATTTTTGAACATATGAAGTATTTAGTTACCGGTGGTGCAGGATTTATAGGAAGCCATTTAGTAGATAAATTAATAGAGCAGGGACATAGGGTGATTGTTATTGATAATTTATCTAGTGGCAAAAAGGAAAATCTTAATCCTGAGGCAGATTTTCATAATTTAGATATCTGCGATTTTGATAAAATTAAATCTTTATTTAAAGACATTGATTATGTTTTTCATTTAGCTGCTATTCCCAGAGTGCCGATTTCAGTTGAAGACCCGCTTGGAACTTCAAAAGATAATATCTTAGGAACTTTAAACGTTTTTAAAGCAGCAAGCGATAATGGGATAAAAAGAGTTGTTTTTGCCTCTTCCTCCGCCGTTTATGGGGACCAAAAAGAATCGCCCTTAAGAGAAAGTATGGTGCCAGACCCAATTAGTCCTTATGGTTTGCAAAAATTAGTTGATGAGCAATTTGCTAAATTATTTAATCAGCTTTACAAAATTCCGATAATTTCTTTAAGATATTTCAATGTCTACGGACCTCGAGTTGACCCTGATAGCGAATATAGTTTAGTGATTGGTAAATTTTTAAAACAGAAAGCTGAGAACAAACCTTTAACAATTTTTGGCGATGGAAAACAGACCAGAGGATTTTGTTATGTGGATGATGTAGTTGAAGCTAACATCAAAGCAATGAAAAACGAGAAATTAAAAGGAGGAGAGGTAATTAATATCAGTAGCGGAGAATCCTATTCTGTAAATTATTTAGCAGATTTAATTGGCGGCGAGATTCAATATTTACCCCCAAGACCCGGCGATGTTTTGCACACCAAAGCCGATATTACTTTAGCAAAAAACCTTCTTGATTGGCAACCGAAAGTTTCTTTTACAGAAGGGGTTAAAAAAACCAGAGAATGGTTTGAAAATTACTAATATAGGATTTATTTATGAAATTAGCTTTACTCTTTACTAAAGGAATTTCTTTAAAGGTTTGGGAAGAAATGGGGAACTTGGATAGAGAACTTAAACCCTATCAAGAATTGGCAAAATATTTTGATGAAATACTCCTTTTAACCTATGGCGGGAAAGACGATTTAAAATACCAGAGTTTTCTTCCTGAAAATATAAAAATTTTACCCAATAAACAAAAGATTCCATCATTAATATATAGTTTTTTACTCCCGTTTTTATATCAAAAAGAATTAAAAAGAGCGGATGTTTTAAAAACCAACCAGATGGCTGGCTCTTGGACGGCGATAATAGCCAAGTTCTTTTTCCGGAAAAAATTAATTGTTCGCCAGGGCTATCAATTATCAACTTCCGCTCAAAAAAACGGTATTAAACTATTAATAATTCAATTTTTAGAAAGATTAGCTTATAGAAGGGCCGATGCGATTATTGTTACTTCAAAGAGAGATAAAAAATATATAGAAGAAAAATATAATATTTTAGCAGAGAAAATAAAATATATCCCGAATTATATAGATACAGAGTTGTTTAAACCTTTAAATATTTCTAAAGAAAATAGAATTTGTTTTATCGGGAGATTAGAAAAAGAAAAAAACCTTTTTA
>Ga0315533_1003325_pt1 | contig 10651 bp, 13 predicted proteins | sample SalMarSW160130MG_FD_203081 | JGI IMG/M metagenome (GOLD analysis project Ga0315533, IMG submission 203081) | Salt marsh sediment microbial communities from the Plum Island Ecosystem LTER, Massachusetts, United States - Salt Marsh Sediment SW1601-30 ...
TCGATAGCGTGCTGAAGATTGCCGCCCGAGTGGGGTCGTTATCCTACAGGGACTTTTACGAAGGCGCGAAGACACATACGAATCCCGCGAAATCAGATGAACCTGTGCTAACCGGATAGGCATAGTAAGAACATTATTTGACAGCGGGTTTCGCTCACGCGAAGCGCACGGATTCACATGGTTATCTTTTTTATTTGAAGAAAATCGTAAGGAAAATTCTTCCAGCGCCCAAGCCCTTCGACACGCTCAGGGTGGCCCCTTCGGGCAAGGCTTCTGTAGGCTGTTTGACACGGGCTTCACTTTGGGAAACACAGGGCACGGATGTTTGATTTTAATGCCTCTTTCAATAGCCTTTACCGAGGCGGCATAGCCAAGTGGTTAAGGCAACGGCCTGCAGAGTCGTTTTCCCCTGGGTCGATTCCAGGTGCCGCCTCCAGAAAAATGTAGGGGCTATCGAGAAGGTTAGCACCTTTTAAGCATTTATTCGATGGCTCAATTATGACCGACCTTCACGCTCGCATACCCCGGCTCATTCCCCTGACTTGTTTTACGAAATTTAACCCTGATCAAATGCAGGTCCGTTTACCAAACCGCATGTTCATAGTTTTCCTGGATTATTTTGTCTTTTGTTATCAAGCCGTTTCGATCTATCGCCGATTGTGCAGTAATAAGTCTATCAAAAGGATCGCGTGACCATGATAGCACAGACGCAACCCGAACCACATCGATAAAGGATTTTTGGCATAGTTGAAGGTCTATTCGTTGATGAAGATAGCTGTATACTGCCGTTGAGCCAAGCGTAGTACGACCAATTTCATGTAGGTAATCCAGCTCTAGCAAGACCATAGGAGAGATAAGAATTTCGGGTTCGTATTCGATCAACTGCCTGGCGCGTTCACTTAGCCCATCTCCTTTGCGGAGATACAGCCAAAGAACAACATGAGTGTCGAGATAAATCATAATTGCGGCTTCCACTCTGAAGACCAGTCTATATGAACAAGATTATCCGGATTTCCAACGATAAAATCAGGATGTTTTTCTAAACAATCCAAATTTCTATGCTTTTCGGCAGGACTGATCAGCAGGCGTTTACCTTTTCTCTCAATTTCCACTGGAGTACCTGTTTTAACAACTTTATCCAAAAGACGCAGAAGATCTTTTTGAATATTCTTATCGGGCACTTGTTGAGGCATTTTACGACTCCTTGGAGTTGGTTTCTAGTATGCTTGCTTTTTATCAATAATAATACCAGCCTATGGGATCGTCAAGAAAAAACAACAGGCTCACATCCCAGTTAAATAGAAGTAAAAATGTTTAACGGGATAAATCTATGGAGGGAACGAAGCAAAAACAATTTGTGCTGAGTTATGCACTTCTGATGTATATGGTGGGTATCGTATTACTCATCACCCTCATACCATTTCAATTCCACATTCCTCAAAGAATATCAAATATATGGGGAATTTATTTAATAGCAGGAAATCCCATTTTTTAGACAGGATAGACAGGATGTTCAGGATATAAAGAAAATAAGAAAATCTTGTTAATCGTGGTAATCCTGTCAAAAAAGTTCCGCCGCAGGCGGCTAAGTTCAACGATAGCATTACAAATATTTTTTTATTTCTACCCCTTGGATTCTTATTAGAACTTTCACGCAGAAGGCATAAAGACCCACTATGCTTATACGCCAGTTGAGGATACCGAAGGCCCGTTCTCTCCTCCCGAGAGAGTGGGCCTTTTTGTGGGCATTAAGGCAAGAAATAAGTGATGAGGACTGAAGTGAAGCATGATGAACGATGAAAAATATGGTGATTTTCGGGATTTGGAGATTTGGCAGCGGTGCAGATGACAGATAACGGATGTCAGAGTTCAGAAGTCAGGCATCCACGAGGGACAGCTCAATCCGTTTTCCCAGTACGACTGCTGCTTTGCTGATTGTGGCCAGATCAAGATCTCGTTGAGGAATAATCTTGGCGTCTTGGCGCGAGACATTATAACCGGTCAAGAAGGGTCTATTCGATTTCGAGTACCAGCTTAAGGGCTTCGACAACCTCTTTCATTCGGTGTCGCGGCATAGTGCCAGCTAACTGGGGTTTCTTTGTCTTTGGATCGTAAAATCTTTTGGGATCCAGGGAGCGCATTTGGAAACAGAGAAATACTGTATCCTTGGGAAGGCCTGTCTCAGCTGATGGCACTCGTATGTTTGTGGGGTAGTCCCTTGGCACATTTTGCGCATCTGTCCCGACCACGACTGAAACAACAAGCGGTTGTTTATTTATGGCATCGCTTGATATCACGAGGACTGGCCTGCGGCCCGCTTGCTCCCGGCCTTTAATCGGGTTCAAATTTACCATATAAATGCCACCGCGCTTGATCATAATTCACAAACCATCGTTTTCCGCTTCCTTAAACTCCCGGGACAGATCGGAGCAGACTTCCCGGATTGCAGGGTCATCGGCCATTTCGGCCATAGTTGTTTCAAATTGATATTTTTTTTGACGTTTTGTGAAATCGATCAAAATATAGGTGACCAGGCGATTGAAGTTATCCCGGAGTTCTGGAGGAGCAACGGTACGCAATTCTTCAACCAATTCATTTGGGAGCGCGATGCTGCGGCGGATTATGTTTTGTGCAATATTCTTCATTTCATCCCCTTTTTAAACATAATGATACACATAAAAAGTGTTGATGTCAACATGAAAATTGTTGTTCATGGAAGAGATCGGAGGCCGGAGACCAGCGGTCGCCCCAGTTGAGCACCCAATAAAAAGGGACGAAAAGGAGAGGTAGTTTCCGAATGAACTTAAAATCGTAAATTGCTCTGAATGTGTGGCATATGGTTGAAGCCAGCTAATCATAATAAAAAAGATAGCACTAATGTAAATCTATGGAGGGAACGAATCAAAAACAATTCGTGCTTAGTTATGCACTTCTGATGTATATGGTAGGTGTCGTATTATTCATCACCCTCATACCATTTCAGTTCCACATTCCTCAAAGAATATCAAGTATTTGGGAAATAACCTTAAACGATAGCATTACAAATATCTTTTTATTTCTCCCCCTTGGATTCTTATTCAGACTTTCACGCAGGAACCATAAAGACACGCTATGTTTACACGCCTTAGGCTTTGGCATACTGGTAAGTGTGGTAATAGAAATCACCCAGGTATTTTTACTCGGGCGATATACGTCAGTCATTGATGTGATGACAAATGGGGCAGGGGCCTGGGTGGGAGCACTTATATTTACGCTCATAAAAGGTCATTTGAATGAAAGGCGTATCGCCGGTGTTTTTGCCCTGGAGCTCCCCCTGATGAATTTAGTGTACTTACTTATTCCTTTGATCTGGTTGAATGGTCTTTCTGCGGGAAATGAGGTATCGCGTGTGTGGCTACTTGTTGTGTTAGGATTGCTTGGGGCGATTGTACTTTCCTCTGTCTACATTCATCGATTGCGATATGTAGAAAGGCTTTCTTCAAACAAGGTGACATTTCTGGCAATGGGCTGGTTTTTTGTGGCTGCACTTCCTGCACTGGCACATTTTCCTATGCAGGGTATCCTTTGTGGGATAGGTGTTGGTATCATTGTTAGGTTACTTACCGCATTTCAAAAAAAGACGATAAAAGAGGACAGACGATTTGAGTTACCGACACTTCAAAGGCTCTTGCCCCTGTATATTTTCTATTTGCTGCTCCTTGCCCTGTGGCCCACCACAGTAGCCTTTGGTGAATGGCAGGAAACGGTACATTTTCAGGAACTAATGTTTAACGAAAGGGTTGTGTTCATTTTTCGGTTTGTTGAATATATCGCTGCGTTTACACTGTTAGGCTACATAGTTGCGGAGATGCGAGGCAGGAAGCAAGAGTCGGTAACAAAAATCCTGCTTTGGATTGTATTACTCTCTTTAAGTTGTTTGATTGGCATTGTATTTATAAAGGGGCACACTCTCTTATCTGCTTTCACTCTTGTAGAAGTGGCCCTTATCACAGGTGCCAGTATCTATGGTGGAATCATCTATCGGCTCCAACTGGCCGCCATTCAACGTATATAGTGTAATCTGCGTGCTATGCGAAGCAGAGCCCGTGTCTAAAAAAAAGGAGGTTATGAATCTTGAAGTTAAAGCGACTCTTCACAATCTCTACAGTGCTTGCTGCAGCGTTGGTCTTATCCTGCGGTGGGCCGGACGAGAAAAAGATGGTGTTCTTTACCAAGGGCAAGGCCCTGTATACACAGGGTGACTACGTGAAGGCACGCCTGGAGTTTAAAAACGCCATCCAGATAGATCCTATGTTTGCCGATGGCCATTTTATGCTCGGAATGGTTGAACTGAAAACAAGGAACATGAAGAAGGCCTTTGGAATGTTTACAAAGGCAGTGGATCTGGATCCCAACCATATGAAGGCCAATATAGAGCTTGGGAAATTGTATCTAATGCAAAAGGCTTTTACCAAAGCAATGGAGCAAGCCACATTCGTTTTGGAAAAAGAGCCGGAAAATACCAATGGTTTGATGCTCAAGGCATCGGTACTGTATGCACAGAAGAAATATAATTTGTGTGAGACAGTTCTTAAAGACGTGCTCAATAAGGATCCGGCGAATGGACCGGCATTTTTGCTGTATGCTGGCCTTAACATGGCACAGGGAAACAAAAAGCAGGCCGAGGAGATATTAAAGAAAGGTATAAACGCAGCCCCTGAGAACCTTCCATTACGGGTTGCTATGGTAGAGTTTTACACCAAACAGAAGAGAAACGACGACGCAGAGGCGGTATATCGAGAGCTGGTTACTCTTAAGCCAAATAATATGGCTTACCAGATCCTCCTTGCCCAATTTTACTTAAAAAGTGGTGAGTATGAGAAAGCAGAGACCACCCTCAAGGGTGTTATAGAGGCTGAACCTTTGAATCCCAACTACCGTATTCTTATGGCACGCTTTCTTGTAACCCAAAAGAGGGCAGGGGAAGCAGAGGCTATGTTAAAAGAGGCGGTGATGCAGGCGAAGGAGGGAACTACGGCGTTATTCTCACTTGGTGATTTTTATATTCAGTGGAGAAAGCCAGAGCTGGCACTTGCAACATACCAAAGAATAGTGGATAAGGACATTAAAGCACCTGATGCCTTGCGTGCAAAAAACCAGATGGCAAAGATTCACCTTTCACTTAAAAATTACTCAAAGGGAGAGGAGCTGCTCAATTCAATTCTTGAAGATAACCCAGGCGACCTTCAGGCACATTCCCTGATGGGCGATCTCGCCATAGTAAGAAGGGATGGCCCACGGGCAGTGAGTGAGTTTCGCACGGTTATCGGGGCAAATCCTGACTTTGCGCCTGGCTACTTCAAGCTTGCACAGGCACATTTACTTACCAACGATACAAATCTTGCCAAGGATAATTTAAAAAAATGCCTCAGCCTCAAGCCTGACTTTATAGAGGCTCGAAGGAGCCTGGCAAGAATCTATGTAAGAGAGGGTTCCTATATACAGGCTGAATCAGAGCTCATGGGAATCCTTGAAAAGCACCCCAAAAATATTGCTACCCTGGCTGAGCTTGGTGATCTCTCTATAAGAAAGGGGCAGGTAGTTGAAGCGGAGAACTACTACAAAAAAATCATCACGCATTATCCTAAAAATCCCTTAGGCTATTACAAATTAGGACTTCTCAAGGCACGGCAAAAAAAATACGATCAGGCCCTCAAGGACTTTGAGAGAGCGCGTGGTTTAGCACCTGAGCGGAAAGTAGTGTTTACCGCACAGATCCAAACCTTGATGAGGATGGGCAAGTCCGACAAGGCCATTGCTCTGTGCAAAAAACAACTTACAAAATCGCCGAATGATGCATTTGTGCATAATATCTTGGGAGAGATTCATCTTAAAAAGAAGGCATATACAAAGGCACTGAAGGCATTTAATAAAGCCATAGACCTGGCACCCAACTCTTTTATTCCCTACAGGAACCTTGCAGGGACGTATATGGTTCAGGGCAAGACAGCTGAGGCCATCAAACAACTTGAAGAACGCCTTCGAGAAAACCCTGAGAATGTGAGGCCTGCTTTTCTTATTGGCGTTTTGAGTGAGAACACCAACGATACGCCAAAAGCACTTTTATATTACCGTATGGTGGTTGAAAAGGAGCCAAACTTTATTCCTGCTGTGAACAATCTCGCTTTCTTGATTGCAGAAAAGGGAACAAGCAAAAAAGAGCTGAAAGAGGCCTTAGAATTAGCGCTCAAGGCCGTTCATCACTCTCCGGATAACCTGAATGTCAATGATACCCTCGGGTGGATTTATTTTCGGATGGGCGAATATGAAAAGGCCAATGGCCCGTTTCAAAAGCTTCTGGACAAGGAAGCAGACAGTCCTGTGTTTAATTATCACCTGGGTATGTTATTTTATAAACAGGGGAGAAGGGCTGAGGCCAGGAAGTTGCTCAAAAAAGCACTGGCAAAGCCATCAAAGTATGTGGACAAAGATGTGGTTAAAGAGGTGTTAAAGGAATTGCGCTAAAACGGGGAGAGTAAATTTGGGGTCAAACCTGAACTATTAACTACTTAGCTCTTTGCTGCAGAAACTTAGTTGAATGCTGAGCCCCTTGCAGGGCAAATTTCCATGATCAATTCTTTGATCATTATGAATATACATTGAAACATTTATTCCGACCACATAAAGCCACGGCTTTCGCCCTGACTATTTATGGTTTGGATGTCGTGCCACCACTCCTTTGCACTACACTTTATGCTTGCTACATAGACAATACAGGGAGTGCGTAGAAGTCTAAACTTGACGATATGGAGCAAGCAGGGTATCATGATATATTATAGTGTACTACAAGTGGAATTGAGAAAAATCCTTCTCTTTTATAGGAGACAGCGATATGGAAACAATAAATCAAATAACCATTGAAGACCTTGAAAATTTAATAGAACAGAAGATCATAGAGATTTTGGGAGATCCCGATACAAATCTTGAATTACGTGAAGATTTTAAGGAGGAAATAAAAACGCGTCTTTCGAGCCGTTCAAAACGAGCCTCTCATCAGGAGGTTATGAAAAGATTTGGCTAATATTGAATGGAATGAAGATGCGATAAAAGATCTTGCGAAACTGGATAAGCAGGTAGCTCAAAGAATTCTGAAGAAAATTAATTGGCTATCTGGCAATTTTGAAAAAGTTACTCCTGAACCTTTACTTGGGCAATTTAAAGGAACATTTAAATTACGAATAGGCGACTGGAGGGTTGTCTATACAATCGAAAGCCACACGTTAGTTATTCAATTTATAGGTCATAGAAGAGATATTTACAGCATATGATAAAGCACCAACAATGATCATTCTCACCGTATTGTTTACGCTTTCATAATGCACAAGCTATCCATAAAGCCTCTCAATCATCATTGCGGATATATCCTACATGCCATAACCTATAGTCTATGAGACCCTTGAATTTGGGGTCAAACGCTCCATAGGCGTGCGAGCCCTCCATTCCGCCAAAGAGACGGCGGATAAAAAGGACGGCGGGAAATCTTAAACTATTAACTAACAATTTGTAACAAGGGTTACGTAGGATCGGTGTTAGGTTTTGGCATGAGGCAAAGATATGGCACTATGCAGCTGCCAGGCGGCAGGGAGTGTGTTTCAACAGACGGGGCTCAGTTCATTCGGTATTCAAGAGAGAATTACAAGTTCTGCAAAATAGGATTTGTACAATCCTCTGTCTCTTGTCAGAAAACGTTCAGCCTTAATCGTTGCATGGGCTCCTATAAGGAAGTCGGTGATAATTCGCTTCCTGGCTCCGCCTGCTTTTCTGTATAGCCCCCATCTCTCACCGGCAAGAAATGCAATGTCAGGGGAGGAAGGAGATACCGATATGTTTAAGGTAGTCAGGGCAATGTCCAGAGTATGTCTGTCATTGAACTGCGGAACCAGTTCGGCATAAACGATTTCACAGATGAGCAGTGCACCTTGGTCATATGCCATCTTAAGGAGCTTGGCTGACTGTTCGGCGAATCGCTTATCTGGCAAGAAAACGTCAAGCAAAATATTGGTGTCAACAGCGGAAATCATTTTCCCCTGACCTCTTCGATGTATTTGTCAGTATCAGAAGGTTTGTTAAGAATCCCAAAAACCAGATCTACTGGATGTTTGCTTCGGCTTCTTTTCTGCATCAAGACGCCGTCCTCTGTGGGGATAAATTCGACCTCCACGTTCATCTGGAATCCAAATCGATCTCGAAGGGCTTTAGGGATTGTAATTTGACCTCTCTCGGAAATTTTCATACTTATTTCCTCCGTTTTTCTGAATATGTAATTCTACAATATAATAAATGCTTAGTCAATACCAAAGTACCTGTTTTCTGGAATTGGAATGGAAGAAGTTTTTGACATTGACAGCATCCAAGTAAATTGGTAAGATTCTTTACAGTAAAGAAAAACGTAGAGGAAATATGGCAGTTACCAGGATTAGTCCAAAACACCAAATCACTATTCCTAAGGAGGCATTTGAGAAACTTCGTTTAGAGATAGGGGATTTTTTGGAAGTAGAGGCAACAGAAGAGGGACTTCTCCTTATCCCCAAGAAACTTATATCAAAGGATCAGGCTTGGTTTTGGACAAAGGAGTGGCAGGCAAAAGAAAAAGAGGCTGATGAAGCTATTGCCAGGGGAGAAATATCAGAGCCTTTCGAGAACGTTGAAGAGCTTATGCAACACCTCAGAAAAGAGCCGTGAGAATCCAAACGACGAAGCCGTTTGATAGAGATTATGATAGTTTGCAAAAAGGAATTAAGGAGCGGGCCAGCAAACAGCTTACCCTTCTTTTAGAGAATTCTCGTCATCCATCCTTACGCCTTAAAAAGATCAAAGGGCACCCAACCATGTGGGAGAGTCGCATCACAGAGAGCTATCGATTTACATTTCAAATTGTGGGAGAAACATATCTCTTGAGAAGGATTGGAACGTATGAGATCCTGAGGACTCCATGATAAGTTTTGGGTCAAACCAGCCACACTACTGGCTGAAAAACCGCCCAACGGACGGCGGGCAAGCCCTCCATTCCGCCACAAAAACGGCGGATAAAAAGGACGGCGGGAAATCCTTTACTATTAACTACTATTATTCTCTTCCGATCTTTACTGCAGGCCCTTGCAGAGCGAATTTCCATGATTAATTCTTTTATCATTATAAATATAAGGCTAAAGATTTACTATTCAATAAAAATTTGGTAGTATTTAACCAAAATACCGGCTGACAAGTCCGCCAAAGAGACGGCGGATAAATCCAGCACAAGACCGGGGGGACAGGTCAGCCAAAATAAAAGACGACTCGTAGATTCTGAAACAACTTACACGTGAACGTTGCTTTGAATGTGCGTCTTACATACTTTTTCCTTACAAAATCATCTTCATCATACAGCGCTCCTGAATTTTCGTAGAACGGCTCACAATAGTTCAATCACCAGTCTATAGCGTACCACACGTCATTGATAATTTTTTTTACAAGCACAGATTTTGGCACGTAGGCGGTAATTGTAGTATGAATATCCACTCTCACGAAGCTATGGATTTTTGGATGCGAAAGGAGGGTAGGCGCAATGTTTTTCTTTGAGCGCAGAAAAAACAAAGATAAAAGATCGCACAACGAACGCAGAGTTCCTGATAATGCGCATTATCTGGGGCCTGAACATCGCAGCGAGACTGAGCGGAGAAAAAATAAAGACCGGAGAAATAATGGAGAGAGGCGAAAAGGGTTCTATCACAAACTGTCTGACCAGCAGAAAACAACCATGGATGGAATCCTCAATAGATTAGAGGATTTAATCGATGAAGAGAATAATCATTAATTTAAGTCAAACCTCCATGTATTAATAACTGCCCTGCGCATTGATTCAAAGAGCCTATTCCCCAGAAAAAAGGGCTATGCGTTTATATATCGCTTCAAATCCCCTCTCTTTTCTTGGCCGATCTGAGTACAGAAAAAAGCAACCTTTTACAACTATTTATTTCATAAGGTTAAAAGGGATAAACACAGCTAATTATGAAGCTGGCAAGAGACATATGCATAATAAAGGCCCGTGTGTGAGTGGTCTTTCTATTATCAACAGGAGGATACTGGAATGGCACAAAAGCCGACGTATGAAGAATTGGATCAAATGGTCAAGGCGTTAGAGAAGGAAATTGTAAAACATGAGAAGGCGGAGGAAAAAATACAGAGTCTGGAAGGAAAATACCGCCTCCTGCTGGAAAACGCCAATGATGCCACGTTCATTGCGCAGGATGGAGTGGTAAAATTCGCAAATCACAAGACGGAAGATATGATGGGGTATAATTCAGAAGAATTGGCGACAACCCCCTTTAATGATTTTATTCATCCTGACGATAGAAACATAGTTCTTGACAGGTACAGGAGAAAGCTCAACGGAGAGGAAGTCCCTACTGCCTATATGTTTAGAGTAATTACCAGAGATGGAAAAGAACTATGGATACAACCTAACTCCTTGCTTACTGCCTGGGAGGGCAGGCCGGCGATACTCAGTTTTATGCGGTCGGAGACAGAACACCACGGGTTTACCCGTGGATGAATGAGCCCGGCGGTGGTATAATACCACCATGGAATATATAAAAACGGCTCACAGCATATACTATCTTCAGTACCACGTAGT
>Ga0315533_1003327_pt1 | contig 10646 bp, 9 predicted proteins | sample SalMarSW160130MG_FD_203081 | JGI IMG/M metagenome (GOLD analysis project Ga0315533, IMG submission 203081) | Salt marsh sediment microbial communities from the Plum Island Ecosystem LTER, Massachusetts, United States - Salt Marsh Sediment SW1601-30 ...
AGTGGCTGGTGGAATACAACTTCCGGAGACCCCATCAGGCACTGGGCTACATACCGCCCATCAACTTCCAGGCAAAATACCTAAAAGTGTTACCTATGTACCCTTCTAATACAACATCTTGACAAAAGTTATAAAAGGACTATTATCAAAATAGGAAGAGAGGTTGGTCTAAATCCACTTATGGTTATGGGCTATAGGAATCACCTCCTAGGCTAAACATCACTTCTGTGGTAAAGCACTTCATACAATAAACCTAATCCTCGGTCAACCTTTCTTCCTATAAGTTCTTCCACATAGTCCTTTCACAATATCTTACAGAATATTTCGAGGACATCCCCACACCTCTTTAGATGTCCTTATTTTTTTATTGTTTATATAGTTATAGGGGATAAGGATTTTTCCCCTTGACATAGCCTTTTGAGCTATTTATTATTAAGATAGGACACTTCGCATAATAACTCTTTACCGAACTATAATATAGGGTACAAATTTAGCCACTTTTCTACCGATAAAAATATGAAAAAATCAGATAAAAGTATTATAGGACATATTGATGATTTTCTAGAATATTTAGATATTGAAAAAGGATTGAGTAATAAAAGTCAGGAAACTTATCAAAGATTTCTAAGGAAGTTCGTCAACTGGCTAAAAATCAATAACCAGGAGGGTCTGATGCCCCACGATCTCTCTGAAGACCATATTAGAAAATACAGGGTGTTTTTATCACAGAGTTTCAATAAAAACACCAAAGAACCAATTAAAAGGTCCACCCAGAACTATTATCTTATTGCCCTACGCAATCTTTTAAATTACTTTACCGACCGAGATATTCTTTCCCTCCCCGTAGAAAAAATAAAATTAGCTAAATCAAAATCCGATGAAAGAATGATTAAGTTTTTATCGATTGACCAGATTAAAAAACTATTGGAAGCACCAAAAACTTCTACCTTGACCGGTTTAAGAAACCGAGCAATTTTGGAAACTTTGTTTTCAACAGGCTTGCGGGTAGCTGAATTGGTAAATCTAAACAGAGAGCAAATTAAAATTACTCCTACGACCAAAGATTTAGAAATTGTTATTATTGGTAAAGGAAATCGGCCTCGTCCGATTTATTTTTCAGAAAGGACTGTAAAATGGGTAGGAAAATATTTAGAGACTCGTAAAGATAAAGAAAAAGCATTATTTATTAATTACAAGGGCCCGAAATCAGCCCCCAAGCGTCTTTCGCCTCGTTCAGTTGAAGATATTGTCAAAAAATACGCGATTTTGGCCGGCGTCCCAATCTTTACTACTCCTCATACCTTACGACATTGTCTCCACCCTTCTACCAGAATTGTGCTTTCAGATCAAATTATTTCAGCCAGAGATCTCTTTTTCCATAAAGCAAGCGAAGCTCAAACAATTAAATGGCATGACCTTCAATTGCGTCCACAAAAAATTCAAGATAAAAGTTATCATATTACTCCCCTGTTTTCTATTTGGGCCGACGGCTATAATCTCGTTTGTTCCCCGATTCACCGGTTGTTCATAATAGGTAAAAACGGAATTGAAGAAGTAAAAGTGAATGATGTAAAAATTGGAGATTATGTTATGGGAATAAAAAAATTTGAAATCAAAGGAAAACCTTTTGTTACTCCTCGATTAGCCCGGCTTTTAGGCTATGTTTTCGGCGACGGGACGGTAAGCCAGAAACGCCGAGCAGTTCTTTTAGATGACAAAAATCAAAATATCTTAAAGTTTTACCAAAATCTCGTCCGAGAATTATTCATCCTCAACCCCTCCTTAAAAAAGAATAAAGATAAGAAATCTTACCAGCTTAAAATTTACAATACAGAATTAGTTGAGTTTTTATTAAGCATTGGATTTAAACCAGGGGCAAACCGGCGAAGACTACCAAAGGAAATTCTCTCTGCCCCACTGGGAGAACTAGCTGAATTTATTGCCGGTTTTTATGATGCAGAGGGTAATACGGGTACGATACGATTTTTTTCTTCGAGTTTAGATTTATTAAAAGATGTCCAGATGGGTCTTTTACGCTTTGGGATAGATGCTCATATAAATTGGCGCCAGAGAACCGTAATGTTGCCTCAAAAAAGAACCTTTACTCATAAATTTTATACCCTCCATGTGCTTCATCTGCCAGATCAATTACAATTTATCAAAAATATCAAAACACTTAAAAAGAGGTTTCTTCACATAGAACCGGGATTTGAAGGAGAAAAATTACCTGTGGGAGAATTGCTAAGGGTAATTAAGCAAGATACAATTCGAAAGAACATAATTTGGATTGAAAAGTTAAGGAAAAATCAAAGAATTAATTATCTTGGAAGATACTTTGAGCAACTCTCTCCAGTAAGAAAAACAGTAAATAAGATTATCACCCAGCTTGAAGAATCGGGATATCAATCCCATCTATTGAAAATCTTAAAAAGGATTACTTATGCCGATAATATTAAATGGTTAAAAATAAAAGAGAAAACGAGATTGCCTTGGGGAAGATATTCAGTTTATGATTTTGGAATAGATCGATATACCGGAAATCTTATTACCGATGGGATCATCAGCCATAATTCCTTTGCCACCGATCTTTTGAGCCAAGGAGTTGATTTAAGAACTATTCAAGAATTTTTAGGCCATAAGAATATTAGCACAACTCAAATTTATGCCCATGTTACTTCAAAAAAACTCAGAGAAACTCATCGAAAATTTCACAGTTTGAAAGAGTAACCCACTCCCCTATTTCTTTAGGAAATAAGGCTAAATATCTCAAATCCCGCCTATTTTTAGCCATTTTTAGGCTCCAGAAGCCCCTCTGAGCCGTTTTCCTGCCAAAAAGACATAATTGCCCTTTTCTCTCAAAAAGCCCTTGAAAACCGCTAAACAAACGCCTCCGCGACATCCACCGTCAATACCACAGCGGCAAAAATCTCAAAGAATAGTATAAAAACCATTAACTTGACTCTTCTAATGGCCTTCTGTTAATATAATCGAATAAAAAGGTCGATCAAAATTATAGAATACAATTAATATGAAATTAAAAAGAATTATAATTGCAATCCTGACCGGTTCAATCCTTGGAATTCTTTGTATAGTTGGGGCGAGCCAAAGAATAGGTCTTTCAGGAAACGAATTGTTTATATTTGCTTTGTGGTATAACCGTTTCTTAATGGGGGTAGTTATTGGAATTGCCTCTGATTTAAAAATTATTAAGACAAAATGGAATACCCTTCTTCGGGGAGGCATCCTTGGACTTATTGTCACCTCTGCCTTTTTTCTCTCTACCGGGTTTCGCGATATCCCGAGCTTCTTTGCGGGAATTGTTTATGGATTAATAATTGATTACGTCGCTACTAAATTCGAATAGTCTTTAACGAATAAAAAACCGCCAGTTCTCCTAACGGTTCTCTCTCATCCTGCTCAATGAATCTGCTGATTCGTTTTGACCTTCAGCAAATTTTCAATTTGCCTCGGTATTAAATATCGCACAACATTAGAACGGGGCTCAAATCCTACCCTCCTCCGTAGATTGGACTCTGTTATATTTTTTTTCTTTGTTTAATAAGTAAAACAATGCTACTAATTACACCAACTAAAAATCCTATTGGGCATACAAAGATTGCCATGATGAAGAAAAAAGGCTCGTCCCCTCCTAGGCCAATTCTGTACCAAAAATCTTGACCAGAAAAGTAAATAAATAAACCGTAAATAAAGTTGTGTAAAATAATGCTAACAGGCATCCCAATAACAGAAACTCCTGTAAGTAGTAAAAACCTCTTGGGCCATCCTTTTACTTTTTCCTTCAGGGTTAAAAATATCAAAATTACACCAAGGAGAAGGGATATAATTGCAAGAGTGACGAAAAATGGCCAAAGGGGACGCTTTATGGACATTGTCATTGGGATAAAAATATAACTTACTGCCATAATAAAAGTTGCGACCAATATCCAAAATACCACTACTGTTGATTTTTTTAAGGATTCCATAATATTTTCACCTCCTTTTTTATTAGCGACCCTTCATTTCCATTCTATCAAAAAATTACCCCTTCGGCGACTCAACTCCGGCCTAAATTTTAGTTATTTTATAATTAGAATTTCTAATAAAATTACTAAACTACTGAAAAGAAGAAAAATTAAAAGTGCAATCCACCACTTCATCCTTATTCTTAGCACCTTCCCTATTTTCATCTATGTAATTTAAATTCTCTCAACTTCGGCCTAAGTTTTGATTATTTCTCTTCTTCTTTTGACTTATTTTTTAGATTGCCAGCGATTTCTTCCAACAATTTAACAATTTTATTAATCTTCCAATACCAAAGCACGAACGTACGAAAAATCAAAAATAAAACTATAACCACTGCAACGCCTATTAAGAATTGTGTTATAGAGGGCATGAAATTTACAGGCGACATAAAATTATAATTTTAAAGTTTTATTCCTCAATTAATTCTTCGACTTTTTTTTTGGTTTAAAAATTACCTGCGTCTTTTAACCATTGGCTGAATTTGCAATCCAAACTATGTGGGGGCGGTGTGGTTCTTCTTAAAAGTGCGACTGCCTCTTTAAAAATCCCCGGTATATCCGAAGGATTTGTTTCAATCTCATGAAGCTCTTCCCTGAAAGGTAATCTACCGCCAAACCCATTTTCTTTATCAACTATATAAAAAGCTAGATAGCCCTTTCTAGGAGTTGAAAATCCATTTTTTTCTAAAAGAAATGTGTAAGTATCCATCTGCAGCTGAAAACGGTCATATATATTAGCCACCTTGCTTCCTGTAGATTTGTAATCGAGAGGGGCTAATTTACCGTCGGCAAATTCTAAAATGTCATCAACTGCTCCAAAAAGTATGGCATCTAATTCAGGGTCATGATAACGTATTCCCGCAAAATTACTGCGCCATTGATTTAATAGATCTTGATTTGGAAAAAGCTTAGCAGGAATATCGTTAGCCACAAGTAAAGGATGGAGTTCTCCTTTAGCCCTATATCTATCAAACTCCTGCTTTAAAAGAGTGTCTATGGCTGTATTAAGAGCATAAGGATAAGGTGGCGGCCTCTTAATCCCCTGCCTTTTATCTAACCAGAAACAACACGGGCACTCAAAAAACAGATTCAAAGAATTCGGCGAAAGTTGTATTGGTTTATTATTATTCATCAGCTTCGGGCTAAATTTTGATTATTTCTATTTTATTTGACGGACAATATACTTCTTGTGAATGTTTATGTATATTATTACAATCTATTTTGGTCGCTACGACTATAAGGTAGTCAAAGAATGACGAATCTTATCGAATTGGTTTATGAGAGTGGCTTGATCAAATTCTGAAACTGCGCCCGGCGGATAATTTTCAATAACGCCGTAATGAATTAAATAGCGTACGGCAATACAAGGATTGGTCCCTGAAATTGCCCAAACTTCTTCTTCATAACGGTTGCCAGCGGCAGCTCCTGTCGTTGATGCAAAAGAATATTCCACGTCATTATCGGTCACGGTCTGAGCATTAACGTTAGCATCCAGGAAAAGACCCGCATTGCAATCCTGGATCGCAGGAATGATTTCTACTGAAACTCCTGTGTCGAAACTTGATAAATTGGTGCCAGTGGCAAGGCTAGCAGGAATAGTAAATTTTACGCCGCTGATATCTTTGCCCGGGCCAAACGCTTGATACTTATATGAGGTATTTATGGAATAATTTTCCGGATAGCGGATTGAAAAACCCACCGTTCCGTCGTGATACACTTCCGGCAATCCTCCGGGGTCTTTAGCAAGAATGACACACCCTATGTAACTTTTTTCAACATTGTTTTCCAGGACAAGCGCACCGTTCCCTTTGCTCCAAAAAACGAACGATTCATCGCTATTGGCATAACGCACTCCAGAGGCAGAAATGGTTTGGGGTAAATCAAAATTTCGGCCGTCGCTTAAAACAATTTTTACGCTTCCCGAAGGAATTGGCGTTTCGCCCGGCTCTACAGGTTTTTGTTCTCCCTTGTAGAAATCGGCATCTATTGTTTTATCGCCGTTACAAATATAAGTAACCTGAGCTATAGGAGTTGGCGACGGAATTTCATTTACCTTGTTATTTACATACCATATTCCCACGCCGAAAATAACAATCACTATTAAAATAATAATCTTTTTCATATTATTTTATTTATATTAATTAATTATCTATCCTTAATATACCAAAAAACCGCCCCTTTTGGGAAGCGATGTCGTAGAATATACCTATTGTGACTGTTTATCTAAATAATGCGACTATAATTTTAGCTCTATTTTTACCCTTAAGTCGATAAACGTAAATAGTCTGACTTAAACTGGGTTTTATGTCGCACAACCCAGCTATTGTGACACTACTATCTATTATATAACAAACAAAAAAGCTTCCTAGCGCCATCCCCAAGTCGGTCTTGAACCATCCAGTTGAGAGGAGATTTGGGTCTTTTGGGGATTGGTACAACCACGCGTCTCGGTCGGGGCTGTTTTAAGCTAAAATGAGACAAATGAGACACGGAAAGGCACTTTTGGAACTGTCTCATTTGAGACAGCGGAGTGTCTCACTTCCACCCCGACCTTTTAAGAATTTCGGGATAGCTCATCTGGATAATTTCCGGCCATTTGACGTTTCTGTTTTTTCTTCTGAAATTTTTAACCAGCCAATATCCAACGGCATATCCCGCCCATAACGGAAATTTTTTATTTTCAAAAAAAACAGAATAATACACTTTTCTACTTGTAGAATTTAGAATGGGTTTTATCCTTTTAAATGTCTCTTTTGCAACTTTTTCATCAAGAGAATTAGCCCAAGGAGAAATATTTTTATCCGCGATTTCCGTTGTAAAATTTTCTGCTAGCCCCTCGAAAATCAACGATTCCAATAAAGTCATCAATGGTGAATTGGGGAAATGCTGAAATCTGATTGCGTGGTTATATTCATGAGTCACTGTATTTTTAACAGCACCTGCCATCTTATTGGAATCTACTGGATTGGCGGACAGATAAATATGGATTGAATCTCCGCTGGGGGTGTAACCGCTAGAGCCAGACATTTTATTTTTCACAAACGTCTGCAACGTAGGTAACATGAAAATCTTTACTGATTTATTGGAAGGAAGCGCGAAATAAGCATCTTGCAGAGATTTTCTTATCGCAGGAATAATTTTTTTAATTGGAAATTGATTATAATAATTTTCATCAGTATTCTTGGATTTTCGAAAATCAAATACGCCGTTTATAATAGAGTCTTTCAAACGCTTTTTTGTTTGGAACCCAGCATAATCATTAGAGACCAAAGACATTTTATCCACAATGAAAGCAACGAATTTATCCTTCGTTTTATATAAATCCTTCTTTTGATATTGCTTTTCTTCCAAGTAAGATATCGCCTCTCCTATTTTTGTATTTTTAAACGTTATATTTTCAATCATTACTTTATATTAAAATAAATTGGCCAGGTTGGGAAACAACCTGGCCACTTACTGGATGAGGGCAAACCCTCATTTGCACGATGTGCAGCTGCCTCCGCCGCACTGGGAACAGTTCCCGCAGGACATGGAGGCCTTGTGGTCCGAGTTGACCAGCTTCTTCTCGGTAACCTTAATCTGCAGTTTCTTCACTTTACACCTCCTTTCCAGAAGCTATTTATATCTTTACTGTAGCTAAATTGATATTTAAGTCAAGGGTTAGGAAAAAGGATGCATGAACGGAAGTGATCCCGACCACCGATCTCCCCGATCTGTTTCTTTCAGCCGAGACATACCCAAGGGCATGTTGCCATAGCCGAATGTTACGGGAAGCAAACCTAACGGAATCGCCCGCACTATGTAGATACCTAATTCGCTAAGGACGGGCGGCGTGAGATCTACTACTATAACCTCTTTGTCTCGCGAGTTCAAACACTCCGCAAGTTCAGTTGCTCCAGGATTAAACGGCAGACCAGATTCCTCCAAAGATTGCTCTATCCCGGACCAAAGAAATTCAGCTTTCGGCAAATAACGTGACGTCCAATAAAGTGCCATATGGTCGGAAATCTCTTTGACCCTTCTCGGCTCGCGAATGTAGTGATTTTTCACGGAATACCGCAAGCGCCAATAGAGTTGCTGCTCAACCTCGCTGATCGCTTTCGAGCACGTTTTAAGAATGTCTGAAGCTGATGCCAGGCCGATTACGAGAGCCGGCCGGTTATCTTTGCCGACAGCTGCCGCAAGAACAACAGGCATTGAGTCGAGGGTCAAATCAACAAGAAACACGTGATATCCCAGCTCCTCGATATTCGCAATTCGCGAAAGCGTTTCGCCGGGAAATTCGCGTCGTTTGATGCAAGGCATGGTTGCGTGATTCAGCCACGCAACCATGAAAGCATCTCTTTCAATAGTTTCGTATAATCCTCGTAGAAGCGCTTCTTCAAAGTTGAATCCGGCAGCCACTCCAGAGGAGTTGGCAAACATGTAAGGATGAGGAGTTACGCTTTTGTCGATCGGATAGTAAAGACATTCTGCCGGCAAGTATTTCTTTTTTCCTTGCGGAAACGTCTTCACTTCTTTCCAATAATATTTCCGATCTGGCGAAAAATGATTCCTCTTGGGACCGTTTTGTTGAAGTTCTCCGTAGGAAATGAGTCGCTGAGGATTTATCGCGTCGCTTCCCAAATTCCTTGCAGAACTTTTAATAAGTTCCTCGTAAGGAATAATTCCGCTTGAATACCTTTCCAGCGCTTCCATAATGACCTTCAATTCCGCAACCTCGCGGCTGTCCTCGGAGATACCGAACGAATAGTTAGTTTTGACCTCTTTGTTTTTTCCGTGCATTTCCAGATATTCCGCCATGAAAATCTGCGATCCGGCCGGAGAGAATTTGGATTGTTTCTTATCAAGCCAGTAGACCTCTTTAATCGGACCGCTGTTTCCAACAAGTTTATTACGAATTTTCCATAGCGTTTTTTCAATCTCGGTATCGCCACGGATTTGCGGCTCCTGATCGGTAGTTCGTATTATCTTTTGGGCCGAAAGACTCTTGATGACTTGATTCACTTCTTCGCTGATATCTTCGGGGACTTTCTGCTCTCCCTTGAGAATTCTGAATAACCTGGTACGCAGCCGTAAGTCTGAAAGCCCCAAAGATATGTTGCGCTCCGGAGCCATAAGCTCCAACCCATCCTGAGAAGACCTGATTATCCATCCTTCATTAAGAACTGTCCACATCTTGGGGCCTCCTTCCTACAAAAAGTGTTGTTAGCGGGGCTTGCGCCGGGTAAGACGCCTTAATCAGTTTGGCCAACGCTTCATCATTGAAGCCGCAAACCTCGACGATCCCCAAACCTTGCTCCGCGCACCACAGATACGCGTTCTGTGATGCATGACCGGCCTCTATTAAAGCATACCTATAACCTCTACTTGAATACTTCTGGGTGTTTTGATGAAAATCGCAGGAAATGATGAATATGGCAGCCGTACTATCGATCGGATTAGAATAGCCACCGAAAGCTTCCTGCAACGCTGTATGGCTAGCCCGATTCACTTTAATCATACCCTTGGGACCGAATCGATAAACTCCTTCTTTAATGGAACCGTCGGTCCTTGCGATTGCGACAAAGATCCTTAGTGGATAAAGCGCTCCGCCGGACGGTATGGTGCCGAGACCGATCGTGCTTTCAGGAAAGTTTGTGCTTCTTTCCAGTTTTCCGTAGACGGCCCACCCCAATCTTATGATTTCTTTCTTGGATAGTGGCTGTCCGGAAAATTTGCGAATAGACTCTCTTTTTTCAAGCAAACTTTCAAACGCAGTCTTCTCACCCTTTAATGGTTTAGCTAAAGGACTTTTTGTTCGAAGCATCTCCGCGAGATCTTCCTCTGAAACATTGTTAGGGAACATGGAAGGATTCGCGGAAAACTCGTGAAAGAGGCGGTAATAATCGCGTACGTCGACTATCACCTCGTGCTTGATTAGAGTTCCGATCAATTCCCGCAAGTCCGTCTTGCTGCAATCGGTTCTTGAAGATACCGAAGAAACGATCTCTTCGGTGGTTTTGTAACCGTCGCATTGCTGTAAAATCATGGGAATGATCGCATCTGCGCCCTGGACGGTTATTTCCCTGCCGGGAATCCTGAATGAGAACCCTGATTGATTTGGAAAACCATATGCTACCGCTATTGGATAAAGAAATTTCTTCATTTCTATACTCCTTTTCCTTATTTTATTCAATTGTTAAAGTATACTTAGTTGTACAATATATTATAAAAAAGTCAACTGCGTAAAGCAGCCGGCTGATTTATCGATTTTATAGCTTCTAAAACTTCTTAAAGTAGCTTTCAAAAGCCAACCCTTCTTCTTTGTTATTGATTTTTTTATCCTTGAGATTATATGTTTTGGGATCAATCCATTCGTATTTGCTATGCTCGCTGGAAAGCTTAATATCCCCCGATAGGTACTTCGCTTCGTAAGCAGTAATAAGAGCATTCATTTTGGTATACCTATTGTATCTTCGATATTGAATAGCCGGCCCCAGAATTTTATATTTAACATCTTTGCCTAACTCCTCGGTTATTTCCCTTTTGAATAAATCTTTGAGGGGAAGTTTTGTCTCGTCCTTTTCTATTCTTCCGCCGGGAAAATCCAAAAATCCGGTTTCTGATTCCGTTAAAATCAGT
>Ga0315533_1003329_pt1 | contig 10643 bp, 4 predicted proteins | sample SalMarSW160130MG_FD_203081 | JGI IMG/M metagenome (GOLD analysis project Ga0315533, IMG submission 203081) | Salt marsh sediment microbial communities from the Plum Island Ecosystem LTER, Massachusetts, United States - Salt Marsh Sediment SW1601-30 ...
ACGTTCAAGAAGCGAAGCAACTTGTTTTGTAAGTTTTTCGATAATAGCGTCTTTGCCCATAAAACTTTTATCGGACAAAAACAAACTTTTACTTCAATTATCTAAAATACTGTGAACGGAAACGAAAAATCAAGCATTGGATGAACCCCGCTTCCGCCTTTGCCGAGACTTCGGCGGACAAGTGCAGGGGGGGGCCCTTTGTCCCCTCCATAAGGGTGTGAAGTTTATTTTCAGCAGTAACCCCCGGCAGAGGCAATTTGTTATTTTCGATTGACGATTTGCGATTTTCGTTTTTCTATTGAGTGGTTGAGATTGCCACGGCCTAAAGGCCTCGCAATGACCCTGCAATTTATTATTGATGAATGATGATTGGGAAAGGAGACTGGGTCCCCGCCTGCGCGGGGATATACTTACAGCAAATTGTCCCTGTACCAGTCTATTGCCAGTTCGAGGCCTTTTTTGAAGGGGATGGTTGGTTTGTAGTTGATAGTTTTTTCGGCGAGGGATGTGTCAGCGAGGGAGTGCTTAACATCGCCGGGACGAGGGTCGGTGTAGAGCGGCTTAATGTCTTTATCGAGCAGCTCGTTGATTATACTAATAGTCTCATTTACGGTTACGGCCTGTCCGCAGGCGATGTTCAGGACCTCGCCTGCGGTGTGCTTCGCTCGTGCGGCGAGCAGGTTGGCGTCGACGACGTTGTCAACGTAGGTGAAATCGCGGCTCTGCTGGCCGTCACCAAAGACAGTTGGTGGTTCATCCTTTAATATGGCGGTTACGAAGGCAGGTATTGCGGCGGCGTACTGGCTGGTGGGGTCCTGGTGCGGGCCAAAGACGTTAAAATATCGCAGCGAAATGGTCTCAAGGCCAAAAACATTGTAAAAGACCTTAGCATAATACTCGCCGGCAAGCTTGGCGGCTGCGTAAGGTGAAAGGGGGTTGGCGGGCATCGTCTCGACCTTCGGTAAAGTGGGTGTGTCGCCGTAAGCTGAAGAGCTGGCGGCGTAAACGAATCGCTTTACGCCGGCGTCACGGGCCGCTAAAAGGAGTGTGAAAGTAGCGTCGAGGCAATGTGCGTGAGTGGCGGCGGGGTCGTCGATGCTTCGCGGCACCGAGGGCAATGCGCCCTGGTGCAAAACGACATCGATATTTTTCATAGCCGACCGGGCGATTTTCTCATCTCCCATATCGGCCTCTATAAATTCGATTTTTTCTATGATGCCGGACAGATTGCTCTTTTTGCCGGTGAGCAGGTTGTCGATGACCCTTACGAAACAGCGCTGCGAGACGAGTTTGCTGCAGATGTTCGAGCCGATAAAGCCGGCCCCTCCGGTTACTAAGAATTTCTCCATAGAAGCGACCTTTCAGAAATAGCTTTTTCGTATGGTAATTAACTCAAACTGACCTATGGCCAGTTTGAAAATGTAAAAATCAAAGTGCAAAGCGCAAAATTGCGGAATGTATTGTCAAAAATCGACTTACATTTAACATTTGCTACAAATCGGTCAGTTTGAGTAATTAAGCGAACCATCTTGCAAAAAGCTGAAAAATGGGAGCGCCGTCAGGCGCCGTTTTCAGCTAAACTGCTGCGCCGGCAAGCTGGAGTTCCTGGTATTTTTGATAAGACTTGAACTGCTCGTGGAAATATCCGCCTTTCATAGCCCTTACGGCCAAGAGGACACATCCTATTATTGTGGCGTCCACCTCTCTCAGCTCGCGAATGGTTCTGATGGCGGCGCCTCTTTTTGTGGCAGCGGCGTTGAAGACCAGGACTGTGCCGTCAACAAGTCTCGCTAACACTTTGGCGTCACTTACCAGCAGCACCGGCGGGCCATCAACTATAACATAATCGTAGCTCTCTCGCTGTCGTTTAATCAACTGTTCCATAAGCTCGCCGCCAAGCAGCTCCGCCGGATTTGGAGGCAGCGGCCCCGCCTCGATTAAAGACAGTCCCTCAATGCCACCGGGTCTTATAATCTCCTGGTAACCACACAGCCCGGCAAGCAGTGTGCTTAACCCAAACTCGGACTGTTCGGGCTGTGGCTGTGGGAAAATCGAGTGTAAACTCGGTCGCCTGAAATTGGCATCTATAAGCAGCACTTTTTTATTTTCGGCAACCAAGGTCGTTGCAAGATTAACCGCTACAGCGGTTTTTCCGTCCCCTGCAGCGCCGCTGGTAACAAGCAACGCCCGGGCGGATTGTGCGGAACTGGACAGCTTTAGATTGGTCATGAGCCGCCTGTAGGATTCGCTTATGATAGAATATGGCGCCTGACGAACAACATGGCAGAGCTCAACATCCTGGGCCTGTTCATCCTCGGCGGCATCTGGAATAACACCCAAAAGCGGAATTCGCAGAAATCGAGCCACATCTCTGGGTGTCCGCACGAGGTCATTTAGCACTTCGATAAGGAATACAAGGCCTACGCCGGCCATAAAGCCGAGCATCGTTCCGGTAGGGAAATAAATCTTCCACTTGGGAGAGCTTATTTCCATCGGCTCTGGCGCATATCCGGCAAACTGCACCTTAGGAGTTTCCGGGTCGTCGTGCACTATCTTGTAGGCATCTATCTGTCTTTTTATCGAATCGAGCATGTTTCTTCTCTCGTTTCTTATAGCCACTCGCTGCGAGTATTGCACGCGGGCTGCATCAAGCTCTCTTTCTTTTGCTGCGGTTTCCTGGCGCATCCTTTCTAATTCTTCAAGCCTGGCTTGCAGCACAACCAAACCATCCTGTGCATTTTTAAGGTTTGCCTGCCGGACCAGTTCCGCAATTTCCTCTCTTCTGAATCGTCTTTCGTCCTTGGTTGCATTTATCAGTTCCTGCATTTCGCGCACTACTCTGTGGTTTTCGCCAAATTTTGTAAGTCTGCTTGCAAGTGCCGCCTGCAGGGAAGCAAGCTGCTGGGCAAGATTAAGCATAATGGGGTCGTTTTCTATCTGACGTTGGACCTGTATCTGTTCATCGATGGGTCCTATGGCCTGTCTCCTAAGCGTTTCTATGCTCGTTTGAACATCTTTTATTTGCATAACAAGCTCGTCTTGGCCAAGCTCCAAGACCCTCAGTTTCTCGGTGATTGTAGGGCGGAAAATCTGCTGCTCAAGGCCAGCAAAGCCCCATCTCCTGCGAACTTCATCCAAAGCATCTTCGGCTGCATTTAAATCTCGCTGAACTCGAAGCCGCTGGTCTTCAAGCCTTGCCAGCTTATCAGCGACGTCTTCCCTCTTTGCACTTCCCTGAGACTGAAGAAACAATTCCACCATCTCGTTCACTATCAGCGCTGCTTCTGTTCTATTGCCGCAGGTCATCGACACTACAATATAATCACCATCCCTTTGGGCATGAGCACCAAAATATCTCTTCAAATTCTTAAAGGCCTTTATAATGCTTTCACTTTTAATGTCCCCGAAGTGTTTGAACCACTCAGTTTCTTGAATTTTGTCCCTGTCAATCAAAGTTCTCAGGCTGCTCTGCTGGGTCATAAGACTAACCATTGATAATCGATAACCATATGTAATATCCTTTGCCACCTGAGCACCTCCGATGGCCATAGGGTTCTTTTCTATAGGGGGCAGGACCTTAATAAAGGTTCTGGCGGTATATTTTGGGAAATACATTCTCAAGAAATACCATGCTGCGCCACTGAGCATAAAACCCAGCGTGGTCAGAGAAACTATCAACAATATATGCCGCCGCAACATCCCAAAAACTTCCTTCGGCGTCAGCGTTGCGGCAGCAGCCGGTCTTGGTCCAGCCGGGGCTGCTGTTCTATTCATAATCTTTTGAGTTTGTCCTTGTTCTACCATTTATTTCGTCTCTCGCACTGCTTCGTAGATCACCGCTGCGAAACACGTTCGATAGACGCCTCAATTCGTTGCATGGCTGCTTCTGAAAGCTTATTTTGCCCTGCTTCTAAGGCCTGTTTATAAGCAGCGACAGCCTCATTACCTAATCCAAGTTTTTCCTTTATCATACCTAAATGCTCATATACATCTGCCGGTACCGAGATTTCACGCTGTTCAAATTGCTGTAAAGCAGATTGCGCCAGCTCGGCAGCTTTGTCGAATCCATCGTTTCTATACAAGGCATACGCATAAGTGTCCATCAATCCGGGGTCATTCGGCCTTGTCTGGTAAGCACGTTTGGCATATTTGAGCGCATCGGCCGGTCTTTCATTATTTTCTGCCATCATGTAAGCCAAGTTATTTAAGACAGTGGTATTATTCGGCATTTTATCCAATAGACTTTCGTATGTAGAGATAGCCTGTTGGAGATAATTTTTATCGGAAGTTTTACTATAAGCTGCGTTTAAGACCCTTGCTTTACTCAGCGTATAATCGGCCTTAAGCGGGCTATTTGGTTGAATTATCTCCAGGCATCTGTCAATATACTGTATTGCCTTGTTGTATTGTCCGTTAATATTAGCCAAATTAAACATAGTATAATTGGCAGCGAGTGAGTTTGGAGCCGTTCTGAGTCTTTCATCACAATATTTTACGACTTCTTTCTGTCCGAGTAGGTCTCGCATCCTTTGCAAGATACTAAACACAAGATTTTCATCTGTATCGGCTTTATCGATTGCTTTCCTGCAATACTGTATGGCGTCTGTTCTATCTCCCAGCTTCATCTTCGCTTCAGCCATTCTCATATAAGCTATTGGGGCGAAATCGGTGTCCACATAGTTTGCAGCTTCTTTGAATACCTTATTCAATTTTCTGGATGATAATAGTGCGTTCAAATATCCATCTAGGGCCCCCGGGTCAGCTCTTCCATCTCTGAGTCCTTTTTGCCACGCCAGTCCGTACAATTGCTCAGCGCTGGCAAAATCCCCGGTTTCAAAGGCAAAATCGGCAGCTCGGGTGTGCCACAGTAAATTATCAGGATACTTCTCCAACACGTCCCTATAGAATTTTATCAACGCTTCTCTTCTGCCAAGCTGTTTGTAAACCTGTTCAAGCAACATACCGGCTTCCATAGGCGCCCGTGGGTTTTCGATAGTGCTTTTGAGTTCTGTAATAGCGTCCTCAACCCGTCCTGCTCGGATGTAAGACCTCGCCAGAGAAAGTCGGGTGTTGGGTTCGTCTGACAACGACTTACTCCTTTTAAGGTCAATGATTGCCTGGTCGTAGTTTGCCATCAAACGGTTTATTTCACCTCTTAGTCGCCAGGCTCGTGGCTCGTTTTGTTCGGCCTCAAGACTTCGGTTTGCCAGTTCCAAGGCCTTTTCCAGCTGTCCCTGTCTCATTGTCAGCCAGGCGTCAAGCAGCAGTGCCCTGGGTTCGTCGGGGAATTTTTCTCTGAAGCTTTGCAATTTGTATTCAGCTTCTTTGACAAGGCCGATATCAAGGAAGGTCTGAATTTGAATAAGGCGGTTTTGCATGCTATCTTCGAGTGTCAAAAGTTCTTCGGAGTAGTTCTTTGCAGCTTGCCTATCACCGGTTCTCTCTGTAACAAGTAAAAGACCTCTGAGCAGGGCAGCGTCTTTCGGCTCATCTTGATACAACTGCTCCAAAATTCCTTTGGCCTCGTCCAATCGGCCACTCTGCAGATAATGGTTCCACAGCAATCTTCTGTCCTGAGATTGTGTCAGCAATTCTTCTGCTTTTTCTTCTTGGCCGATGCGCCGGTAGTATTCCGCATAGCTATTAAGCATAAGCCTGTTTTGGGGGTCTATGGCCTTTGCCTGCTCGAAAGACGAGGCAGCGATGGCAAGCAGGGCATTTGTTCGCTCCGTATCCGTTTGCTGAAGGGCTATCCTCGTTGCCAGCTGCCCGAGCAGAACAGCATTTCGTACGCTCGGGGTCATCTTTTGCAAAAACTGTCGAATCGCCAATGCCCTCATTGGCTCTGTTTCGCTTATATATTCAGCGTAGAAGCTACGTAACTGCAAATCGCCCAGATTTAGCGCTGCCGCTCTATCCAGAGCGTCTCTCGCTTCAATCATCTGGTCGGATGACACGTTATCAGCAAGCTTTTTATTACGTTGGTAGAGTGCGTTTGCCAATACTTTTGCAATAAGCCCATCCAAAGGGTTCAAGGCGGCGGCTTTACGGGCGTTTTCAATGGAGGCGTGTTCATTTCCGAGGACCGTATTGATATTACTTTTCAACATAAAGCCGCGAGAAAAGACAGGTCTTTGCCTGAGGCATTCATCTATCCTTGCCAGTGCATTTTTATATTCCTCTTTAGTAAAAGCAAGTCGGGCGGCAAAGAAATTGCCTTCACAGTCGTCTATATTTCCCCGTTGTGCGAGGTCTACGACCTGCTCTGCCAGTGGCCAATGCTCTGTCCTAAGTGCTATATCAAAAAGGTATCTCGCAGCGAGGCGCTGCGGTTCGCCAAATGCTTTATCTCGTGTTTCGGTTTTTTGAGGCTCTTTTATCTTCCCACCCTCTGTTTCAGGTTCCTGCGAAGCGGTATCGTCCGGGCCGGCGGCGTTACCACCGGCGCCCAAGAATGGCGCAAGGACCTTTTTGAATTCTTCAATTGCATTATTCGGCTCGTTATTGCCCTCGTAAAATAACCCAAGCCCCACGGACCGGCGAACCGGGTCGGCAACATCCAATATAGCAGCCTTTTCTATTTCCTTTCGTCTTTGCTGTGAAACGCTGTCGGGCTGGGGTTCAGAAAGCAGTTTTTTGTAAAATAAAACAGTCATATCATCCGGGAAGTATTCCAAAAATCGGTTGACCAAGTCTTCGGCTTTGTTCGTTTCACCCTCTGTTATGTAATTATTGCAAACAGTAACCACATAAAATTGGGCGACGGAATTTGGCTCTATTGACAGCAGCTTTTCCACCAGTTCAGCCAGGGTGTTTGTGTAGCCCTTCAATTCGGCCGTAGTGGACTGCTCGGTAGCTTGAGTAACCTGCGCCTCATCCTCATCTTCTCTTTCTTCCGACAGCCATTGTGAAATAACACCCAAACTTTCTTCCCTTCGCTTGCGAACCATAGTCCCTTGAGCTCGTCCAATCCTGGCCCGTATCAGTTCAAGGTTGAGTTTAATTGTATTCGGGTCATCCAGCTCTATGTTGGCCAATTCTTCTTCGGCCTGGTCAAGCTGCCCGGCGCCAATATAAGCCCTGATACGAAGCACTTTGCTTCTGTCGTTAGTCCCGAAGTTCTTTTCAAAAGTATCTATGTTATTTATGGTCCTGGGCCAAATTCTGAGCTTTAAGAAGACCTCGGCATAATCCAGAAGTGCTTCAGGATTAGTCAAAGCAGCACCTCCGAGCAGAGCGCTTGTCAGGAATTCTGTAACCGCACCGACTTCGACAGTGTCTTCAAAAAGCTTCGCAAGGGCATAAGAAAGCTGCGGGTCTGTTCCTTGTCCTCGCCGTTCAGATGCCTTAAGTTGTTCATAAGTTGCATATAATTTCCTGATAGCAGTATTTCTATCTCCCTTTCCAAGTTTAGCCTTTGCCAGCTCGAGCATTCCTTGCCACTTAATAAGCCGTGGGTCTTCGCCACTGCCAAGAAGCTGCTCAATTTCGTGCACCATTTGCTCAGCGTTTGTCAGCCATTGTTGGGTTTCCGAGTCTGTTTTTACCTCAGGAGGTTCGATTACCTGCTCGATGTAGCAGTTCGCAAGAAAAGAATACAGTAAGATTCTGTTTGCTCTATTCATTATCCCCCATGGGCCGCCTTTCTCTTGCGCAGCTGGCAGTGTAAGCGCATTTTGGGCTGTCTCTATCGCTTTATCAAGTTCCGGGGCTTGTCCATAAATACGGAATTTGCGATGGTGCAAATTGGCCGCACTTATTGCATAAGTTACATTTTCATTATCTAATTCAATTGCTTTTTCAATCGCCTCCATAGCCCTATCAAGCCCTTCATGGCCCAGCAGCATATAGAATGTAGCTAATGCCGAAAAAGCCCTCGCATCCGAAGGGAACTTATCCACAAGTTCCAAATATTCCGGCTCGAGAGCTCGGACTTGGTCTCTGGTGGTCATATGAGCGAAGTAAGGCTTCATTCTCAAAAGATTAACGTGTGCTCTTACGTTGGTACCAGCGACCTCAACAGCCTGCTCCAAAAGTTCGTTGGCCTGTTCTGCGGCCTTATCTTTCTCTTCAAGATTACCCCTTGAAGCAAGAATATCCCCTTTTGTGATTTCTGTTTGTGATAGGTGCCAATAGACATCAACGTTAGCCGGCTCAAGTTCTCGCACCTTCTGTAAGTCATCGACTGCCTGAGCAAGCGATTCATCGGGGTCAGTGATAGCTCCCATCTTGGTCATTTCAAAGATGGCTCTGCCTCTGAGCATATACAAGTACGGCCCCAATCGTTTAGGGTCGGCTGTGTCTTCCCTCGTCTCGAAGGATTCCCATTGGGCTGTATCTTCGTTGAGCAGGTCGGTATTCTCCGCCATCTCCATAAATTCCGACGCCTGTGAGGCGACCTCTCGCCAGGCGCCACCTGCACCGCTATTAGCCATTATGTAAAAATACTTTAATCGACCAAACCGAGCTTTTACACTCTTCGAGTCTATTCTAATTATTTCGTTCCAGCACCCCAGCACGTTATTCCATTTGTCAGCTTCAAGGAAGACATCCGCAAGTTTATATAGTATCTCTACTCTAAGCGAATCACTCTTTGCCCAGGCGCGCGCTCTAAGATAGCTGCGTGCGGCCCTGTCATAATCTTTTTCAAGCAGAGCTGCATCGCCGTCTTTGATAAGCTTTTCCGGGTCTCGGCTCAGTCGCAGAATCACACCTACAGCCACAAGCCCCAAAAGCAGGAAAACTACCGACCCAATAAGCGCCACCTTTTTATTCAACCTTTTCTTTGCCATAACTTTTGCCTTCCTTATTTCACGCTTAGCATTCAGCTACATAATACATAGCATATACTATACAGCTTTTTTTATCCATCAAGAAACCCATTGCAAAGTCCTAACCACCGAAGATGCTTGATGGCTGTCAGCGATTTATCACAAGACGAGAGCGCTATAACTATCCGGTGCCGGCAGGCCAATGTTCCCTCTGTAAAACGGGCAAAATCACACCTAAAAGTTTCCGGCTCGCTTTGATTGCTTCTTCTTTGGTTGGGTAAATTAGTGCGCCAAATCTCCTATTAAAAAACTTCCACTCAACTTTGCAAAAATACGAATGCTCGCCGTAAATATTCTTATTGAGAGCCAATCGAACATATTCTCTGCTGTCTCCATAATCCTCGTTGGCCCTGAAAAAATACAGAACTGGAAATTTTGCGCTGCTCATCCACCGAGCGGAATCTGTAGCGGCAAATACAAGGAATCTTGCCGGAATTTCTTTCTCGATGCCGTCTTCATTGATTGTCAATGTCACACTATCGGATGACAGTCTCTGGTAGCCGCTGCCCGTATAGCATTCTTCCGGAACATGCGGCACCTTGTCTGGTAGAGCATAATAAGTAATAAACAACAAGCAGTAACGAACAGGACTGCTGGCGGGCGCATCGGTGTCTTCCAGTCGCCATTGAATATAATCTTCTGTGCCAAGTCCCTTGAGAACCTGTTCATTATCAATTTTGTCCTTTGACAGCACCTCATACGGAGCTAAACCATTTTCATCCAAAAGGTCCAAGGATTTTCTCAATGGCAACGGTTCTTTGCTCAAGTATACGCCGAAACTTTTTATTACGAACGACATACCACCTCCGGCCATTGCAAGCACTGCTGCACATATCAAGAATGCCGGCTGCAGGTAAATTCTGTATACGGCCTTACGCATCGCACCTCCGGAGCACAATATCTTCAGAGTTTGAGGTTTCTTCAACAAATAAGCTGGACATAAACCACGCAAGAGAACCGTATAAGCCAAACGCCAATGGTACCATCGCCCATCCGAGAATATCGTGATAAATACCCTGGGTGTACTTTGGATGTATCAGCACATAAACGAAACCAGTAACTGTTACGCGAATGATATTGCAAAATATCGCTATTGGTATGGTACTGGCCAGCAGAATGATTCGCTGCCATATAGGTCTATAGTGCAGGTATGCCATAGCGACACCGAGGGCGAGGAAGGCCGTCAGCAGTCTCATTCCGCTACAGGCCTCGGCCACATTGAGAGGGGGGTCTAACTGTTGGCCTTTATAAATCACATCTATGACCACGCCACTGGCCGTGGCTTCCAGTTCGTTAACCAGATTCAGCAGTCCGGCTGCTATCGTAGCAGCAAGCCGTCGCATCGGCAGAGTAAAGGCGAAATAGTATCTCTGCGGTAATGGTATAGCAAAGACCAAGAACAGCATCGGCAGCCAGGTGTATTTAACCAATCGCCAGCCGCCCAAAAACAATACAACCGCACCGAGTGTTACTATCATCCCAATCGGCTGAAGGTAGCCGTACTGGAAATGAACTATGTTGAGAGGATAAAGCGCAATCCCGCAAATCAGAAAAAACAAACCCAGGTAATTTGGTTTTGTTTGAAGGTTTAATATCTGCTCTTTATGCTGGTTAATGAAGTATAAGCTAAAAAGCGGGATTAGAAAACCGTGCGACCAGCTACTGTCAGTGCGCCATTTATAGACAACGCTGTCGATTTCGTTGTGAAAAAGGTAGACAAACAGCGTTGCAATCGTCAATATCTTAATATAATTATGGACTCCAAGTTCACGCCACCGCTGTTTGCGCAGGGGCGTGAGCGAACCTTTCGTA
>Ga0315533_1003335_pt1 | contig 10629 bp, 8 predicted proteins | sample SalMarSW160130MG_FD_203081 | JGI IMG/M metagenome (GOLD analysis project Ga0315533, IMG submission 203081) | Salt marsh sediment microbial communities from the Plum Island Ecosystem LTER, Massachusetts, United States - Salt Marsh Sediment SW1601-30 ...
TATGTAAAGCCAGACCGGGATCATGTCCTTCCTTAATGGGAAGAGCGGCAAACATAGCCGGGTCATTGGAACGACCGGCAATAATAACCTCTGCCCCCATCTCTAAGGCTTTTATATGAGAGTGCACTCCCATTACCGCCACAATTCGAGTAGCTTCTTCTATATCTTTAGCAGTTAATTCGGGAACAGGGCCTAAAGGTTTTATTTTCCCTTCGGTTAACTTCTTTTGAAGATAATCTTTTTCAGCTTCTGCGTGAATCAAGGCCATCTTAAAGTGTAGGTTTTTCTCTTTGGCAATTTCTTTTACTATTTCTGAGGTCCAATTAAGATGGACTTCGGCACCCGAACCTCCGGCGGAACCGATAATAACCGGAATTTTATGTTCGCATCCGGCTGTTAGCATTAAAGTAAGGTCCTTTTTGGTTGCTTCTTTACTTACAATACCCACCCCTGCTCCCAATTTATGGGGACCGGCATCGGTAGAACCGGCATCGGCAGCAATAACGTGGGGGTTTTTTCCTAAACCCTTTTGAAAAGATTCTGCCGGGAAACCATATCCCAACATACCTACGGGTGATAAAACTCTTATCTCTTTCATAGTATAATCTCCTCACTTTTACTAAATAATATTCTTTGAATATCCTAATCTTTGTTCTACTTTTTCCAATTGTTAATATAATTTTCTATCTAATTTTATATATTCACCAAAACTTCTCTTACATTTCTCAAATGTTTCAGCATAGCTTCACCAGCTTTTTTACTATCACGTTCTTTGATAGCCTGTAGTATTGCCTGGTGTTCGCGCCATCGCTCCTCTCGCCTTCCAGGAATTTGTTGGGTCTTTTCTCGAGTATCTCTTAATAAATCCAAGTGTAATTTTATTATATTGACAAAAACAAAATTATGAGATGCACCGGCAATAGCTAAATGAAATTCTGTATCCGATTCCGTTTTTTTATCATCCTTTAGCATTTCTTCCTCGTTCATTTTATTTAGAGCTTTTTCAATTGATTTTATATCTTCGGGAGTGGCTCTCTGGGCAGTGATTTCAGCAATTTTTACCTCAAACATCTCTCTTGCTTCCAAAAGTTCTAAAATAGAAGATTTTTCTAAACTTAAGATAATATTTTCTGTATTATTATGGCCATTCTTTCTTATCTCTCGAATGTATCTTCCTCCGCCGGGTTTACTTTTAATCAAGCCTCTTGATTCTAAAACTCGAAAGGCTTCCCTTAGGGAGCCCCTACTTATAGATAATTTTTCAGCCAGTTCTCTCTCCGGAGGAAGTTTATCCCCGGGTTTTAGTCTATTATTTTTAATTAAATTCATAATCTGTTCTATTACGCTTTCATATAAACGAACAGGAGTAATTTCTCTAAATTTCATATCTGCCTCTTTTGATTTGGAAAGTGGGTTACTGGGTGACCCAATTAACTACTTTAAATATACCACACGGTGTTTACAAAATCCTTCTTTTTTTAAAAAAAATTTATATTTTTTTTGGAAGTAATTAGAAGCAGTATAATATAAGGATAAAACTGAAGATAGATAGTTAGTTCTCGTAGGAAGGGGACGAATTTCTCCGACCCCTTTTATTTAAATTTATTTTTCTATAGTTGTTTTTAAAATACCAAATCCATTATTATTTATTTTGTCTATCTAAAAACTTAAAGGAGAAATCATATCCTCTCCAAATTTTTCCCTGGTTTCTTTCAATCTTTCAGTTTGCGCTTTTAGCTCTTCGGTAAAAGCTGCGGGCATTTCGATATTTTCAAATATCTTACTCATCCTTTCCATTTTCTCCAGATACTTGGTAACCCTTAAAGAAAATTGTTGAATATATTCAGCCTCAGTATAATCTTTGTCCAGTTCACGAATGAACAATTTTTTTAAATCTTCATATTTTGGTATTAAACCAACTGGGGTTTCAATCGCTTCGTATTCACCATAAACTCTTCCTTCAGCCCAGAGAAGCCATACTCTTTTATCCATTTTCCCATTTAAATATTTACCAGTTTCATCCTTTAAAAAATAATTAGTAGCATAGATTTTGGGAATTAGTTTAAGATCTTTAGTAAATTTTAGATGATTTTCTATATAAGTTCCCAGCGGCACCGAAATAAAGTCAAGATTGGCCATCGGATTGTATTTCCTCACCCCTCGGGCACCAAGTGTTGCGGCAGTGGTTTCAGATTCAACTGTAGCCCCCAGAAAAACACCATGTGCCCAGGTAAGTGATTCCACTATAGGTATGGTAGTATCAGAATCTCTCCCTCCATAGAAAATAGCTTTTACCGGTACCCCACCTAGATCATTTGCCTTGGAATCAATATTTTTCAGTTCGTTCAACTTGAGGGTATATCTTGCATTATTATGAGAACAAGGAATTTTCTTGCCTTGCTTGTCTTTTTTCCCTTCGAACCACTCTCCTGAAAAATTAATCCCCTTGCTTGGGATATCTTTTTTCATCCCTTCCCAGTAAGGGACTCCATTATTAATCAATACATTAGAGAAAATAACTTCACCTGGTGTAGTTAACGCCTGATAAATCACAGGATCGTTTTCTGAATTTACACTATGGATGATACCAAATATGCCTGATTCCATATTTACCGCTCTTATTACCCCGTTAATTTTTTTAAGATAAGCGATATCATCACCAACTACGGTCTGGCCAGGAATCATGGCAGTGCTGGTCTTGCCACAGGCACTGGGATAAGCCCCGGTAAAATAAGTAACCCGACTATTTGGACCATGAACACCCATTATAAACATATGCTCAGCTAACCATCCTTCATTCTGAGCTTTATTAATAGCCAACCTAAAAGCCAATTTCTTTAATCCCAAAGAGTTACCGGCATATTGATTATTAACCGAGTAAACTCTGTTTTCTTCGAGGTCAATATAAATCCTCCGTTTATCTATATCTACGCTAACCCCATTTTCTAATCTTCCGGCAGAGTGGAGGAAGAAAAAGAAATCGGAAGAATCATTAAGCTTTTTAAATTCTTCATACCCTTGCCGGTAAAGAAGATCCTCACTATGGGCAACATAAGTAGAATCGGTAATCTGGAGAGCTTTCAAGGAAAATACAGAATTGGTTGGACCGAGAGAAAAAAATCTTACCAACATCTCTTTCCCGGCCATACTTCCCTCAAGGTAAGAATATATTTCTTTGAGTCCCTTATCTTTTTCTATTGAATTTACTTTTATTCCCCATTCTATATCTTTAGATAATAAATATTTAGTATTGGCTTTGTCTCTTCCCTGATCATAATAACCGTCAAAGTGAATGGTGTGACCTTCCATCTTTAATTTCGTTTCTTCACCATTAATCAAGGATAATTCTCTAACATAATTGATATCCTCTTCTGAATCAGTTATCACGGTTACCTTCGTTGGTTTACAAAGTTGAATAGCCTCTTCAACTACTTTTATAATATGCTGATTGTTTAATTCTTCTAACTTCTGAAAATCAATTTTATCCATTTATCCTTCCTCTCTTTCCCTTAAAGATTACCTACAATTTCATTAAAAAATCATCAACTTCTGTATACTTTTATAATCTCTCCGTATCCCGGAGAAACAGTTATTTCTCCATCATCAAATACGACATTCCCTCTAACAATAGTCTTTTCTGGCTTGCCATAGACTTCCCATCCGTCATATACCTGGGCGCTGTCTCTACATTTGGTAAACATTTTATCTTTAGAAATTATTCCCTTTTTATCGGGGTCGAAAATTACAAAATCAGCATCCGAACCGAGGGCAATAGTCCCCTTTTTAGGATACAAACTAAATACTTTTGCCGGATTTTCACAGATAAGTTCAACCATTCTTTCCAACTCCATTTTACCTTTCTTAACTGCTGTGAAAAGCAGAGGTAATCTGGTAGATAAACCCGGAAATCCTGCCGGGGGAGTAAATATATCTTCACTTCCTCTTTCTTTTTCCTCTTTGGTATAAGGGGCATGATCACTTCCTATAATATCAATACTTCCATCATTCACCAGTTCCCACATTCCCTGTCGCTCTTCTTCACTCCTTAAAGGAGGATTACACTTGGCAAACACTCCAAACTTATTGAGAGCATTCTCATTAAGAAATAAATAATGAGGACAGGTTTCTGCAATAGCATACACTCCTTTACATTTTGCCTCATTCACTAATTCTACTACTTCCGGAGTACTGATATGGACTATTTCAACTTTCGCCCCGGTCTTTTTCGCAAAAAGTAAAATCTTGGAAGCTGTTTCAATCTCTACAACTGGCGGTCGAGACCTGCCATGATATATCGGAGAAGTTTTTCCTTCTCTTCTTAGCTTAGCTATATTCTTATTAATCATATCATTATTTTCTGCGTGAAAGCCGATCATCACACCTGTTTGGGCTACTCTTTCCATCAGCTCGTATTGGTCTCCAGTGTATGGTGCGGTAAGTCCGATAAATTCTTTTTCTCTCCCTGGAGGAGCTTCGTGTAAAAAAGTTTTAAAGGCTACAATGCCAGATTTTGAACAGGGAATGATATCATCCAGGCAATCTGTACCTGCCGCTCCATAAAAAGCAATATCAACTACAGCTTCTTTATCTGCCATGTCCATCCTTCTCTTTACTATTTCGGGTGAATGGGGGGGAGGGGTAGAAATGGGCATTTCAATTACTGTGGTAACCCCCCCTAAAGCAGCATCTTTTGTGCCACTTTCAAAGGTTTCTCTTTCATCATGTCCGGGAGCCCTGATATGCACATGGGGGTCTACTGTACCGGGTAAAACCATTTTCCCTTCTGCGTCAATAACTTCATTAGCCTCTAATTTTTCTTTACTTATGGCAGTAATTATTCCATCTTTTACTCCTATATAACAATCTATCAATCTGCCATCTATAAATATCTTATCTGACTTAATTACTAGATCAAATCTATTCATAATTTATCCTCCGTATTGTTACTCTTCAACTGTTAATTTATATTATTGCCTAATATCTCTTGTGGGCACGATGCATCGTGCCCCTATTTTGTTTACTTTTTGTGTTGCAATTATATTGTAGCTTAATACTGCTTCATGTAAAAATTATTTTTGGATTATACTCTACCGGTGACTAAGGCTAATAGTGCCATTCTGACATAAAGTCCATTGTGGGCTTGTCTAAAATAAGCAGCTCCCTCATAATCATCAACATCAGTAGATATTTCATCAACTCTCGGTAGGGGATGAAGGATGGTGATGGCTTTTTTGGCCTGATCAATTAGAGCTCTATTTATAATATATAAACCTTTAAGTTTTTCATATTCCGCTGGATTTTCAAAACGCTCTCTTTGTATCCGAGTAACATAGACTATATCGCTAATCGATAATGCTTTCTTTAAATCCTCAGTCTCTTCAATTTCTGCCCCCCGGCTTTTTAAGTCAGCGGTTATCTCTTCAGGCATCCGTAGAGCTTTTGGGGAAACAAATATCATCTTATTGCCATAGAGAGCCATAAAATAACCCAAAGAGTGAACAGTTCGCCCATATTTCAAATCCCCTACAAAGGTAACTATATGACCACTTAAAGCCCCTTTTTCTTTTCGAATGGTGTATATATCTAAAAGAGCCTGAGTGGGATGCTGGCCGCTTCCATCGCCAGCATTAATAAAAGGATGAACAGCATTGTCAGCAGCAATCTGGGCAGAACCCTTCATGGGATGACGCATAACAATGACATCAATATAGCCATCTACCGTTCTGATACTATCTGCTAAAGATTCTCCCTTAGCTGCGGAAGAACTGGCTGCGCTAGCTACTGTAATTACTCGGGCACCCAGTCTATTGGCAGCAGTCTCAAAAGAAAGACGGGTTCGGGTGCTGGGCTCAAAAAATAAGTCGGCTACCACTTGGCCTTCCATATTCTTAATAACTTCTCCGCCTTTAACCCGTTTTTCAAAACTTGCGGCAGTATTCATGATTAAATTAAGTTCTTGAAGCGAAAATTGAGCAGTATTTATTATATCTTTTCCCCTTAACATTAAGTTAACCCCCTAACTGTTTTGATAAATTGTTTAAATATTTTTTAAATTTTGTTCCCTCAATCATCCTTTTATATTTTTACATCACTAAAGTAAACAAGTTTGTATAAATTTTTTAAAATACAACTATATGATATGACTAATTATATATAAAGATACTATCTAATATCAAATTTTTTACAGGATAAAATGTCAAAGCATTTTTAAAATGGAAAAAATTACTCACCATCGGTAATGATTTTTAATTTCCTCAGAGCTAGGATCAACCATACTTCATCACCGATATCTAAACTCATACTGGTAAATATCTCCTGAGGCAGCTTTACCTTCAAAGAATTTTTTTCAGTTACTACAGTGCAGCAGACTGTAGAAGATGATTCATTAATTTCAGTTAATTCCCCTCTGACCCTGTTTACATCGGGTCCGGGAGGTCTGGTATTAGAAAGATAGATATCTTCCGGTAAAATCGCCACCTTCTTTATTTTCTCTCTTTCACTGGAAACCGCCAGAGAAATATCGCCACATTTTACCTCTACTAACCCGAAGTTTAATCTATTACAATAATCACAAGTTAAAATATTTGGTGCTCCGATAAAATCATTAACCGACTTTGTAGGATGAAAAAATATCTCCTTAGGAAGACCTATCTGTTCTACTCTACCTCTATCGAGCACAGCAATACGTTGAGCCATTTCTTCTGCCTCATAAAAATTGTGAGTAACATAAATAGTGGTGATGCCCAATTTTTTCTGCAGTATTTTAAATTCAGTTCTGAGATATTTAGAAGTACGATAATCCAAACTGTTCATCGGTTCATCAAGAAGTAAAATACGAGGAAAATTAGCTAAAGCCCGGGCTAAAGCCACTCTCTGTTTCTCGCCCCCGCTCAATTCTTTGGGATAACGAGAGGACAACTGTTTTATCTTCATTATTTGAAGGAGCTCTTCAACTCTCGCCTTTATTTCATTTTGAGGATTTTTTTGAACTCTCAAACCATAAGCAATATTGGCAGATATATCGAGATGAGGGAATAAATTTAATTCTTGAAATAAGTAACCTATTCTCCTCTTGTTAGCGGGTAACTTGTCTATTGTCTTATTATTAAAAAACACAGACCCTTCATAGTCGATTAATCCGGCAATAACATTCAATAAAGTGCTTTTCCCTGCCCCATTCGGTCCCAATAATACTAACAACTCTTTATCAAATATTTCCAAGTTAATATTTTTACAAACATATTTAGAAATGTTTTTAAGCTTAATAGATGACATATATTACCTCCATCGGCTGGTCAATTTCGTTTCTAAAAAGGCAAAGAACTTTTCAAAAGAGAGACACATCACCGCTAACACAATCAGACATACTATAATAATGTCTATACGCATCAGGCTTTCGGCTTTCATCATTAGTGCTCCTATACCGGTAGGGATAGCAACCATTTCTGCAGCTATTATCACTCGCCAGGCCATCCCTGATTCTAACCTCAATCCGGTAAAAACATTAGGCAGGGCTAAGGGTATAACTACTGTAATTAATATTTTCATATCGGAAGCACCCAGAGTCCTCGCCACTCTAATATAACTTTTATCCACAGTCCTAATACCAGTAGCTGTATTATAAAGGATAGGAAAGAAGGAACAGATAAATATTATTGTAATCGGTAAGGCTTCACCAATTCCCAGCCATAACATTAAGAGTGGCAACCAGCCTAAAGCCGGTATAGGATAAATTAAACTAATTATAGGACTTAGCGCTTTATCAGTCACTCTATTCCACCCCATTATAATTCCCATAAATAAACCGGCAATAGAGCCAGTAGAAAAACCGATTAAAACTCGAATTAAACTACTTAAAAAATTGTGCCCCAGTACGCCATTAACTGTAAGATAATAAAACTCAATTACTACTGTGGAAAACGGAGGAAAGAAAAAATGACCAGGGATTAGATTTAATCGAGCAACTATTTCCCATATGCCTAAAAATATAGCAACCGGGATAATCCCCCATCCGGGTTTTAATTTTCGAAGTACATTCATTCTTTCAAAAACCTCAAATCTAAAATATCTTCAGCCTTGAAGCTACTTCTAATGTAACCTAATCGAGCGACATAATCTATAGCATCCTGAATCATTACAAGATCAATATCGGTAGTATATTTAAGCCTATTCATAGACCTTAATAAAACTTCGGGAGTAATCTCTATCTTGGTAGCTATATCAGCTATTTCCACCGGGAAAAGGCTTCCCCCGGCTTCCTGTAACTGTCGAGCTACAATTTCTGCTGCCTCTTGAGGATGTTGATTAATCCAATCGGTTGCTTTTTGTGATACTTTCACCAGTTTCATTACCAGGTCAGGATGATCTCTTATCAGTTCATCTTTAACCACCAGAACACTCCCCTGCATTTCAGGCCAGACCTCCTGACTCATCAGCAGCATCTTAAAACCCGATTCCTCAGCCATAGTAGCCCATTGTTCAGGGAGAAAGGCAGCGTCCAATTGTCCTGTTTTAATAGCCATCACCTGTTTTGGTGGGTTCATGCGCTGGATATTATTTAATATTTTCTTCTCATCTAAATCATATTTATCTATCGTTTTGTGGAGAAGCACATCTACTGCACCTCCTTCTCTAACACACCCTATTCGAATACCTGGATTTTCTAAATCTTTGATTATTTTTACATTTTTAACATTAACCACTAAGCCATAACCATATTTATGGGTTCCGGCAACTATTTTTATGGGAACTCTGGCATTAGCATAGACATTTATAGCCGGTATTAAACATATATAAGCTACTTGAATGTCCCCCCGAGCTAAAGCAGAAGCCAAAGCCATTCCGGTTACATAACTCTCATAGGAAGTTAAGCTTAGACCCTCTTCCTCAAACCAACTTTTATCCTGGCTTATATAAGCACAGGCAGCATGGTCCATAAATTCTACTGCCATACCTATGGATATTTCTTTCTCCGAAAAACACTCCCCAAAAAAAGTAAAAAATAAAATCCCTAAAAGTATAAATACGGTAAATAATTTTTTCATATCTCATCCTTTTTACTTAATTTTAATCTCTGTGAGTATGTGAGTATGGGGTCAGGTCTCAACATTTGACATAACTTACTCCTAAATAGGATAGCAAAAAATGTTATGTCAAATGTTGAGACTTGAACTTCCCATCTGAAAAATCAAGATAATTTTAAACCTTTTTATGCAACTTTCTTTAACGCTTTTCTAACAATATAATCTCTATCTTCAGTTAACATCTTGTAGATTACTTTAATTAATTGCCGGGCCAGGCAGCGAAGAGTATGATTATGACTTTTTCCTTCTGCCCGTTTTTTTAGATAGTAAGTACTGCATTGAAAATTAAAACGGATACTGCATCCGGCCATGATAATTAAAGTCTGTTTACATATTTTATTGGCTTTATACACCGCTTTGGCTTTGGTCACTTTTCCCGAATCATTATTTACACAGGCTATTCCACAGTAGATAGCCAACTGTTTTTCAGAGGGGAATCGATTAATGTTTCCGATCTCTCCGATTAACCTGCTGGCCAGTTTGGTAGCCACTCCGGGAATAGTCTTTAAATGTTTAACTGACTTATTCTTTTCTCCTATTTCATCTAACTTTTTATCTATATCCTTAATCTCTTCTTGTAATTCTGAAATACGTTTGACATAAGATAATATGATTGTTTTGTATATGTCGGTTAAACCTATATATTCCATATTGTTTAACCTTTTAAGGAGAAAAGGAGCTTTTATTTTTCCTATTCCTTTTATCTTCAGTAGAGATTTAAGAGTAATCTTTTTATATTTAGAAAAATCAGGATATTTGGCTAAAATGGCTATTATCTTTTTATTCTTCAGTTTACTCAATTCTAATATTTGAGGACATACTTCCAGTAATTTCTTGCTTAATCGATTAGTAAGCCTTACTTTCTCATCAATCAGAGTCTGCTGGTGGCGGGAGAGGAGTTTCAGGCTTTCGGTTACAAGAGAAGGTTTTTCTATTTTAATAAATACTTTCTCTCTTTTACTATTTATATAGTCTTTTAATTTCAACATCTTGGAGAGCATTAAAGAATCTCTATGATCATCTCTCCATTCACCGGCAAAGGCCTCTCTGAATCTTTTTAATTTTAAGTTATCTACATTGTAGAGGGTAAATCCTTTATCCAGTAATATCCGGTCAAGTGGGTTACTATAGCCGTTCTTCCCCTCTAAGGCGAAGGATATCTTTCCTCCTTCTTTTTTCTCTATCTTTTTAAATAGCTTTGTACTTTCCGTAAATTCATTAAGTTTATGAGCCACCTTCTGGTTATAAAGAAAATTATCTTCCTCATCTAAAATTATGATGTGGTGAGATTCGCTTCCCACATCGATTCCTCCGGATAGTCTTTTCATCTTCTTTCCCTCCTTATGTGTTTATGGCCTTGCCTCTAGCTCGTATCCCGTCTATAATAGCCACTTTTTATAGGCATCTTCCCATTAGACCAGACAAGAGGCAGAGGAACATCCGGCAGTTCAGGTCGAGTCACCAGGATATAATATCCTATGTTTCGACAGACTCCTATAGCCACAAATGTTCCTCTGGCCATATATTCTATTCTTACATAAAGAAA
>Ga0315533_1003337_pt1 | contig 10625 bp, 23 predicted proteins | sample SalMarSW160130MG_FD_203081 | JGI IMG/M metagenome (GOLD analysis project Ga0315533, IMG submission 203081) | Salt marsh sediment microbial communities from the Plum Island Ecosystem LTER, Massachusetts, United States - Salt Marsh Sediment SW1601-30 ...
CTACCCCGCATAAATGTCTCTTAGACATACAGCGAGTGACAAGAAACACCGCTATAATTATAGTGCCTAACGTTCTCCGGTTCACCAGAATAATCCGCACCCTGCTAAACCCGATGCACAAAGTAAACCCAGACACCACCCATTTTCAGGCATGGGACGAATGGAACATCAAATACATGGTAAACCAGATACCGGGACTAGAAATAGTTGATATTACGTGGAAAGAATATAACGGCACCAGATTTAGGTTCCTACCTCGATGCCTATTCTGCAGCCACATGAAAGTCACGTTGAAGGTAGCTAAATGAAGGTACTGCATGACTGGGATGATCCATACCTCCACCCCTGGCACGCCCTACGCCGAGCCCTCTACCTGATCCTATACGCAGCATCCACCCAGATCCCCATACTCAACAGGATCCCCAGAGTAGCCATGATCCGAGAAGAGACACGGGAACACGCTGACACCCTCGCAAAACTCGATGCACTGGTGGGAATAGAACCCATATTCGGGATCAGGGACACAGTATCCCAGGCGTACCCTGACATCATCAACGAACTAACCATGAAATACCGTGCAGATGTAAGACGACACATACATATCGGCTGTAACTCTGACCCGGCCCGGGTGCGTACCTGGGAGCCAATAGATGGATTGGAAGCCGTCACAGCGCGGCTATGGCATTTCGACAGAGACTACGCGAACGGCAACCCAGTAGAGCTCAACCCTGATGAAGTCGCTGTCTGGCATGTGGACTACCCCCGTTTTCTGAAACACTACATCAACTGGCTCTACGGTTTTATGCCTTTATTGAAACACCCAACGCTTCAAGAAGACCCTCATCCTCCATAACCTTAGTTAAGATAAACAAGACCGCCGCACTGTTACTATTCACCCCACGGATCTCAAGCTCCTCCCGATGCTTCTCACGGTAAGCCTCGATCAGTTTATTCCATCCAGTGGGAACCTTCCAGGTAGTATAACGATCCAGATCACTCATGATCATCCTTCTCTCTTATTGACTCAATGATTTTTACCGACATATCTAAATTCTTTTTCTCTGGCTCTGGGAGAACCTCTTTAAAAGCCACTCGAACACAGTGCCTTATAATAACCCAAAGCTGAAGATCCCAAAACTCAATCTCCGTTAAATGTTTTCTATATAGGGTAGGCCACTCATCACTATCATCCGGCAACGTCTTGATTCTCTTTAAATCAGAAATAGGCATCCTATTCTCCAATCTTATAATCTGCTGAGAAACCAACTCCAAGCTCCTCCTAGCCACTTGACTAAGTTTATAACTATACTCACCCACGACACACACCTAGTTTGGCATAAAAACTTATACTATAAAACGCCACCGTTAACAATCCCAATTAATTGAGAGCATAAACCATTTCGCTGGATAATATAGATCAGTGTACGAAAACAGTTAAATATGTAGTCAATGTAGCCACTACATAGACATGAAATGAGTGTAAAAAACGAAGAACAACAAACAGAATACGACAACGCCGCCATAAACATCGTTATCACAGTCTACAACTGGCGCAGACTCAACGCACAGAAAATGCCAGGAGAGAGCTTCAACACAGTGATCCAGCGACTCCTAGACGAAAAGGAGGCCCCCGCATGACTACCGATGAATTATTCAAACGCCTCTTCTGGAAGCCACAAGACGAGAAACTAGACCTACGCGAATACTTGGAGGTTTGTAAGTGACGGTCTACCAAGATGGTTACTATTGCCACGTCTGCAACAAAACAGTTACGGCTAAGATCTGGTGGAGCAACGACGAAAACGATCTCATAGCCTCATGCACCGAATGTGGAACCGAGTTACAGCGAGTCATACCAGCACCCGCGTCAAAGCTAACGTGGCCTAAAGGCTACCTAGAAACATTCTCCACGCCGCTTGCGGGTGGAGAACTGGGGCTGCTCAACAAATCCAGAGTCTCAGCGGATAACCCCCGAGCAGCCCCGGCCCCACACCAGGAGGACACCGCATGACCACCTGGGCTATGGTTTTCGCGGAGATAGAACGGCTACGAGCCGAGCTCCGTGAATATAGAGAAGCGGTGAACATGGAGGAAACAGAAAGATGAGGGAAAAGAAAGTTATCTGGGTTGACACCGACAAGATCAGCCCGGACCCGAACCAGCCGAGAACCGTCTTCAATGATGAGGAAATAGCTTCTACGGCGTTTACGATAGAGTCTCAGGGTATCATTAACCCGATTGAGGTAGACGAGAACTATGTGATCGTCACCGGGGAGATCCGTTGGCGGGCCGCACAGAAGGCGGGCCTTAAACGGGTGCCCTGCATAATCTGGCAGAACGGCTCCGATAAACGGTTTGAAAGGCAGGTAGTTGAGAACCTGCACCACCACCAGCTCAGCGACAGGGACCGGGAGGCCGCCATAGTAAAACTATGGAAAACAGAAATCTACCCCACTATGGCACTACTTGGAAAAGCCGTAGGATTATCAGAAAATAGAATAAGCGAACTTTTAGATGCTTATAAATTTAGAACATTGACTGGGACTTCGTCTGACGAAGTTTCAACAAGAGCAATAACTAGAACGGCGGGGTTGGATACAGAAAGCAGATCAAAAATACTCAAAGCAGTATCTGATAAAAAAATAAGAGCAACCGACATCGACAATATGAAGAAAGTAGCTAAGACAAGTGATGCATTACTAAAAAAGGTACTAGATAAGCAAGTTCCTCTTGATCGTGCCCTTCAAGCCGCTGAAACCATCGACGCTATAGAGAAAAAGGGCGTGGGACTCACCGACGACCAGAAACAGAATCTAGCCGATAAAGTAGCTGAAGATGAAACAATCCTAGACAAGTACAAGGACGCCGTTCTCGAACGAGTCCGCCAGGTAGCCACCACACCAAAGAAAACCAGACCAATAATCGAGGAACCCATAGGCCGCACCAGCCCCGTCAACAACATCATTGACGTAAAAAACGAGGTAATGGACCACTTCAAAATCTACCTGGGAAACTGCGACGTAAACGAGCGACGCTGGGCCAAGAAGACAATGATCGAGATCCGCGACGAGCTCAGCCTACTCATAGAGATGATCCACGATGAGTAGCCACGTAGGAAAACCAGTGATCAACATCGTTACTGGATTCCTACACATCTACCCATGCCCACACATACACCAGAAAAACAAAAAACTAGAAAACTGGATCACATTCGACACAGTACAACACGCCAAAGAATACGCCAAACTAGCTGAAATAAAACTAAAACCCTGCGGATTCTGCGCAATGGAGGCATACTATGTCTGAAATCACAAGAGCCTTCCAGGAGACGAGAATCGAGCATGGCCTAAAACAACACCCCAACTGGAGCGGCACCGTCTACGGAGCCTGCATGACCAAGGGCTGCGGCAACTACAAGAAAATCGGGTACTACGAAGGCGGATTCTGCAAAGTATGCAGCACCAGATACCCAGACGACCAACCCCTTCCAGTCCTAACAAGCATAGAACTAGGCGGATTCACTGTTTCAATTCCAAACCCCGAAATACGGTGGACCGTGAAGCGGTGGGTTACGGACCTCAGCGACAAACTCAGCCCAGAAGAACAAAGACAATTCTACATGACCCCAGAGGAAAGAGCCCGCCGAGGCGACCGGATAGACTACAGCGAACCCGAAGAAGAAGACGCAGAGGAACAGCCCGGACATGGGGCTGTCCGCGGTGCAGAGGAGGTTCCAGTCGATGAGTGAGAACGGACAGGGGGATGTCCGCCCACCAACATGGGCTGATGTTCTACGCAAATACGATGAACTAGATGAACGACTGAAAAAACTAGAGGAGGCCCTAGACCGTGAGTAAACTACCTACCTTGGCGGAGCTTAAGGCCCAGCTAAAAGACATTGACCAGCGTATCACAACACTAGAAAACCAATCAAAGAACGATCTCCACCCAAAGAAAAACGAGAGCTACGACGATTGGATGCAAAGACTCAAAGAAGAAACAAGAACGCCTCCGTTAATCACAGAGGAAAACCTAGACGAAGCACTGGACACACTAAAAGACGTATTAGAAGAACAGAAAACGCTACCGTTATCACTAAAAGAATGCGTCCAAACATGGAAAAAGTCGGGGCGCGACCCAATTAAGTTTGCCGATGCATTAACGGAGGCGTTAATTTGAGGCGTCTGGTTCTCATCCTAATTCTACTCACCGCGACGGTGCCTCTTGTCTCGGCTCTGGACGCCAGCTACGAGGTTATGCCTCACAGCGGCCCATCTGACCAGAAAATACTCCTCTGGATACGCACCGAACCACTCAGAGACACAAACCACTACTATGTCTACGTTTTCTGGGACAACATACCAATCATAGAACGCCTCTCAGACATCTCCCTAAAAAGCGGAAGCTACGAACACAGATGGGACATCAAGATCACGCCCCCAGCAGGCCACAACTACCAGGACGACCACAAAATAGAGATATGGATCGAAGGCACAGGCGGAGACAAAAAGACACTCAAATACCAGTACACCGTCACAGACGGAGCCCCACCAGCTAAGTGGATAGAACAATTCTTGAAAGAACACCCTGAGTACCTGGCGGCAATCACCGGATCCACTGGACCACCAGGCAAAACAGGTCCACAGGGAACACAGGGAGAACCCGGCCCCAGAGGCCCACAGGGACAAGACGGACAACGCGGAGCCCAAGGACCACCCGGACCCCAAGGCACCCAAGGACCACAAGGCAAACCAGCACCAGCAACACAGGGAATCACCACCACCGCCATAGCCAGCATAATCACCCTCATCGCCTCAGTGCTAGTCAACAGGAGACTCACCACATGAACCGTGAGATAAACAGGAAATTCCGGGAGATCCGAGGCAAATGCAACGACAAGACACCAGAACACTACCCAGCCTACTGTCACCGAGCCGTCCTCGACATACTAGACATCCTCAACATGATGAGAGAGGAAACAGCCGCCAATGAGAACGCCGTAGACAACCTCACCTTCCTAGACAACTTCGTCCAGACAGAGGAGGTATACCCACGCTGAACCACACCAAACCCATAGACCCAGAGGAACTAACCTGGAACCAAGTAGGTGAATACCTCAACAAAATCGCCGGGTACTGCGAAGCCGCAGAAGCATGGGGATTCAACGCAGGATACCGCCTCAACCCCGGTCAGATGCCACTACTCATAATCACAGCAAAGGAGGCCACACGCTGAAACCCGTTTCGGTAGCCCACACCCAGCGGGAAGCGGAGGGCCAGGGACCAACCAACCCTGAGCCCTCCAAGGTGCCTAAACTAAACAACCGGTGGCACAAGTACCACGGCGCACCCACGGAACCCACCATGTCCTATACGGGCTACTACTACTGGACCAAGGCAGACATCGCTTTTCTAAAAGCCAATTACCCTCGCCCAGACACCACGGCAGCCGAGATCGCGGCGAAGCTGGGCAGAACACGAAACGCCGTCTATTTGGCGGCGAATAGACTCGGCATAGAAAAGGAGGAACTAAAATGGGAATAGACCGCGTACTGATGGTAGACCTGGACACAGCGGTAAGGCTGCTTGAAGGCACTAAATGGAAGTTCTACGAGCTCGTAGACTCTGAAACCATAAGGCTGGAGGTTCCTAAAGACAAGGAAACCCTGGTCATAGAGCTGCCCTTCAACGAGAAAACCGAGCTACAGCTACGCAGCGAAGGGTTCATCAGACAAGAGATACGCCCCTGGAGAGCATTCTAAGTGGTAGAGTCGTTACAAATTGAGGCGACAACGCCACCAGAAACACGGGAACTCCAGATCAAAGACATAATCGCCGATGAAGGGTTCATGATCAGAAATAGCCTCGACAAACAAGTAGTATCACAGTACAAAGACGACTACGAAACCATTATACAACAAGCCCCAATAACCGTTTATGACACCCCGGCGGGGCTGTACCTTGTTGATGGGTTCCATAGAATAAATGCAGCAAGGCAACTAAACAAGGAAACCATACCAGCAGTAATTAAACATGGGTCTGTTGAGGATGCTTATGCCGCCGCCTGTTTAGCAAATTTAAAACACGGAAAACCGTTGAGCAAGGATGAACGCAAGCACGCCATAAAGAACTTTATTAAAATTCACCCAGAGTGGAGCAACGTAAGACTTGCCGATGAAGTGGGGTGTAGTGAATCCAGCATCCGCAATTATCGTAACCAACTTGAGGCTGTTGGCGAGATAGAACCACAAGAAACACGAATAAGTAAAGATGGGCAACTCCAACCAGTAGAAATTAACATGAATAACAAAGGGTCGCACCCTTGCGATCCTTTAGAAACTGATCCGTTTGACTCATGGTTTTATGCTCGAGTCATACAAGGAGACACATTAGAAATATTGCCCACACTAAATAAGAGGTATGATCTAATAATCGTAGACCCGCCTTATGGAATAACCACAGAGGAATGGGATCTATCTAACAGACATGAACTACTAGCATTCACAAGAAAATGGATTAATCTAGCCATTGATTGCATGAAACCCACAGGGCGGATATTCATTTTCTGGTCCCGCAAATACATGTTTGAACTCAAACCAATCATAGATGAACTAGCAGCATCATACCCTATCGAGTTTGGTGGAATAATCGTTTGGAACTACAGAAACGTATTCGGCATGAAAGACAACCCTAAACAATACAAACTAACATGGGAACCAGTTTTCTATTATTACGGCCTAGATGCCCCAAATCTAAACATATTCCAAGACACAGAAATAACAGGCCAAGATTGGAAAGGAAACGGCGACCACCGTGGCGACGTATGGACCTTCGCTATACCACAAAGCAATTTCACCGATAAACGAGTACACCCAACACAGAAACCCCTCGATCTCTACAAACAGATAATCGAAACCACCACCCAACCAGGAGACAAAATACTAGACCCATTCGCAGGATCAGGCACCACAGGACACGCAGCCCTACTTACGGGACGTGACTTTCTACTAATCGAAAAAGAGCCAAAGTATATTGAAACAATCAAAGATCGTTTGATGCCCGTCTGGGAAAAAGGGAGGCAAAAAACCTGACGACCGCAGATGATTCTTACAAAGAAAAATATAAAATACGGTGGCACAAAGACTTAGGTTTCTCTCGTCGAATGATGCCCCATGTTCAAAAAGTATTGAATGGCACGACATTTCCCAAACGAATACAAAACAACGAAGGGACAGAACTCGATTTTAAAGGCCATGATTTAACCTTAAATCCACTACAAATAGGTGTAAGGATACGCCGAGCCAAATGGATCAAAAAGGATGATTTTACAGAAGATTTTAAAGAAGCCCGTCAAATGGAAGATGATTATTACTTTTTTGGGTATGCTTATGGTGACGAATCTGGTTTATATAGTTATATAATATTTGATCATCATGATTTTAGAAAAGCAAGAGAAAACGAACTACTAAGATTGAAAGAGGAAAAAAACCAAAAACATAGTAGCGTACCATTCTTATGTTATCCTTTATACGACATCACCCAACACTGCAAGATAATAGCCAAACAAGGAAAAATAGCCCTAAAAAAAGAAAGACAAGGATATAAAAAACCGAAGCCTCAACAAAATGGTACTATTTTAACGTTTGATGAATTGATGGGTCGAATTATAGGAGGCTCACCCAATAATTAACGGTGCCGTTATTTTTAATGTGACATTAGCGTTTAGGAACGGCGTCGTTATTTTTTTTGTGCGACTATACTATACTATAGCTATTACGTATACGTATATACGTATACGTACAAAAAAAAGGGGGCGCGGCTTTGAGTGAAGAGGGTCGCACTCGCTGCACCGTCTACGGCCCGACTCGTCGGGTGTGGACTGATTTTAAGCGCATCTGCACCCGAGAGGGAAGCTCGGCGAGTGAAAAACTCACCAGCTACATCGAGCAATACGTTATTGTCCATGCGCCGGGGAACCCGCAGACGCTTATACCTAGCTTCGCGGAGAACGGCGGCGTTACCCTGGAGAACTTGGAGGGCCGCCTGCGTCAACAATGTGTGGAACACGCGGGCAAGTATGGACACATCAAGTTACTCGAAATCACCCAGAAAGGAACGGACATGGGGCTGTCCGTCCAACAGGCGAAGGCCATGACGGACCGCACCCAGCGGTGGCTACGGGAGGTTATGATGGTGAAGGTGTACCAGAAATGAGTTGTCCCTACATTAAGTCTATAGATCAGGAGCATATACGGGGCTGCGGCCTCAGAGTCACCCGAGCAGTCACACCCAGCGGATCCTCAGTGTATTATCCGCCCTGCACCGAGGCGTGCTATAACGGCGACTACACCAAGTGCCCATTCTACATACCACCCAAGGAGGTTGTTTAGTGCCTGGTAACTGGAAGCTAGAAGCTATCATACGAAGCCTCGGCGACGCAGGCAGCGCATGTAGCAGCCGCCGCATAGCAGAGGATATAGACGACATGACGCCGAGACAGCTAAGCAACTACATAGCAAACAATCTATTACACAAGTACGTCACCGCGACCCGGGAGCCCATCCACGGCAACAACGCCGCGCCCTGGCTGAACCTCTACACACTCACCGAGACAGGCATGGACAAGTACAGGAGACTCCAGGATTGACGGGTTCTAACTGGCTGAACTGGCGCACCCGGGCCATCGTGAAGGCTATTGGTGAAGCGGGTAAATCGTTGAACCCCTGCGAACTCGCGGAGTTGACTGGGCTGCACTCTGGGGGAGTGGGGAATTACATTAAATGGAACATGCTAGGCGTGTTGGTCCATGTCACCCGGGAAGAGACAGACCCGAATAACGGCCACACCATCAAATACTACGGGTTAACCCCACGGGGAGCAGCGAAACTGGAGGCCGCCGAATGAATCAGCAAAGAGTACAGCTAAAACCCCACACATGCCAACAGCCCTGTAAATACTATGACCAGGACGCCGTGATCTGCAACGAGGAACCCCACAACTGCCCACTAAGGAGGCGAAACCGTTGAAATGCTGTAAAGCAGCCGGACTCATGAACCCTAAACAGGATACCCGGATAATCAATCCCCTCTACTGCGTCAACTGCGGCACCATGTTCAAACGGAGGAGGCGACGCAAATGAACTCAGCGTATCTAGTGATAGGGTTCTGGGTTGCCTACTGTCTCGGGTTCTACATATTCGTTGTAAGGAGGAGCAAAGAATGAACATCTTGGAACGCCTAGAACACCATCGAAGCGACGCAACCTACATAGGCCACCGTAGCCGCTCTGGCTGGCGCGGAGCTCTACCCTTCTACCGTTTCTTCTGCCCGAAACACGGAGAAGTAGAGAACTACCCCCAGGGCCATGCTGAGATCCTCCGCTGCCCTAAGTGCGAGAAGGAGCATCTACAGAGGCAGCGATCCAGAAGAGAGGCAAAACTTAGGACAGAGAAGGAAGAAACATAGGGAGAGTGTATAAAATGGGTATAACTATTTATACTACCACCCACACACATACACACATGGAGTGCAAAGCCTGCGGTTCAACAAACACAGTACGGCATGGCCTCTACAATAACAGGCGCGGCAAATATCAGAGATACAAGTGCAAAGACTGTGGCCGCACCTTCATAGAAGAATCCATTAGCATGTCTGAAAAGGAGGTAGAAGAATGAGTGAATGGGAACTTAAACCAATCAGAATCAACTTTTCTATAGTAATTTTACAATTTGTTTTTGGAATAGCGGTTATATTAATATTGGCTAACATAGCTAAACCACCAGATTACGATCCATCAAATGATCCATTCTTAATTATGTCTACTTTGGATTTAATTTATAATAATTGTATGTCCTTCGCTACGAAGGCAGCAGAGATGTTAGTTTATGTTGTTATAGGTAGTTTAACCCTTATTTTTGGTGGTGCAGTTTTTATAATAGGTGAAAAAACTCTTGGGTTAATATTAATTATAATTGATATTATTCAAACACACCAAAAATCCACTTTCATGTCTGAAAAGGAGGAACAGAGGGTTGAGTGAAGTCTTATTCTGGGAAATGTTTTGGAAAGTTGCCCTTCCAAGTTTATTGCTTATGGCTGGCCTCATAATAGGGATCATAGGTACACTATTAGTTCCGATCTCCAATGAGGAGAGAAACAAAGCAGCCAAAGAAATCGAAGAGAAAATATCAGGGATCATACGTGAATTAACACGCCCATTAAAAGACCTAGAGATGATTGGGGTGAAAGTTATTCTTTCCTATGCTATAGGTATGTTCATCATAATGATTGCTGGAGCCACATTATCAGACATACTTGGTTTGCCTACAATTTATGATACAGCCATCAGAATAGTCACAGTCCTCGCAGAGTATTACCCAATAGTACTCTACAGCATAGCAACAGTGTACCTTGGGCAAGAAACGGCTAAAGCAGTTGGCTCCATCATCAAATGGTTTGTGAAACTGATTGAACCACTTTCATTTTTTAAAAAATCCACATTCACATCTGAAAGGAGGACGGATGAAAAATGAGCGTACTAGAATTTGCGTATGATTGTTTCATTCTCTTCTTTTTGTCTTATGGTCTTTTATCTGATCTTTATTACTTGGGCAAGGGTGGAAAAACA
>Ga0315533_1003338_pt1 | contig 10624 bp, 6 predicted proteins | sample SalMarSW160130MG_FD_203081 | JGI IMG/M metagenome (GOLD analysis project Ga0315533, IMG submission 203081) | Salt marsh sediment microbial communities from the Plum Island Ecosystem LTER, Massachusetts, United States - Salt Marsh Sediment SW1601-30 ...
CGTTAGCGCACTGGAAGTTGTTGATCCCAATCATCCAATTTTCGAAGGTGTTAACCTCGACGAGAACAACCAAGTGGAGATATTGGCCAACGATTTGAAAGTCGACTTTGTCAGCGATGTAACAGATGCAGGCAATGGTCAATTGCTGGCTAAAAGGGCCGATACCGGACTGGTATGGATTGCTACCTGGGACACCGGCCAAGAATTCTTTGAAGGATCCGGCCAGATAGCTGGTGCTCCGAGGATGTTCTTCGCTGCCGGTAGTACCGATTCCGAAGACGGGGAGTATAACCTCACTGCCGAGGGAGAGAAACTCTTCCTGAACGCGGTCGAGTATATGCTCCCAGCTATAGCTATGCCGGTTGATCCCGGCACCGATGCTTTGGTTGCATACTACGCATTTGAGAACGATGCGAACGATAGTTCCGGCAACGAGCTTCATGGTGATATAGTTGGCGATCCGAACTTTGTCGAAGGTGTGGTTGGCATGGCACTGCAACTCGATGGTGTCGATGATTGCGTGGACTTAGGAAATGATGCGCTGTTTGATATCACAGAGGCGATTACGCTTGCAGCGTGGGTAAACACGAAGGATATCGGCAATGGAGAGGATAATCCTTGGATTGTCAAAGGCGATAAGGCATATGGATTAAAGGGCTTCAGAAGAGAAAATGTTGTAGAGTTCTTCATCTACAGCGACGTCGACGCATATTGGCATTGGGCTCATGCGGATGTCGGTGAAGACTTTAACGGCGAGTGGCACCATGCTGCTGGGACCTACGATGGAAGTCAGCTCAAGGTGTACATTGACGGCGCATTGGAGACGGTTACGGACTTTGAAGGGAACATAGCCATCAATGCTTACAACGCTAATATAGGAGCGAACGCTGAGAAACCTGGCCGCTTCTACGAAGGTGCAATAGATGAAGCTGTGATTTACAACAGGGTCTTGTCTGCGGAAGAGATATTATTCCTTGCTCAGTAACATTGATGTTTTTGATTTAGAAAGACTTAAATAAGAACGAATCCGCCAGGCCAAAGTGCCTAAAGTGAGCTAAAGTGCCTAAAGTGAACTAAAATGGCTAACTTTAGGCACTAAAAAGTAATCTGTGCGGGGTCGAGTAACAGCGCCGTTAAACGGTTGCGGTTGAGACGCTCGTCACGGTTACGTTTTACGTATAACGTTTTACGAAACGAGTAGCGCAACCGACAGACGAAAAGCACGCTTCAACTCGACAAATACGTGATCATGATATATATATTATTAACTAAATATTTTAGGAGAAGGTGTATTATGTGTAAAAAAGTGGTTTATCTAATCTCGTTCGTTCTTGTGCTGGTATTAGTCGGCAACGCTTCAGCCGACACGTTACAGTGGGACAATGGTGGGAATGGTTCCTTGTGGAGTGTACCGGAGAACTGGAACACCGATGGTGTACCTACGGCTAATGATACGGCTCAGCTTTACCTTCCAGGTGATGCAAATAATTGCGTCATTGACTCCTCTGTGGCTGCCGAGTGCGCAACTTTGTATGTTGGTAGGGGCGGCGAGGGGCCCTGCTACCTGGAAATAACAGGCGGCTCCCTTACGTCGGATGGACATATTCGTGTAGGGGATGCAGGCGATAGCAACGGCGTTTTTGCCATTAGCGGCGGTATCGTAAGCTCGACTAACGGAAGACTGTGGGTAGGTACAAATGGTTCGGGTACTATAATTATGACCGGCGGTGAGATGAACATTTATGACAAAATCGAAATCGGGAAAAACGCAGGTAGTAATGGTGCGATATATATACATGGTGGAACGATAAACTTCGATGGTAACGGCAACTCAACCGATCTTGAGATTGGCAAATACGGGACAGGAGCTGTATATATGTACGGTGGTGTGATCAACGTTGAAGATAACATCAAATTAGCACAGGGTGATACCACGCGAACTGATGGTATCGGTCGCTTATATCTTTATGGTGGTACTATTAATGCCGGCAATCTCCGTAATCCGGCTGATGGTATTTATGGCAGTCCCCTAATGGATATCACAGAAGGTATGCTTGTTTTAACTGGCGATTATAGGGAAGTAGTAAACGACTATCTCAACAAAGGCTGGATTATCGCCTATGACAGCATAGGCATAGTAGATGTGAAATATGACTTGGATCCAAATACAACTACAGTAACAGGCAGGAGACCCGATCCGGAATTTGCCTGGGGTCCTACACCACGTAATCGGACAGAAGCGGAGCGAGACATTGCTCTTAGCTGGAAACCGGGTATATACGCGGTTGCCCACGATGTGTACCTCGGCACCGACTTTAACGACGTCAACGAAGCCAGCCGCGATAATCAGCTTGATGTGCTGGCCAGCCAAGCACAGCAAGAAATGACATATAATCCGGGAATTCTTAATTTGGGCCAAACGTATTACTGGCGGGTTGATGAAGTCAACGATTTAGACCCGAATAGTCCATGGAAAGGTCTTGTTTTTGAGTTTACAGTAGTCGATTATGTTGTTGTGGACGATTTCGAGTCCTACAATGAAATTCCGGATACTGAGCCGAACAGCAATCTGGTTTACTATACATGGACCGATGGCTATCAAGATCAATCGGTTAACGGAGCTGTCATTGGCTATATTATAGGCAATTCTCTTGAGACTGAGACCGTTCATAGCGGCAAGCAGTCGGTACCATTAGCGTACGACAACGGCATTGCAACTTACTCAGAGGTTACAGTAAACATTGATGACCTGGCGATTGGCAGGGACTGGACTACAGATAATTTTAAGGTATTATCGCTGTGGTTCTATGGCGGTCCGTTCAATTCTCCTTCGGAACAAATGTACGTAAAGCTTAATGGCGTCAAGGTGGTATATGGTGGTCAATTAACTGACGTGCAGCAGGCAACCTGGCAGGAGTGGACTACTGACCTTGCGGCTTTTGGCATCGATCTTAGCAATGTTACCGAGCTTGGTATTGGCTTTGAAAAGACTGAAACATTAGGCGGCAGAGGTACTATAATAATTGATGATATCCGGCTATATACATCAGTAGAAGAATAGTAAATACAGTAAGAGCACGTTTTATTGAAGTATTGAAGCATCCGGGAATTAACGATACTACTCTGCGAAGCCCCTTAGGGGCGCAGTACGAGTTTCCAATTTTCGGTTCTCAATCGAAAATCGAAATTCGGCAATCGAAAATCCGTCTGCTTTTATGACAATAAAACGGTATGTAAGGTAATAGTATAGTGCAAAGGATGCGGTTTATGAAGACCAAAAAAGTGGGGTTTACCCCGTTAGAAATCCGAAATAAAAGTAAGCTCACCAGAAATTGGGACTTGCTTCTAACGGGTTTTACATTGATTGAGTTACTGGTGGTAATCTCGATTATCGCTCTTTTGATGGCAATTCTTATGCCCGCGCTGAGCAGGGTCAGAGAAATGGCCAAGCGATCTGTCTGTTCCAGCCAGGTAAAACAGATTGGCGTGGGGATGACAGCTTACACATCGGACTATGATGGTCGCATGCCGCCGTATAACTCCAACATCGCAAATACTAATCCCTATTTGTTAATTCACTCTTATGCCGTGTATCGCAGCGAGAGTGCCTTTGTTGATTCCGCCGGCAAGCCGCTTCCCATGAAACTGGCCGTTTTATATGAAAACAAGTACATAGCAGACCCGAAGGTGTTTTACTGCCCATCGAATATAGAGCCGCTTTACAAGTTTGCCTCTTACAATAATCCAAGGCCCTGGGGCACGCTCCCCCAGTATTTCAATTCTTCAGACGGACAAGGACACAACCAATGGGTGCGTATGGGATATACCTACCTTCCCATAGACCCGAGAGCTCCTATAGAAGGTGCTAACGGCTTGCCCGAAGATACAGCTAAAGTTATCGACAGTCTTGATCCCTATGTTCCCTACATGGCCGACTTAATCCGGCACAAAGAACAAATCAGTCACAGGAGACAGAACAGTTACGCAGTCAATGCCCTGTTCAAAGACGGTCATGTTACATTATGCAACGACGCAAGAGTATTCGATCATGATGTATGGGAACAGATGGAAAATGGACAAATAACCGAGTTACCAGCCAATTATATAGTCTTGCGGCTGATCGGTGGAAAGGGACTGGATACAGCCAGATAGAATTATCACGTATATTACCCTGTTATCTTTTATGACGAAATACATCTGTTGTTGCATGATCCTGTTGGCCGGATTCCTGGCTTCCCAAAACAGTTGGGCACAGCCGGCCTTTCCCAGTGCTGAAGGTTTCGGTGCTGCAAGTCTTGGTGGTCGCGGTGGCAGGGTCATCGAAGTTACCAATCTCAATGATAGCGGTCCAGGCAGCCTGCGGGCTGCGGTTGAAGCCAGCGGCCCCAGGATTGTAGTCTTTCGTGTGTCAGGCACTATTGAGCTGCGGTCCCGGCTGAGGATTAAGAATTCCTACATTACTATTGCAGGCCAGACCGCTCCCGGTGGTGGAATATGTCTTAAGAATTATCAGTTTCAAGTTTCAGCCGACCATGTGATTATCCGTTATCTGCGGTTCCGTCCTGGTGACAACGAGGGACAAGATTTAGATAGCGTGTGGATTTCAAAGGGTCGTAACATCATTATTGACCATTGCTCAGCGAGCTGGTCGGTAGATGAAACGCTTTCCGTCGCCGCCGAACCCGATGAGCTGGGTAATGTTACAGTCCAATGGTGCATGATTACTGAAAGTTTGAACTGTTCGGTTCATTCCAAGGGCTGCCACGGTTATGGTTCCTTAATCCGTGGAGGCTGGGGCAATGGTTTTAGCCTTCATCATAATCTTTACGCCCATCACAGAGGCCGAAGTCCCCGCCCGGGTAATTACAATCACTATATTATCGATCCCGATGGCTTGATTTTTGATTTCCGCAACAATTGTGTATACAACTGGGGCGGCCCCCATGCAGGATATAATGCCGATTCGGTCAGTATTGCTAAAATGAATTTTGTTGGCAACTATTACAGACAAGGTAGCAACTCCACAAATGACTATGCTTTCCAGGAAGAATGCACTTACAGCAGAGCGTATTTCAGCGATAACTGGATGAATGGAATGAGTCCGCAAGATCCATGGAGCTTAGTTAGATTTGATGATTTTACCCAGGACGAGATAAATACATACAAGCAATCGAGTCCTATTCCGGTTGCACCGGTGGACACGGATGATGCGTTAACTGCTTATGAGCGGGTTCTGGCTGATGCCGGTACGACATTTCCTCAACGTGATGCGGTGGACATTCGTATTATAAATGATGTGATAAACGGAACGGGCAGTATTATCAACGATGAGGATGAAGTCGGCGGCTGGCCTGAATTAGAGTCCGGCACGCCACCGGCAGATAGCGACCACGATGGTATGCCCGATGACTGGGAACTGGCTAATTTTCTTGATCCTAACGACCCGAGCGATGCCAACGGCGATCGCAATGGTGATGGCTACACTAACATCGAGGAATATATTAACTGGCTCCCACTATGCGGGCCTACGCTTAGAAGAACAGACCTTAATTGTGATAAAATTGTCAATTTTGATGATTTTTCTGAGTTTGCCGAGCACTATCGCAGTTTTTCCGACACCGAACTTTACGATGTAAAGTACGATTTTAATAATGATAATGTAATATCAATTGAAGACTTCTTTTACATCGCTCAGGACTGGCTATGGTTTAGACCTGTCTCCGTCGTAAGAAGGCGTCCTGTAGAGAGCATAAACGAGGGACAGGATTTGCCCTCACTGCAATAAAGTACATTTCGTCAATGGACAATCATTCAATAAGCTCAGGATAGTGAGCGAAGTCAAACCATTAGCCCGCATTTCTCACCGCGGAGAACACCGAAATTGCAGAGCTTCTTGATATATAAAAACTTACGCTTGTTTGCGACTGTTGTTATCTGTGACAGTATGATGGGCAGGGAGTTTGTGTTAAACGGTTGCGGTTGCGAAGCTCGTTACGGTTGCGTTGAACGTAAAACGTTTTTAATACGCAACCGTTAAACGTATTACGAAACGAGCAACGCAACCGATAAACGAAATACGTAACCTGCGATCTCTGTAGTTTGTGAGAAATGCAGGTTAGAAGCTTGCAAAAGGCTCAAGAGTGAGCCAAAGACTAAGAGCTTATCCGAATAACCGGGTCGTTATGAGGCCGAGCGAAAAGTTCGAGGCCAAGGCGGCAAGCCAAAAATGCTCGGAGGCGTGGTTTTCTCCACGTTGAGAACGTTTTTGGCTGACAACGCAGGCATCGGGCTTTGCAGCCGGCCGCAATAGAGCGGGTTATTTGGATAGGCTCTAAGTCAATTCCTGTAGTGATACTTACGGCCATAGAAACCATCCAGCAAAGGCTAAATAGGTAAGATAGGTAAAAAATTTCAAAATATTAACAACTATGCAACAACTGCAACAAAACAACCTAAGTAGTGTAAAAATAACTACTTACTGAACAATAAATGGTGGAATATCCAGCCTATCTGTCTTCTAAAATTCACCCTTTTAAAATATTAATATTTTAGCTTGAAACGAGATTTAACAGCGCGTATAATGTAACTTAACTACATTAGGCGCTTAAAGTGCGCAGAGAAGAAGGTACGTGCACGATTGGAGGATGGTGAAATCTGTGTGCAATACAAAAAAAAACCAGGAGGATACTGTGCGAAGACGGGGCTTTACATTAGTTGAGCTTCTGGTGGTCATTTTTATTATCTCTTTGACTATGGCTGTCATTGTGCCGTCATTAGGTCGGGTACGGCGCCAGGCCCGAGCGATGATTAGCATGAATAACCAGAAACAGGCCACCTCCGCTTTGAATTTCTTTGCGCTGGATAATAATGAACGATACCCCCCGTCGATTGCTACCGTAGGATTTGACGACAACTGGAATTGGTCGGACCCAACCAAACTGACCGGCAACAGACACCGCAGCCCAGGTTTGCACCGGGCCATGAGCGAATACCTGCTCGGCTATATCGCTGATGCGAGTATTATGTTTTGCCCAAATGCGCCGCAGAAATATCAGTATTTGCAGCAGGCTTGGGACGCCGGTGACGACTGGGACAATCCTGACACTCCTATTCCAAGCGATCCTGTAGGTGGTACATATTGTTTCTATTGGAACTACATAGGGTATATCGGTGGACGCAAAGTCATTTTCAGAGGGCCGCAAGGACCGGCAAGCAGTGGAAAATACAGCAAGCTGCTTACAAGTGACTATTTCGGATACGACCACTGGAGAAATCCCGGTTCGTACGGTAGCTGTGAACAATTCGATGGAGCGGACATTACACCGGAAACATGGCTTCTTTCATCATATTGGTCCCGTAGAAGCGATGCCGGCAATCCTCCGGAAATCAAGCTGCGGGCAGGATATACGGACGGACATGTAGATACCTATTCGGCTTCGGAAACCGTACCTATGAAGGTTTCCATTACTGCCGATGGTAGCGTCCCATACCCTGATAGCGTAGGTCCAGGCGTATTCTTACTGCCGGGCAATGCACTCCACTGAGATAAAAATCTTAGGGGGGCCTCTTATAGCTGACACACAGTTCTCAATACTTGGAATTTTTCTTGTCTTTCCTAATAATGCCGACAATAATACCGCTATAAAATAAAAGATTAGACACCTTCGGCTTAACTAACAATCTCATCGGAATATTACCAGAGGAGTGATCACATGGCACAGGAAGAACAGGTACTGGTTGTCGAGCGAAAAGTCATCGAACAGGTGGGGATATTTCACGGACTCGCATTTGATGTGGACCGCTATCTCCGCGAGATTTTTATTCAGGGCGTTCCCCGTTTTATGCCCAGAGCGCAGGCGGAAAAGGACCCCACCTATAAGCAGCTCATTCCATACGTGATAATGGCTTGTGACGGAAAATACCTGAGTTATGTCAGGGGAAGGCGGGCTGGCGAAACTCGGCTTGTCGGGCTAAGGTCCATCGGCATAGGAGGCCATATTAATCCCCGTGATGACATGCCTTTATTTAATACAGATTTCTATGAAACTTACGCTACCGCTGTCGAGCGAGAAGTAACGGAGGAAATATCTGTAGAAGCAAATCATACCGATAGAATTGTTGCTTTGCTCAACGACGATTCTACTGAGGTTGGAAGCGTGCATCTTGGCATTGTCCACTATTGGATTTTGGACGCACCAAAGGTCACGAAGCGTGAGCAGATGATTAGCCAGATGTCTTTTATGAGTTCTGCTGAGCTACAAGATGTCCGAGATTCCATGGAGACATGGTCGCAGTTATGCCTCGATGGCTTAGCCAAGATGGAAAAACAAGCAGAATCAGAGCTAAGGCCGGATGCCATGTATAAAGAGGGATAGCAAACCGATAGGCTCAAGCCCACCTTATCAATCCACCCTACATTCCAAGTTCCTGGAGTATGACTGTTAATACCCCACGTGATTTAGTTGCTTCATCAAATCATTTAATTGAGAGTAATATTGAAATATGCTTGGCAGTAGCTTTATCAGGAGACAAATAACCAAAGCTGTAACGATACTAATGATAGTCGTAATTATGATTTTGGTGTTTTTTTTGTAGTGTGGGTGAAACCATACAAGTGGCAGGGCCAGTGGACCTACGAACAGAAAAGTAACTATAATATTAGATGTTGAAAAGTACCATTTTTTGGGCCGAGTCCTTGATCCGGCACGACTGGAGCCGTCAAGAAACTCGCCGCAGTACCGGCACTTGACGGCCTCCGCCTGAATCTGCTCAGCACAAAAGGGACATTTCTTCATACAAGTTTTATCTTCTGCGAGGGTCTTGTTTTGCTCCTGCATTGATTTTTCCATATCAGATGTTGCCAACTCTATTTCCATATCATTAGTTATCGACTGCCCAACAGCATATCTTTAGAAACTTCATGTTTCAACCAAATGAGCAGGTACTTGTAAACAAAAATACAGATTTTAAAAAATTTTTAATTCCTTTACAGCCGGGCGCTTACGCTACCGGCTCTTTCTATTTTTTGGCGATTTTTCGCACCAAATCAGCAGGTTCACGCCATTTATGGGGGGAGATGTTATTTAATTCGTTAACCCCCTGCTTCCTGCGAAAGCAAGAAGGGGTTAATTGGTGAATTAGATTTCTAATCTCTAATTCGCTAATTCGCTTAACCACCAATCACCAGAGGGGGCATCTTGATTCTGGTTATCCGAATCAAAATCCCAGACTGGCTCGAACGAATTGGCGTTTGTCTTGTTCTTGGCTATCGTCGTCTGCGCTTCGGCTATGCCTTTCGCAAAATCCCCCTCACACAAGGCCAATACGCTATTGTCGATCCGGATGATTATGTCCGTCTTGCCAAATACAAATGGCGCATCTGTAGGACAAAAGGTAAAAATGTCACCTACGCTGAACGCTCAATACGTCTGCCTAATGGAAAATACTCGCGCATTCTTATGCACCGCCAAGTCCTGAGCTCGTCGAAGGGCCAAGTCATTGATGTCCCCGAAGGATATGTAATCGACCACATAAACGGCTCAGGTTTAGACAATCGCCGAGCTAACCTGCGATTGGCTACCGTCGCCCAGAACGCATGGAACTCGAAGAAGCGAAACCCGCGTTCCGGCTACAAAGGCGTCTGTTTTACCCGTGATAAGGGTTTGTGGCGAGCCGCAATTGTCTGCAATCGCAAAAGAATTCACTTAGGCTATTTCCGTGACAAACGCGATGCCGCCAAAGCATACGACAAAGCCGCCCGCATCCACTTCGGCGAATATGCAGTTTTGAACTTTCCCACGCCTGATTAGCCCCCGGCACAGGTCCGTGGGCTAATATATCAGGAACAGTTAAGGTGACTCCTATACAGACGGTATCGTTCTTTGCATCTTATTTGGGGAGTATGGCCCGCTTGTAAATGCGAATGTCATCGATCATGCCTGTCCAGAAGCTGCCGGTCTCTAATCCGGCACCGGCTCCGAAGCAAAATCCTGCGCGATAGGACAGCAGATTGTTAATCGGTTGTGTGTCAACGGCCACTTCAATATCGTCCATGTAAAGGTGTCTGCGCGAACCGTCCCAGACCAAGCGTATAAAATGCCACTGGTCATCTTCTGTGACAGGCGTATGACTGATAAGGGCTATTACAACTCGAGCGCCGTAAATTAAATTTGTGCGCAAGCCACCCGTGACACTATCTATTCCAATCCAAATCTGACCCAATGCCTGAGACATCAGGACTTGGCCCGGTCGGCCTCCCTTAACCCAGATTAAGACGGTAAAGGGACCTTCCGCCTGGTCTAACACAAAATCGGTCTCAAGATAATCGTCCAAACCGTCCAGCGCAAGCGCACCAGCTTTGTATCCTGCGGCAGGCTGCCACTGGGCGCCGCCGTGGATGAGACCGGGCATGTCACCGACACTATTGGATGCAAGGTCACCTTCGACCTCGTCCAGCTTCCAATGTGCCACGAATTGTGGGCTCTTCAGCCAGTACTGAACCATGCCTGCGAGGTCACACAAATCGACCCTACCGTCGCCGTTGGGAGCAGGAGTCACGTCAAAAAAGTTGTCTGGATTTCCATTTGCGTCGTAGTGTTGAACAAGCATTGCGTAGTCTATAAAA
>Ga0315533_1003339_pt1 | contig 10623 bp, 7 predicted proteins | sample SalMarSW160130MG_FD_203081 | JGI IMG/M metagenome (GOLD analysis project Ga0315533, IMG submission 203081) | Salt marsh sediment microbial communities from the Plum Island Ecosystem LTER, Massachusetts, United States - Salt Marsh Sediment SW1601-30 ...
CCCGGCGGTGTGGTCGTCAAAAAGCCTCTGGATCGTGGCGGCGTTCAGGAACCTGTGACACCGCACGTCGCCCCTAAGGACCGTCGCGGCGAAGGCGTCGCGCAGTTCCTCGCGGAACCATCGCTGGATGGGGATGGCGAACCCGTGTTTGCGCTGGGCGAGGAGTTCTCGCGGCAGGAAGTCCTGCACGGCGTGCTTGGCCAGGCGTTTCGAGGTATTCCCCGCGAGCTTGAGGTGAAACGGGACCGTTGCGGCAAACTCGACGATCCGGTGGTCGAGCAATGGCACGCGTGCCTCGAGCGAATTGGCCATGCTCATCCGGTCCACCTTGGTCAGAATGTCGTCCGGGAGATACATCACCGTGTCATGGTGCAGCATCGCGTCGTCGTCGCAGAGGCCCGCGGCCGCATCGGCGTGTTCCTCGAACCGATCCACAGCGGCTGCGGCCACGCGTTCCGCGAGTTCCAGCCTGTACAGCGCGGCCCGCATGGTCGCCGAAAAACAGGTCTGCCGCCGCCGGAAGCCTTCATGCGGCGCCAGGAACGAATCCCCGCTGAACCGCTGTATCTTGGCGATGCGCGGTGACGCGGGTGCAAGGTGCAACGCTGTGTCGATAAGCCGGCGCAGCACCATCGGGACTCGGCGATACGCCGCCACGTGCCGTGTCCGGTGGAGCCACGTGTAGCCCGCGAAGAGTTCGTCGCCCCCATCGCCCGACAGCGCCACTGTTACCTGCTCGCGGGCGAGCTTCGATACGAGCCACGTGGGTACCGCCGACGAATCCGCGAACGGCTCGCCGAAGTAGGACGCCAACTGACCCGCCACCTCGGTCATGTCCGGCGTTAATAATGCCTCGGTGTGGTCCGTGCCGAAGTGTTCGGCGGCAAGGCGTGCAAACCGCATTTCGTCGGCGTGGGTGTCGTCGAATCCGATGGTGAATGTCTTGACCGGCTGTGGGGATACTGCGCTCAGTGCGCCGACCACCGTGCTCGAGTCCAGCCCGCCGCTGAGGAACGCCCCCAGCGGCACATCGCTGATCCGCCGCAGCCGGACCGAGTCGTTCAGCAGGGCCCAATAGGCCTCCGCGGCCGAATCGAGTGTCCAGGAATCCTCCGGTGCGAACCGGACCCGCCAATAGCGCTCGGTGGTCAAGCGGCCCTTCTCGAGTACGAGTTTTTCGCCGGGGCAGAGTTTGTGCGCGTCGCGAAAAACAGTGTCCGGCGCGGGGATGTATAGAAATGTGAAATAGGCGTCGAGGGCCGCCGGATTGAGCGCGCCGCCCACCAGCCCGGACCATAGCAATGCGTCCAGCTCCGACGCAAACGCCAGCGTGCCGTCCCGAAAAGTGTAGTACAGCGGTTTGATGCCGAGTCGGTCGCGTGCGGCCAGCAACCGGTCCCGGCCGGCGTCGTACAGCGCAAGGGCGAACATGCCGTTGAACCGGTCCAGCGCGCCGTTGCCGTACTCCTCGTAGGCGTGCACGACGACTTCCGTGTCGCCTTGCGAACGGAACACGTGGCCGCGCTGCTCGAGTTTCGCCATTGAGCACGACTGTGACCGAGCCGTCTTCGTTGCTCATGGGTTGGTGGCCGCCGGCGAGGTCGAGTACGCCCAGGCGGCGCATAGCCAGGCCGACGTGGCCGCGGCGCCATTGCCCTGCGTCGTCCGGGCCGCGATGTACCAGCGCGGCGTTCATCGCGGCGAGGACGGCTTCGTTCACAGGCCGGGCTGCGTCGGTGTATGCGAGACCGCAAATGCCGCACACGGGTCAGGGGCCTTCCCGGCGGGTTTTGGCCAGGAGCTCCGCGTACAGGGCGCGGTAGCTGTCCACCATCTTCTGCATCGGCAATTCCCGCCGCACGTATTGACCGGCCTTGGCCGCCATAGCTTTGCTTGACTCGCTATGGTCGAGCATCCATGCGACCGCGTCCGCGAAATCCACCGGATTGCGCGACGAGACAAGGCGTCCCGTCGTGCCGTCGGCCACGACTTCGGGCACGCCACCCACGGCCGACGCCACCACGGGGATACCTGCGGCCATCGCCTCGATCACGGCGTTGGGAAACCCTTCCACTTTCGAGCACAACACCAACACATCCATCAGCGCGTATAGGTCGGCACGCTCGCTGACTGTGCCAATCCGGGTGAACCTGTCCCTAAGCCCGCGTTTTCGGATGAGCCTTTCAATCGGGCCGCTCTGCGGTCCTGTGCCGACCGTCAAGAAGTGCACGTCCGGCCGTCGTTGCAATAGCGCTTCCGCCATGGCCACGAAGAGTGGGTAATCTTTGACCGGGCTGAAATTGGCCACAATCCCCACCACGTGCGTGTTGAACGGGATTCTGTAGCGCCTCCGCAACTGGTGCGTGTCCGTGTCACTGACGAATTCGTCGGCGTTGACGCCGTTCGGGATCACGCGGAACAGTGCTGGGTCGGCCCTTTCCTGCTCGATGGTGAATTGGGCCACCGCTTGGCTGTTGGCCACGATGCAGTCCACCAGCTTATTGGCCTTCTTCTGAATCCAGATGTGGCGCCGCTTTTTCCACGTGGCCAACTGGCGCCGGCTCGAGATTATCACCGGCACCCCCACCGCGCGCGCCGCCTGGCACGGGTACAGATCGAACCCGAACATGAACAAGTGGACAATGTCCGGCCGATGGGCTCGCAAAAGGCGGGCAATCTTGCGTTTCAACGTGAAGTCCCAGCCCCCGCCACGGGCTCCGATGACCCGCACAAAAGCGCCCAGGCGCCGTGCGTTCCCGCTGAGTGCGCCGTCGTGGTGCGTGCAGACCACCGTCAAGGTATGGTCCTGTATCAACCCACGCAGCAGATAAACAAGCTGCCACTCGGCGCCTCCGACGCTTAGCGAAGGGATCACGTAGGCGATCCGTCTCATCACACCGACTCCAACAACGCCAGGAAGCGCGGCGCCGCTTTGGCTAATGAATACTTCGCTTCGACGGTGGCCCGGCCCGCCTCGCCCAGCCGGCGCCGCAGGTCAGGGTCGCGCAGGCGCTCGAACGCCTCGCGCCATTCCGCGGGTGAATCCGCCAGCAGCCCGTTTTCCTCGTGCCGGATAAACTCGAGCGCCGCGCCAACAGGCGAGGCCACACATGGTATGCCGCAGGCCATGTAAAGGAGCGCCTTTAGCGCACACTTGCCTTTGATCCATTCGCTATGTGGTTGCGGCATGATCCCTACCGAAAACCGTGCCAATTCGCTCACTTCCGTTTCCAACGACCACGGCCGCACCTCGACATTCGACCACGGCGCGCGCGCATTATCCGCCCCGACGAGGCAAACCTCCGCGTCTTCAAGCGACGCCAGCACTTCGCTGATGGGTTCCAAGTGGACCATTGTGCTTGGATTGCCGATCCAGCCGATCCGGTATGTATCGGGGCCCTGGGCCGCGGGCACGAACCGGCCCGTATCCACCACCGTCGGGAAGTGCACCGCTTTCGCGCCGGCCTCTTCCGCCACCGACGCCAGCCAGGCATTCCCGGCCAACACCAGATCGGCCCTCGCCATTATCTTGGCGATCTGCCCCCGGTCCTCGATGAGATTCCACGGTCCGCGCAACCGATGCGGCGGCTCGAGATGCACCGCGTCGTCGAAATCGTATACGATCCGTCGCGCACGCCACCGCAACAGCGCCACGGCACCCCGGACATATGCGCTCATGATGGCTTTCTGCACAAAGACGATGTCGTACCGGCCGGCGGCCAAAATCTGCCGGACACGGCGCGGCGTCTCGTGGCGATGATACCAGAACGGGCGATGGCGTCGATTCGGCCCCGTCAACACGCGCCATTCCCGCTCCGTCAGCGGGCAGGCCACGGTGCATTCGACGCCGTGGGCGCGCAGGTACGCTAAGAACTGCGTCACGCGGTAGCGCGGGCTGGCGGCAATGTCCGGATACAGCGTCAGGAAGAGCACCCGCATCGCCTCGACCTCCCAGTTGCTGGTACTCGGTCAACTATGACGTGACCCCTTCAGGCTTTCGCAACTGGCAACTAGGAACTAACTCAGGCTCCCAGGTGCAGCAAATCCCTCACAGGCGCCAGCACGCGGCCCACTGTGATCGGTGCCATACACGTCGGATGACCCTGTGGACATACCCACGGTTCTTGGATGTTTTCTGATAGGTTCCAACATCCTTGACAGTCCCGTGGCGTTTTGACCACAACCAGCTTTGGCTCATCGCGGATAAGTATAGTCGGTTCAGTAGGGCCGAACAAGGCCACCACGCGCGTACCCGCGGCCAGTGCCAGGTGCATCAGCCCCGAATCGCAGCAGACCATCAGGTCCGCCGCGTGCAACACACAGGCCGCCTCACGCACCGTCGTCTCGCCCAGCAGCGACGTGCCCACGCCGATCCGTTCATCATCGCCCTGGCCCAGTTCGACGATGCAGCAGCCTAGCTGCTCGAGCACGTGGCACAGTTCGCGCCACCGGTCGAGCGGCCAGCGTTTCGTCGGCCAGGAGGCCCCGGGACCTACCGCCACCAACGGGCCCTTGCCGCTGGGTACGCGATCGAGTTGCGGGACGGTCCAATCCGAATAGTACAGCCGCGGACGGGCGACGGGTGCGGGCACGCCCGCGCACCGGGCGTAGTGTTCGAGACGGTAAACATCCCGGGGACCGCTGCGCAACAGTACATATCGATCCGTAGGCGCGCAGTCGACATTGACGGCATCTATGAACGGGTTGCCTTCCAGCAGGTCGGGATGATTACACAATACCGCGATGAAACTGTTCCGGTGTCGGGTGCGGAGCGCTTCGTAGATCGGAATCGCCATGATCTCGTCACCCAGCCGCCACCGCAACTCGACCAGGATCACGCGGCGCAGACCCAGCACCCGCTTGACACGCCAGCGGAATGCCCGGTACACCCGCAGCGCGCGCCGCTGAATCGGCCCAAACCGCTCTTCATACGTCAGATACGCCATCACGTCATTTTGGTGTAACGCAAGGAGATAAGGAGATTGAATTTTCAATTTTTTCTCTCCGTATCCCCTCCATATCTCCTTGTGTCTTCTTGCTGAGGAGGCTATCCCTTCCGTTGTACCTGACCTCTACGGGTTCGTAACGAAAGCCGACCCCTCGTTACGGATCAGTCCGATAGCTCCCCCCGGAGTTTGCGCAGGCGTTTGCGGGCGGATTCGTCGAGGCGGTCTTGGACGGGCCCGGGGGCGTTGGCGCGCCGAAGCCGTTCGAGGTTGCGCGCTACGTGGTCTTGCGCTTCGCGGGCAGTGGCGAGAAACTTGTCAGGCGCCATGACCAAGGCCCCCAGTGCCATGCACAAGTCACGTATGCCCCGGTCCGCCGTGACCACGATGATGCTGCGCCGGTCCTCGGCCGCGTAGACGAGCTGCTCGATAAGCGCATCGGCGGACTGCCCTCCGGCCGAGTAGAGCACCTCGAGTGTGGAAGCGCCGCCGAATGGGGCCGCGGGTTCGACAGAATCTCCGCGGCCATCGAAGACGACAGTGGTCTGGGAGCCAGTGTTCGTGCAGAAGCGCGCCACCTTTTCGATCAGGGCGTCGCGGGCGGCCTCGAGGTCTTCATCAGCCAGCGGCTTGAGGATGGCGGAATGGTGAATGACGTTGTAGCCGTCGATGTAATAGGTCCAGGGCATAACAGTTCCTGTGAGCGTTCAGGTATCAGCCGTCAGCATTCAGCCACCGGCTTGCCGGCCCAATGGCCAAAACTCCCCGTCTTGGCAAGGATAGACAGGATGGACAGGATGTGTTCATATTATCCTGAATATCCTGGACATCCTTGTTCATTCTTGTGGAGTAGATGTGACCGGGGGTAGCGTTTCTTGGCGCTCTCGGTAGGGCCACGTTCTTATCGTCCTTCTCGCTGGGTCTGTATCTGACGGCTGAATGCTTACGCGTTTTCTCACTCGATGTATTCGCGGGCAACGCGCGGGCCGAGGCCCGTCAGGATGTCGTGCGGCACGGTCTGGGCGTGGTCGGCCAATTCCCGGACCGCGATCGCCTCGTCGCCATCGGAGCCGATCAATGTCACGGTGTCACCCACTTGCACGTCGTCCAGGTTGCTGACATCGATCACGATCTGGTCCATGGACACGCTGCCGCGGATGGGGCATCGTTTTCCACGAACGAGGACATGGGCGCGGTTGGCCAAGGGATACCTGTATCCGTCCGCGTACCCCACGGGAACCACGGCCGCGCGCATGCGCTGTTCCGTAGTGTACGTGCGGCCGTAGCCCACACTCGCTCCCGGCTTGAGTTCCCTGACGAGTATCACTCGGCTCTCCCACCGCAGCACCGGGCGCAAGGGCGTCGCGCTGGGCGGCGCTTCGGTAGGCCACACGCCATACGTCATCAGCCCCGGTCGGACCATGTCAAAGGCGCCCTCGGGGTAGTTGATGATGCCGGCGCTATTGGCCGCGTGGGCCAGCTCGTAGGGGATGCCTGCCTTTTCCACTTGTTTGAGCAATTGTTTGAACACCGAGATCTGGTGAGATGTGAACGTATCATCAGTCGCCTCGGCCTCGGGAAAATGCGTCGCGATGCCCTCGATGTCAATGGGCGAAATCCGCGTGAAGTAGCGCATGGCATCAACGGCCTCATCGAGGGCGAATCCCTGCCGGCCCATGCCCGTGTCCACCTTGCAGTGGATTGACACGACATGGTTGGCGCGGCGGGCGAGCTCGCCCAGGCGTTCGGTCGAAGGCACGTCCGAGAGCATCACTCGCAGGTCGTGTTCAATCACTGCCCAGAAGGCGTCTTCCCCTGGCTGCACCAGCACGAGAATGGGCGCATCAATCCCGGCCGCGCGCAGTGTCACGCCCTCCTCGACTGTTGTGACGCCCAGCATCTCGACGCCCTGCGCCACGGCGCGCCGCGCGATCGGCACGAGGCCAAGGCCGTAGGCATTCGTCTTAACCACGGCCATCAGGCCGCATCCACGGGGAATCCGGCGTCGGACGACGTCCAGATTGTGCGCGTAGGCATTGAGGTCGATAATAGCGCGTGAGGGAAATGCATTGCTCATCAAACGTTCTCGATGTTGAGGGTTTTCCAGTTGATGCGGGCAAATTGTATCCCCGAGTAAACCGTATATATGGCCACGAACACCATGGCCCAGAACGAGGCCGTGCGGATAACCTCCTTCGAGAGCGAGACGGCCTCAGGGAACCGCGTAGCTATATCGCCGAAGGTGTCGAGTATGCGCGCGACAATCGCCAGGAACAGGAACGTAAACACATATATCATCTGGATGACCGCTTTTGTCTTGCCCCACTTGTTGGCCGCGATCACGACCCCGTCGCTTGCGGCCAGCGACCGCGCCCCGGTGACCAGGAACTCCCTCGCGATAATCACCACGATTGTCCAACCAGGGACGTGCAAGTAACGGTTTCCCATAAGCATGATAAACGCCGCTACAATCAGGACTTTATCCGCCACGGGGTCCAAAAGTTTCCCGAAATTTGTGATCAGACCGCGGTCACGCGCGATCTTGCCATCGTAAAAGTCAGTGATGGTCGCCACGATGAACAGAAGGTACGCGAGGAAAAGGCAGACCACGTTCGGAAATGACATCAGGGCTACAAAGAGCAGCGCTATAAAGAAACGCGCTACGGTGAGTCGGTTGGGCAAGTTCATGGCACGGCCATTCTAGCAAAAGGCGTCAGCGGGTCCCACTTTCCCCTTGAGGGAGCTGCACGCTGCTGGGCGCACCGGGTTAGAATTCCGGATCGATCGGCGATGGCGGCACGACCATCTCGCGGGTACCGGCTTCGACGCGCTTGTCCGTGATCTCCGCTTTGGGATGCACGATCACGGTATACGTAATCCAACCGAGGAGCAGGATAGCGCAAATCGCCGCCCAGGCCAGCAGGTCCTCTTTCCAGACGGCGACTTGGGGCGTCTTCATCCTGGGGGTTTGGGGAGCATGGCTGATAAACCCGGCACGCGCGCGGAAGCTGTCGACATAGCGCTCGGGCGCCACGTTTAGGAACCTGCAGTACGTTCGCAAGAACCCCACCGTGTAGCCCGGGGCCGGCAGCGCCTCGAAGTCGCCCCGCTCCAATGCCTCAATGTACACGGTCGGAATGCGCACTTGCTCAAACACGGCCTGCGCGCTCAGCCCCAACGCCTCGCGCTGTTGCCGCAGCTCGTCCCCTGGATAAGGAACCTCGTTCATGCAACCTCGTCCGTGTTACGCGGCACGTCTACAAGTATCTCGCGGGCCTTGCTGCCGGTATGCGGCCCTACAATTCCCTTCAACTCCATCATATCGATCAAACGCGCCGCTCTAGTATACCCTACCCGCAACCGTCTTTGCACCATCGAAATGGACGCCTGGCCCGTGTCCAACACCACCCGTACGGCATCCTCGAACAGTTCGTCGCCTTCCTCGAGCAAATCATCTTGAGGCTGGTCGGATTGGCCGAAACGCTCGATGTCGTCGCGGTACTGCGGCGGGGCTTGCGTCTTGAGATACTCGATCAGTGCCTCCATTTCACGGTCGCTGACGAACGCGCCCTGAATTCGGAGCGGCTTCGAGCGGCCCGCCGGCAAGTACAGCAAGTCACCCTTGCCGATCAGGCGTTCGGCGCCGATCTCGTCCAAGATGCACCGTGAATCCACGCGCGACGATACCTGGAATGACATCCGCACCGGGAAGTTCGCCTTGATCACGCCCGTCAACACATCCACCGAGGGCCGCTGCGTTGCGATGATCAAGTGAATCCCGGTTGCGCGCGCTAACTGCGTCAAGCGTGCTATCGCATCTTCGACCTCTGCCCGGGCCGACATCATCAGGTCTGCCAACTCGTCAATAATGCATACGATATAGGGCAGTTTGCGGTTCACGGTGATCGATTCACTGCCGCTTCTGCTCGGTCCGACCATTTCGATCTCGCCGTTCGCCACGCGCTCGTTGTACACCTCAATGTTGCGCATGCGCAGATGCGCAAACAGTCGGTACCGCTCTTCCATCTCATTGATCAGCCAGTTCAAGGCGGTAGCCGCCTTCTTGGGGTCAACGACTACCGGTGTGGTCAAATGCGGGATGCCGTTGAAAATGGACAGCTCGACCATTTTCGGGTCGACCAGTATGAGCTGCATCTCATCAGGCGTGTTGGTAAACAGCAGGCTGGCCAGAAAAGTCTTGATGCAGACCGTTTTGCCTGCGCCCGTCGCGCCGGCAACGAGCAGGTGGGGCATTGTGGCCAGGTCGGCATTTAGCACCTCGCCCGCGATGTCCTTGCCCAGGGCGAGCTTCAATCGGTCATTGTTCTTCTGAAACACTTCCGATTCCAGCAACTCCCGCACGAGGACCGGCTCGCGCGTTTTGTTCGGCACCTCGATACCGACGCGTCCCTTACCGGGAATCGGCGCTTCCACACGCACGCCTTGCGCCTTCAGCGCCAGGGCAATGTCGTCGGCCAGTGAGTGAAAACGGCTGACCTTAATCCCCGGCGCGGGTTGGAGTTCAAATCGGGTGATTGTCGGACCGCGCACCACTCGGGTTACGCGCGCCTCGATGTCAAAAGTCTTGAGCGTGTCTTCAAGTCGCACACTGGTTTGCCGCAGTTGCTCGGACATGTCCGTCGCCGGCCGCTTGTGCGGGCTGTCCAACAAGTTGAGCGAGGGTTTAGTGTATTGCTTGGGATATTCGTAGTCGGCCGGCAGTTTATCCTCCACGGCCGTCTTGCGCCGGAGCAGTGGCTTGTTCGGCGCCGTGGGGTTACGCGCAGTCAGCAGCGCCTCGAGGGAGACCGATTCCAGGGGCTTTCCATCCGTGACTGGTTCGGACTCCATGGACTCTTCGTCCGCGGTTGGCGCGTTGATATCCTCGTCGATCTCCGCCGCGTTGGCCAGCACGTTAAAGGGCGTATACCCTTCAAGCTCGCCGGCTTGCTCCTCGGCAAGCGCCTCGAAAAAGGCTACACCTTCCTCAGCGGCGGCAAGCGGCTCGGTCTCGACGGATTGCGTAGGCGTTTCCAATGGAAGGTCTTGCTGGCTCGGCGCCTCCCCGAGCGGATTGTCTTGCGCCGACTCCACGTATGTGGCGCCGGTTCGGACGTGGATGCGGCTCAGGTCTTCCATCGCTTCGCCCGCGAGACCACTGTCATCCAAGTAACCGGAATACGCCGGGCCATCCTCAGGCACATTTGAAGACGGCTCATCGACACCCGGTTCGGAACCGAGAATGCGTTGCGCCGCTTTGCGGAACGGCTGACGCCGCTCGAGGACGCGTTCCTGGTGAGCCGCCCATAAGGCGCCCGCCGCCTTGCACGACGCCATGTTAGCCTGGAGTACCATGCGGCTCAGCCCACGCAGGAGCACAAAGATATGCAAAAACAGAAACTCCGTCGCCAGGAGAATGCCGATGACTGCCAGGGTAGCCGCGATGATGTTTGCGCCCACTATCCCAAAGAGCGGAAGCAGATGATCACCCATGAAGGCCCCGAATGCGCCGCCCGGCGCCGTGTTATCCGTGCGCGACGCCAGGTCGATATGCAGCAACCCCGCCACTGAGCCCGTCAGCAGGAATGTGCCCAATAACCGCATCGGAAACCGGTCGAGGGGACGGTGCCGCACAAGCATGATCCCCCACACGCACGTGATGAAATACAGCACATGA
>Ga0315533_1003341_pt1 | contig 10619 bp, 10 predicted proteins | sample SalMarSW160130MG_FD_203081 | JGI IMG/M metagenome (GOLD analysis project Ga0315533, IMG submission 203081) | Salt marsh sediment microbial communities from the Plum Island Ecosystem LTER, Massachusetts, United States - Salt Marsh Sediment SW1601-30 ...
CTACCTGTGAGGGATATCAAGATGCATCCAAGGGTAGAATATTGTGACACTCCTCACATCGAAAGAGAGGAGAAACAGGGAATACAAAGCATACCTAAAGGAGGTATTTGAAGATGTCTACTCGACAAATAGGAGTGATTAGCAGTAGTACCTTTGGGAAATATAAGTTTCAAGATTTTCTAAAAACAGCAACCGAAATAGGTTTTCAGTGTTTCGAACTTCCAGTTGTACCGGATCCGCTTGCCATTCCTCCTGGAATACATCAAAATACAGTTGATGTTAGACTGGGAAACTTGGCTAGAATAAAGAAAGAAATCGCTTCTTACGGCATAGAAGTTTGTGCTATAGGGTGCTTCAACGACTTTTCCTATTTTGATGAAGAAGCCATGGCTAACCAGGTAAGAAAAGTGAAGAAGTGTTGTGATATAGCACAGTTCTTTGGCTGTAATGTAGTACGTGTTTTTGGCACACTGAGGAATGGCCGGCGTAAACCTGTGGTAACAATAAAGAAAAACCAATGGATAGACTTGATTGTTGAAGGGTTTAAAAAATGTGTTGATTATGCTGAGTCCGCTGGCATTTTCTTGGCTCTGGAGAATCATGGGACGATCACAAATGACGCGAATATAGAGCTTGAGATTTTCGAGAAAGTTGGCTCGAAGTACCTGAGGAAGAATGTAGACACGGCCAATTACCTCTGGCCTTGTCAGGATTTAAAAACCGTACATGGTTTCTTAAAGAAGCTTGCTCCTTATGCCGCACATACTCACCTTAAAGATGCCGTAATAGAAGATGGAAAATATAAGGCTACTGTTCTCGGTGAAGGTCAAATCGACATAGAGTCTTTTATCAAAGAGTTAAAGGCTTGTGACTACAAGGGCCCTCTATGTATTGAATATGAGGTGGATGAAGAAGATCGGAGAAGGGGCTGCACAAAGAGCCTGGATTTTCTGAAGAAAACTATGTCTCGAGTATGGCCGGATTTTGGCTAGATCTGAAAGTTCCTTGAAGTTACTTCACGATTCATTAGAATGAAAGAATGGTTCTAAAGAAAAGTAACGGAAAAAGATCTCGTAGAAGAACGTACTACTGAAGACAAGAAAGACAGGAAGTTTATATGCGCTTCACCAAGATCGAATGTACAAGAGAAGTACTGCTGTGCTTTGTTTTCGCTCGGGGAGAAATCCGAAATGATTCCCTGAGGAAACAAAAGAAGGTTAATAAGAAGATAATGGGAGGAAACGAGTGTTGAATCACCCAAAAGAGATTGTGAGAGATCTTGAAGAAAAAGCACTTCTTGCTCGCCAAGAGATTGTAAGGATGACCACCAATGCCAGCTCAGGTCACCTGGGGGGATCGCTCTCCTGTGTTGATCTTCTTGTGGCTCTGTATTTTCATCAACTCAGACACAATCCCTCGGACCCATCTTGGCCAGATAGGGACAGATTTATTCTTAGTAAGGGACACGCCGCTCCAGCTTTATACGCTATCTTAGCTCTGAGTGGATATTTTCCGAAGGAAGAATTGAGCACTTTTCGTCGGATGAATAGTAGACTGCAAGGTCATCCCAATAACAAAAAAACCCCAGGGGTGGAAATTTCCACGGGATCTCTAGGTCAAGGACTTTCAGGGGCTGTAGGAATGGCTCTGGGTTTCAAAATAAGTGGTCGAGAGAATCATGTCTATGCCCTGCTTGGAGATGGCGAGTTGAATGAAGGGCAGATTTGGGAAGCGGCGATGTTCGCCAGTCACCACGAAGTGGTTGGGATCACTGCTCTAGTTGATAGAAACCATGGTCAAAATGACGGAAGAACAGAGAAGGTCATGTCTATAGAATCTTTGATTGCTAAGTGGATGGCATTTGGTTGGAGAGTTTTTGAAGTCAACGGTCATAACATGAAAGATATTCTTGATGTTTTGGATAGATCAATGGAGGATAGAAATAAACCTACAGTGATCATAGCCGAAACAGTGAAAGGAAAAGGAGTCTCTTTTGTTGAAGGTAATGACGCCTATCACGCCAAATCTCTTCCAAAACAAAAGCTAGATGTAGCCTTGGCAGAGTTGGAAGGAATGAGGAGTGCTCTATGAATCACCTTCCGTTGGTATCTACTAGGCAAGCTTTTGGTGAAGAATTGTGTGAGCTGGGCAAGAAAATAGAAAATATAGTTGTTCTTAATGCAGATTTGTCTGTATCTACGAGAACATCCTTCTTTGCTGAAGCTTTTCCTGAAAGATTCTTTAATGCTGGAATCGCTGAGCAGAATATGATGGGAGTGGCTGCTGGGCTTTCCACGACAGGGTTCATCCCAATTGTGTCCACATTGGCAGTATTTGCCGCGGGTAGGGCCTACGACCAGATAAGAAATACAATCTGCCACTCCGCCCTTAATGTCAAAATTGCGGGTAGCCACAGTGGGATTTCCATGGGCGAAGATGGGTCTTCTCATCAGTCAATAGAAGATATTGCTTTGATGAGAGTTATACCTGGTATGACAGTCCTTGTTCCTGCTGATGGACTGGAAACAAAAAGAGCTCTACGAGCCGCTATCGAACACGAGGGTCCTGTCTATATGAGACTAGGACGCCCAGAGGTCGCCGCTATTACCCACCGAAAGTCTTCGTTTACTCTCGGTAGAGCCAAAATTCTGAGAAATGGAAATGATGCCACTATTGTTGCTTGTGGCATAATGGTTTTTCAGGCTCTCAAGGCTGCCGACGTTTTGAAGTGCCGGGGTATAAATGTCCGAGTCATAAACATGCACACCGTAAAACCTCTTGACTTGGAAGTGCTATCTGAGGCAGCTGAGCAGACAGGCGGCATCGTCACAGCAGAAGACCACAGCGTTATAGGAGGATTGGGGAGTGCAGTTCTGGAAGCTCTTGCTTGGGTAAGAACGAAGCTGCCAGTATATCAAATTGGGATTCGGGACACCTTCGGTGAATCCGGGAATCCCGATGATCTTATGAGAAAATACGGTCTTTCGTGGGAGAATATAGCCAAAGCAGTGGAGGAAATTCTGTCGGTGAAAGGAGTTTAGAGCAAATGCTTCGGATTAAAACTAGGCTGGAGGAGTTGGAAAAAAACAAGACTCCAATCTGTATTGCTGTTATCGGGGCAGGTGAGACCGATACCGGCCAGAGGGGAAGTACCTTGATTGAGCAAATTGAACGCATTCCGGGGATGACTCCTTTAATAGTGGTGGATGATTCTTTGAGTGAAGCACTAAATTCCTACAAGAAAAGCGGAATTACTGAAAAAACTATAGAAATTGCTAAGGAGATCTCAGGGGCCACCAAAGCCATCTCTCAGGGCAAAAGAGTGGTAAGTAAAAACTTTGACATAGCTGGAAGAATCGCCCACATCGATATTGTTCTTGTCGCCATCAAGGATTCGAACAATGCCTCTGAGGTAGCTTTTAAGTCCATACTGGAGAAAAAGCATGTCATTATGCTCAACGCATTGACTGATGTCACTGTTGGTCCCTTACTTAAGTTGATGGCTAATAATGTTGGAGTAGTCTACACATTCTCTGCCGGAGATGAGCCAGGAGTTATTTTGGAATTGTGCAATTTTGCCTGGATTCTCGGTTTCCAGGTTGTCGCCGCAGGCAAGGGGAAAAATAATCCTCTTCATTGTTCAGTTACCCCATATGATTTGAGAGAAGCGTCTCAGAAAAAGAAGATTAGTCCCGAGACTCTAGTCTCTTTTGTTGATGGAACCAAGACTATGTTGGAAATGACTGCTCTGGCCAATGCCACTGGTCTTGTACCTGACAAAAGAGGAATGCATGGCCATGAGGCTTCAGTGGATGATCTACTTGACATCTTTTGTTTAAAGAGTAGGGGGGGTATATTGAGCAGAGAAGGTGTGGTAGACTATGTTGTCGGAGGAGATGTGGCTCCTGGAGTTTTTGTTATTGTAAGGAGCGAGCAAAAGTCGTTAGTGGAGGAACTAGACTATCTAAAAATGGGTAAGGGACCGAACTACCTTCTCTACAGACCCTTTCATCTTGGCAATTTGGAAACTCCACTATCTATTGCCAAAGCTTTTTTTGATAGAGAACCTTCTATAGCTCCTCTGGGATATCCTTTCGCCGAAACTATAGCTGTTGCGAAAAGAAATCTTAAGGTCGGCGAAAAAATAGATGGTATTGGAGGTTCGATGATTTACGGAACCATTGAGCAAAAAGAGACGGCAGAAGTCCATAATCTTCTACCTCTAGGTTTAGCCGAGAGAGCCACGTTGCTCAGTGACGTAATGAAGAACTGTTCCATCACGCGGAAAGACGTGCAGATCGACGAATGTTCTTTTATTTCGATGCTAAGGAGACTACAAGATATACTCGTGATAGCAAAATCTTGAATTAGCGAGAATAGGTTTAAAGAAGTTATAATATTTTACCTACTAATGAGGTCGTTTAAGAACTCCCTTTTTCTACGGAAAACTGGATAAAGAATCTGGAAATAAGAGGTAAGTTGGGAGAGAAAAAGTAGAAGTTGGATAAAAAAGGGATGAGTATCGGAAGGATTCTACTTATCTCAGTGCTCTTTGGTAACGCCCAGAGGACTAATCAGCCAGAGGGTGAGAATCCCTCCTGTTAGTTACCTATTACTAACAGTAGCGTTGTTGCAAGACACGGCATTGTGGTGACGCAGTGTCGGGAGGGTCGGATAGCAAACCTTAGCCCCAAACGCAAGTGAACCGTTGTTGAGGCGTTATACTGACTGGCGACCTACCCAAAGAGTGGGGAAGCCATAATAGGCGAAGTAAGCGGTAGCGTATAGACGGTGGGGATGAGGTAAAAGGTTGATTAGGGAAACTGGGGAGGTCTTAGGTTGTCCTTTTCTCAGGGTAAGCGTCCTTGTGCAATTGGCGTGCCACGACGGCAAGGCACCGGCAGAAGGTAAGCCAAGGTATAACCCAATGGGGAAAGCCAAGGCGAAGCAGCTTAAGAAGTCGGATGGATGCATAGTAGCGTTGAAGTTCCTGTAATGGGAATGGAGTGAAGGCGTCCTGCTTAGGTGAAGCCTTGAACCTATTAGAGCCAAGAAGATACATTCGATAGGGGAAGGAAGTCTTCATTTGAGGTTATAATAGGAGAAGAGGCTAGTTAAGAAAGGTAGCTTATGCAAGGTAAAGCTTGGGGAAGAAAGTCGCTAAAGTTCAAAGTCCACTCATTAATTGACAAGGTCTATAAACCTCTCAATCTCTATATCGCTTGGGAGAAGGTAAAAGCTAATAGGGGCTCAGGAGGAGTAGACAGAGTGTCCATTGAGGATTTTGACGAGAACCTAGCTCAAAACCTTGATGAGATACACCGTCTCCTAAAGGAAGATAGATATTCTCCTCAGCCTGTAAGAAGGGTTTGGATTCCCAAGTCCAATGGAGATAAAAGACCTTTGGGTATTCCCTCAGTCAGGGATAGGGTAGTTCAGCAAGCTCTTTTGAATCGGCTACAGAGGATATTTGAGCCTAAGTTCTGTGACTGTAACTTTGGATTCAGAGCTCAACGAAGCCCTCACCAGGCTATAGCGAGAGTTGAGGAATACTTAAAGGGAGGCTATCAATGGGTGCTAGAGGTGGACATTGAGAAATTCTTCGATAGTGTGAACCAGAAGAAGCTGATTGATCTGGTAGCGCAAGAGATTGCTGATGGAAGGGTTTTAAGACTCATCCAATCATTCCTAAGGTGTGGAGTAATGGAAGATATGAAGGTAGAATACCGAGTTACTGGAACTCCCCAGGGCGGGGTAATTACTCCCCTTACACAGTAGGTAACTTTAATTTTGACTCAGTCGTTCCTTATAGGAGGAGTTGGAATAATTCAAAAAATTAAGCTGCGTATCCCGTTAGTGTGCGTAAATTAAGATGTTCTTTCTCGTAAATGTTTGATATTAGAGCATTATCAGATGTATACTCTTTCTTATGGAGTGCTTTGCACTTTTGTAGGAAGTGAGAATGGGGGAAAACTGTGTTCAGGATGTAACTCACTCAATACACAGAGACGAGGATTATTCAGCTAAGACAGTAGCCTCATAGGGAAAACGTCAAAGAAGAATTCGGCGTTACTGGTGCCTTGGCTGTCACGAGTGGTTCTCTGGAAAAGCAGGGATCAAGAGCACTAAGCGATATGAATCATCTCTCATTCTAAAGGCAGATGATCTTTACTTCAATGCAGAAACTTCCTATCGAGCTGTAGGGAGAAATCTTTCTGTTAGACCGTATCAGGTATTCCTCTGGGTCAATCTGAATAAAAACTCGAAGTCTTTTGAGGGGGTAGCCGGCAAGCTTCTTCCTGAGTATTCTGGCTATTTTCTTGCTGATGCAACTACTGCATTCATTCAGGAAGAGAAAAATCAACTTCTCCTTACCGCCGATGTTGAAATTCAGGACATCTCTTATGCTGCACTCTCGAAGAAGGAAGATTACCCCATCTGGAAAATGGTTCTTCAGGGACTGAAAGTTAGAATCGATTGTTCTGCAAAAGGAGTAGTTGTCGATGGAGATCCAGAACTTCTCAGATCTATTCGAGAGATGTTTCCAGGAATGCCCATTCAGCTTTGCATTAGGCATCTATAGCTATCATGTGCACGACCTAAAGTATCCGTTTCAAGGATCAAAAGAAGGAGTTGACCCATTTCTGGATATCACTCGCAGGATGCTTTATACCAAGAGTCTGAAGCATCTTAGGCATCTTTTCAAAGAATACAAATCTATGCGTAATTTTTTTATTCAAAAGGGGTTGGAGGCTGAGGTCTTGAACTTTGAGTCGAAAATAGATCCCATCTTGACTCACTTTCAGTACCCTCAGTTTTCAAGGACTAACAATATCATCGAGGAAATCATTAATAAGCTCAAATATAAAATTTTCGATTGCTGTGGTTTTACTTATTACGATACAGCCTGGAACTCGATAAAGATGATCATTCTGAACTACCGATTCCATAAATTCACCTGTAGTTGTATTGAGGAATACAATAGGAAATCTCCTCTTGAGTTAGCAGGCATCAATACAACCGGAGCGAATTGGATCAAATTTTCTCAAAAAAGACGCACTAACGGGATACGCAGTCAAAAAATTAATAGAAATTTAAAAAGCCCTTGACATATTTCATAAAAGGTAGTATAATTATGACAAATGATGAGATCAAAGAATTCAGAATTAACTTATCGGATCAACGAGACTCTTTTGCTTTTAAAGAGAAGGTTGCCTCCATCACAAATCATAAGGGAGCTCATCGAGCGATTCCGAGTTTCCAGGGTACAAGCTTATCGTTACATTCGTGCAGCACAAAAGAACAAGGAGACTCTGCCAATTCCGGAAGAGAAATCGGTATTCACAGTGAAGCTTCCCAAAAGTATAATTCAATCTATCAAGAGTTTTGCAAAATCCAGGGGGATTTCTATAAGCGAGGTTGTGAGGCGAGCACTACAAGAGTTTCTAAAGAAAAGAGCTCATGGTTAAGGAAAACCGTAAAAAACAAGTCTATCTCTCTTACAGTTTTGACAGATTGGGCCACAAAAAGCTTTCTCAAGTCTATCGCCTCTTGGTCCCGGATCGGTTTACCCATGAAAATAAAGAGAGAAATCATATAAGGAAAATTGAGAGTGAAAACAGCAGCCATTTATACCAGAGTATCATCGGATAGACAGAAAGAAGAGCATACCATAGGCAGTCAAGTAGAGGCTCTCATTGGATATGCTCAGGCTGAAGGCTATGCAGTTCTTCCATCAGAGTGGGTTTTTCAGGATGAGGGATATAGTGGATCTATTCTTGTTCGGCCTGGCCTGGAGAAAGTAAGAGACTTAGCCAGCGAAGGACAAGTTGAGGCTATTTTAGCATATTCTCCCGATCGTCTTAGTCGCAGTTATGCCTATCAAGTGTTTTTGATTGAAGAATTTTCACATCATGGGGTTGAGGTTGTATTTATCAAATCGCCTAAAGCAGATACTCCGGAGGATGAGCTTCTTTTGCAATTTCAAGGGATGATAGCTGAATATGAAAGAGCACTGATTACCGAACGGTCTCGCCGGGGAAAAAGGTTTCGAGCTAAATCCGGCCTGGTTAATGTTCTATCAGGAGCGCCTTATGGATATCGTTATGTTAAGAAAACCGAAATCTCTTCCGCCTATTATGAGATAATCGAAGAGGAAGCGAGGGTTGTCTCTGAAATTTACCGCCTATATACAGAAGAGTTAGTTAGCATAGGAGAAATTACTCGCAGGCTGAATCTTCAAGGAGTAGCGACCCGTAAAGGCATTTCACCTTGGGAGAGAAGCACGGTTTGGGCCATTCTTCGAAATCCTGCTTATATGGGTAAGGCCTGCTACGGAAAAACTGAAAAAGCTCCCCGCAAGAAAATTACTCGTCTATTGCGCAAGAAAGGTGGTTATTCACCAAGATGTAGTTCTAGCCGGGAGAGACCAAGGGAAGAATGGATAGAAATTGCTGTTCCTTGCATCATCAAGCCAGAAGTTTTTGCTCTTGCTCAAGAACGTCTAGAGAAAAACAAACAGCTTTCAGCCCGAGGCACCAAGGAGCCGAGCTTGCTCCAGGGGATGTTGGTTTGTAGTGAATGTGGTTATGCATTTTACAGAGCTTCAGCCCGAACATCCAAAAGGAAAATCTATTATTATCGCTGCCTGGGCTCTGATGATTATCGATATCAAAATGGACGTGTATGCTCCCAGCGTCCTGTGCGGCAAGATTATATGGATGATCTAGTATGGAAAGAAGTTATGAAACTCTTAAAGAATCCTCAATTAATAAAATCAGAGATTGATAAAAGAATCAAAGAAGCTCAAGAGGCAAGTCCAACTAAGGTGAGAAAAGAGGCTCTCTTGAAAAAGAAGAGGAAAATCCAGAAGGGAATTGACAGATTACTTGACGCTTATCAAGAGGGATTGATACCTCTTTCAGAATTAAGGAAAAGAATTCCTGACCTGCGAAAAAGAGAGACAGGCATAAACTCGGAGCTTCAAAGCCTAGAAGCTCAAGCTATGAACCAAGAAAAATATCAGAAAATTTACCAAAACATGGAGGTGTTCTTAAGTAGACTGCATGAATCAGCTGAGAACTTGGATATAATAGCTCGGCGAAAGATTTTGCAGCTGGTGGTAAAGGAAATATTGGTGGGGCAGGATAACTTAACGATTAGACATTCAATACCAACTTCAGGCCACTCAGGAGACCACTCGGACCAAAGTTATCTACTGTGTAAGGGGAGTAATTTCGCCCCTTTTGGCTAATATCTACCTTCATCCTTATGATGAGAAGATGACGCAAGAAGGATACAAGGCGGTTAGATTTGCGGACGACATAATCATTTTGTGTCGAAGTAGGACTGAAGCAGAAAAGGCTTTGAGACGAACAAGGGAGATTCTTGAGGGAGAATTGAGCCTTAAACTCAACTCTCAGAAGACTAAGATTACCCATAAGAGAAAGACTTTTGAGTTCTTGGGTTTTCTATTTGGGTGTGGGTATTCAGACTATAAAATCCCTCGTGAGCGAGCAGTTAAGGCCTTTAAGGATAGAGTGCGACATCTAACCCGTCGACATCAGCCCAAATCAATGTCCCAGATAATTAGTGAACTTAATCCTGTAGTCAGAGGATGGGGCAACTACTTCTTGAAGGGTAATTGCCAAAGGATATTTGACCAATTAGATTTTTGGTTAAGAAACCGAGTCACTGCCTTTAAACTGAAACGTCAAGGTGGCTATGGACATCGCAAATATCCTTATTCAAAACTCAAGGCTATGGGAATGCTCTTTCTCAAGGATTTACTTTATGCAAGACGACCAGACTTACTCCCTGCAAAGGGGCAACGCCTAAGGAGAGCTGGCTGCTGTAAATCGGCATGGTCAGTTCGATGAGGGGTTGGTGGGGTAACCCACTCGCCTACTCTACACAAAACAAGAAAGACCCCTTCATAGAGAGACGGAAAGGACACTAGATTTACCGGATCACCTGAAGGAATTGGGGTTAGGGAGGAGATCTTTTTCTCTGAATCAAGGAAAGGATAAAGGCTGGCACCTTGGGAGCTTCTAGTTTTTTTTTGTAGGATTTATCCCAGGTCTTTAGATACTTCATAAGGTTAAGGGTAATTCTCATAACAAAGGACATCACCCGTTTTAGGAGGGTAGTGATACAGGCCATGGTGGCTTCAATTGAAGCCATGGTTAGTCCATAGATGCGAGGAGAACTCAGAATATCTAAATCAGAGGATTTGCAAGTTCCATTGGAGCGCTCAGAGGCCGAGCGAAGGTTTCTGATCTTTTTCCAGCGATCTGAACATCGGGGAATCTCTGAGACTAGACGGGGGTGAGCCTTAATCGACATATGAGTAGGGTAGCCACATTCAGTACCCAGATACTTGCAAGCCTCGATGGGATCAGGTACCGCCAGGGGTGAGGTTAAACACTCTTTTCGACAAACAAAGGATACTCTTTTTTTCTCCTTATCATATCCATTGGGCTTACATAATACTCCACAAGGAGCAAAGGGAGTTCCTTTCTCATCGTAGCCTCTTTTTATTAAACTTTTGAGATCAATCTTTTCATTTCGCTTATTGTAGTCAATGACAGGGATAGAACAGGTGCTCCTGATATGACTAA
>Ga0315533_1003347_pt1 | contig 10610 bp, 6 predicted proteins | sample SalMarSW160130MG_FD_203081 | JGI IMG/M metagenome (GOLD analysis project Ga0315533, IMG submission 203081) | Salt marsh sediment microbial communities from the Plum Island Ecosystem LTER, Massachusetts, United States - Salt Marsh Sediment SW1601-30 ...
CTGAAAAGATACCTGGCCGATGGAGACACACCTGAGCGCCGCAAAGAGTTCGCCTATGAAACATTTGCTAAATTTATCAGTACGGTCAACACTGCAATTAAGAAACATGATCCAAACCACCTCAACCTTGGAATACGCTTTGGGGGTTCAGCACCAGGTGAGGTGGTGAAAGCATGTAAAGGCTTTGACGTTTTCAGCTTTAATAATTACGGGTATTCTGTGAATGAAAATAATATGAAGAGATTTTATGAGCTCACAGGCCTGCCTATGGTTATAGGAGAATTTCATTTTGGAGTACCCGGACGCGGGATGGCTCCCGGACTGGCGCAAACCATGAATCAGGAAGAGAGAGCTGCCGCATATAGTTACTATGTCGAGAATGCTGCTGCAAATCCAAATATGATAGGAACTCACTGGTTCACCTGGTTAGATCAACCCTGTACCGGACGCAATGATGGGGAAAATTATAATATTGGATTCCTGGATGTTACTGACAGGCCATATCCTGAGCTTATAAAAGCAGCCCGTGAGACTTTTAGCAGGCTTCTTGATATTCATTCGGGAAGGGTTCCTCCAACATCAAGACAGGCAATAACTCAATAATAACATAAACAAAAACTTACGATTATGAAAAACCGCGGATTTTATTTAAGCCTCATTTTGTTTATCCTTTTATCAGGCTGTACTGCAAAGGACAAATCAAAGATTGTTACTTTTGAAGATGAGTCCTTTGAACAGAAGTGGGCGATTGGAGATTTGAATTCTGAATTACCTTCAGATTGGTCTGCGTTCGAATTTTTGACGTTCGAGTATAATGCATCGAATACACAGCGTTTCTATATAAATCTATATGATGCTGAAGGGCTGCGCAGACTAAGGATCTTACCTTTTCAGGGAGCCTGGGTACGGGCATCCATTCCCCTGTTAAATTTTCAACACAGGAACGTAGTAGGACACGATATGGCTGCTATAGGTCAGAGGGGATTCCCAGGGTTTGGTCTTGGCTTCACTGGTTCTGTAGGAACCATTAACCAGATCGACTCATTGGGAATAGTGATGGACGCTCCTATTGGTTCACCTACCCTGGAGATCCGTAATGTTCATCTGAGTATGACTGCTGAGGATTCCATTCTTAGCCCTATTCCTCTGGTTGATGAGTTTGGTCAGTGGATACCGGCCGAATGGTCTGGTAAAGCCAAAACACTCGATGACCTGAAAGCTGCCTGGGATGCAGAGGATAAAGCTCTTCAGAATGACAGGTTCAATGTGTCAAAGTATGGCGGTTATCTGGACACCCAGGCTAAAGCTACAGGATTTTTTCGCGTGGAGAAAATCGATGGCAAATGGTGGTTTATTGACCCCGAAGGCCATTACTTCTTTTCACTTGGTAGTACAGGGATAGGACCGGGCGGTTCATTTTCCCGTATTGAAGGAAGAGAGTACATTTATGAAACATTCGTTCCGGAGGAACTTAGCCGGACGACTGGCAGAAGAGGAGGAAGAGGTGCTTTTTATTCATGGAACGTTCAACGTAGGTTTGGCGATGACTACTATCAAAAATGGATGGATTTCACCGTAAGGAGAATGGACGACTGGGGTTTGAATACCATTGCAAACTGGTCGGATGCTACACTCGGACGTAGTCAACGTAAAGCTTATGTGGCAACACTCAGGGGATGGGGAATTGAAACAGGAGTTATGGGATTACCTGATGTATATGCTCCTGATTACGCTGAAATGGTTGATAAAGCTGCTGCGGGACAATGTTCATCACTAAAGGATGATCCATACTTGCTTGGTTACTTTATTGGTAACGAGCAACCATGGCCAAACCGGGAACAGGAGCTTACTAATGCAATACTTTCAGGAGAGGAAACACCTATGCAAAATGCACTAAAAGAATACCTGGCCGATGGAGACACACCTGAGCGACACAAAGCTTTCGCCTATGAAACATTTGCTAAATTTAACAGAACAGTCAGCAGTGCAATAAAGAAATATGATCCAAACCACCTTAATCTTGGAATACGTTATGGCGGAAATCCTCCAGATGATATTATTAAACTTTCAGCTACTTTAGGTTTTGATGTGTTCAGTCTTAATATCTATGGTTATAGTACCTTGGAAAGGCTTGAGAGAATAGCATCATTTGTCGACATGCCTGTTGTAATTGGTGAATTTCACTTTGGAACACCCGGGCGGGGATTATCTCCCGGATTAAGGCAGACCATAAGTCAGGAAGAGCGTGGTCAGGCATACCGGTATTATGTGGAAACCGGTGCAGCACATCCCTCATTGGTAGGTACACACTGGTTTCAGTGGTGGGATCAGCCATCGACAGGACGTGGCGATGGAGAAAATTATAATATAGGTATGGTTGATGTAACTGACCGCCCATACAAGGAACTGATTGATGCCGCGAGGGAAACACATATGCGAATCCTTGACATTCACTCTGGTAAAATACCTCCTACCGACCGGCAGTCAATTACACAGTAATAAGCGATTATGGAGACTTTCTAAAAAGAAGAAAACTGAACCGTAAAGTTAACTATCATTTACGCGTAGGGCACAATTGTATGGCTAACGTGGTTTTAACTTTACGGTTCAACTATTAAAACTCAAAATTATATAATTATGAAAAATATATTGTTGCTATTTTCTTTCGCTTTCGTTTTATCAGGATGTACATCAAAGGAGAAGTCATTTATAGCAAAATTTGAGGGAGATGTATCAGAGCAAAAATGGTCCATCAAGGAATTGAATCCGGAATTACTATCTGATTGGTCGACATTTAAATATTTAACTCTGGAGTTAAATGCATCCTCAACTCAACGCTTTTTCCTCAAACTTTACGATGCAGAAGGGATTCGCAGATTGAGGAGGGTACAACCATTTCAGGGAGCATGGGTAAGAGCCTCCATTCCTCTGATATATTTCCAGCAGTATAACGTGGTAGGCCATGATCTGGCTGCAATAGGGAAAATGCCATTACCAGGATTGACCATTGGGCTTAATGATATTGTCGGTTCAATAACACATGTTGATTCCTTAGGGATGATGATGGAAGTTCCTGTAGGCACTCCTACAATTGAAATCCGTAACATAAGGCTTACAATGGAGCCTGAAGATTCAATTCTTAGTCCTATCCCATTGGTTGACGAATTTGGTCAATGGATACCAGCCGAATGGCCCGGGAAAGCTAAGACTATTGATGACCTCAAGGCATCGTGGGAAGAAGAGGACAGGTCATTACAACAAGGAAATTTCAATGTCTCAAAGTATGGAGGATTCCTGGATACCCAGGATAAAGCAACAGGATTTTTCAGTGTCGAAAAAATAGATGGCAGATGGTGGTTTGTTGATCCTGAAGGTCACCTGTTTTTTTCTACCGGTAGTAATGGTATTGGTCCGGGTGGATCATTCTCCCGGGTGGAGGGCCGGGAATACATTTATGCTGCATTTCCACCCGAAGAGATAACTCAAACAGGAAGAAGAGGTGGAAGAGCTGCTTTTTTTACTTGGAATCTCTATCGCCGGTATGGTCCTGACTATTACCAGAAATGGCAGGACATGACTGTTCGCCGTATGGATAACTGGGGTATAAATACTGTTGGTAACTGGTCAGATGCTGACTTAGGACGCAGCCAGCGCAAAGCCAGTGTGGCAACACTGGGAGGCTGGGGCTTTGATGCCAGAACAATGGGGCTACCCGATGTTTATACGCCCGATTATGCTTCAAATATCGACGCGTCTGCAAGGCGTCAATGCGAACCACGTAAAAACGATCCCTACCTGCTTGGCTATTTCATTGGTAACGAACCTGCCTGGCCGGGAAGAGAGGTAGAACTTACAAAAGTAATTCTTGAAGGAGAGGAAACACCCATACAGGTTGTTCTGAAAGAATATCTTGCTGATGGGGATACTCCTGAACGTCGTAAAACATTCATATATGATACTTATATCAAGGCAACGAAAATAATAAATGCAGCTGTTAAGAAATATGACCCGAATCACCTTAATCTCGGGCTCAGGTTTGGAAGTACTCCTCCTGAAGATATCATAATAGCCTCTGCACAGGTCGGATTTGATGTTTACAGTTTAAATGTATATAATTATTCCATTGATCATGCCAGGCTGAACAGGATAGATGAAATTACAGGGTTACCAATAATCGTCGGAGAATTCCATTTTGGCGCACCGGAGAGAGGACTTGCTCCAGGTCTTGGACAAACTAAAAACCAGGAAGAGAGGGGAGTTGCTTATCGCTATTACGTTGAAAATGCTGCAGCACATCCTTCTGTGATTGGTGCTCATTGGTTTCAATGGTGGGACCAGCCTTCGACAGGACGCGGTGATGGGGAGAATTATAATATTGGATTTGTTGATGTCACTGACCGTCCATATAGCGAGTTAACTGAAGCTGTAAAGGAAACTTTTAGAAGACTACTGGATGTCCATTCCGGAAAAGTCCCTCCTGTGAGCAGAAAAGCATTAATTCAATAATTATTTATATCATAAATTGAATCCGTACTACACGAAATTTTGGACTGGACTACCTGAGCCAGACTTAATGCTATTCTGATAATAAATTTTTTTTTATCCGGCAGCAATGTCCAGCATTTGCTTAACTGCAGGATTTGGATTTATGATTTCGTCTGCAGATCTGATCGTTATTGTCGGAATAGCATTGTGTTCCAGATGAATCTGCATTCGGAGCTCTTCATTTTTATTTCTTCCTCCCAGACCATTATATCCAAATGAACGGCATAACTTCCCAAATAAGAATTCATTCAGATCACAACCTCCTGCACGTTCCAATCCTTCAATTGATGATTGCCAGCTCCTGAATAAATGTACCTGTCCGAATGATTGCCCCTGAGCAGTAATTTCATTAAGTCCTTCTCCACTGACAACCAGACCTTCGCCAAGTCTGGCTACTTGTTTGATGAGCCGGTTCATGCCTTCAACCGGTGTCATCGACTCAACAAAACAATTATGTAAATTCCAGATATTGAGAGTTACATCAGTAAAAACAGCATCGAGCGAAAGATCTCTGGCAGCTTTAAGAATATTCTCCCCAAGGATTGAGCGCCACATACTTAATCCCGGATGGATCTTCACCATAACTTTTTTATCCTGGTTATTCAAACGATTTTTATTTGATTCAGGCACACCAATACTTCTGCTTTTGAACCAGCTCCAGCCCTGTAGTTGTTTTGTTTCGACAGATCTGTATGAAAAATCCCGAAGCTGGTTATATACTGGATGAGTTGGATCTATATCAATGGAGTTAAAATGTGGCATAACGTGAAATCCCATCTTTTGGCATTTTTTTATGAAGTTATTCGCACTTTCACTTGCAATAAAAGTCGGATAATTTTCATCATATCTGTCAGTCCGCCAATTCGAAAAATGCAGTAATACATTTTTCGGAGACACTTTTGTTGCTAATGCATCGAGGATCTCCATTCTGCCGGGGCACCATGATAATGCCAGTTTAATATCGTAAATCCATAGTTGACGTCTTCGCTCTTCCTCCTCCAGATTATATGCCTGCCAGTACCACTGGCGGTATTTTTCCGCGGGCACATGCCAGTCTCCCTGGAATGTGTTGATTCTCCAACAGATACCGCCAGCACTCAGATTATTATCAACAGGACCATACGCTTCGCTGTCCAATCCAATAGTAAAGGGATTGGATTCGGCGCCGGTATGTAAAGCCTTGAACCGGTACCGATTATCCTGGGTATGGATCCAGAATCCCCCCTCAGAAGATTGAAAGATAGCGAATCCTGCTTCCCATGAAGAAGGCCATGTCCAACGGTTATTTTTAATTAATGGATCGTCCAATTTTAATTTAATTCCCTGGAATAATGGAGCGACTAATTCAAGAGTAGATTTTAGTCCTGAAATACTCCATCTGCATGCAAGCACTCCAGGGCGGGACGAGTATGCAGAAGGTTCGATGAGCAGGTCACCCGTCTCGTCATCCACTGATATAAGAAGAACACCGTCTCCATCCCAACTATGAAATATAATTTCCACTCTTTGATCAGATATTTGATGGGCTTGGATGCTACCAAACTTTTCTTCATTAACCTCGATAATTTCATTATTAATATACAGCAATTGTAATGCCCTAAAGTTATTTATATCCGATTTTTCAATAAATTCTTCACCATTAATTTTATCCTTGAGAGAGGTTAGCATTCCTTTTTCAATAACCGCAGTTAATGACGGGGTTTCTATGAACACTTTATTATCCTTAACTATTATTGATGCTTCATTTACGAGTGAACCGGATTTTCTAATCAGTGGTTGCGAATAAGATTGGTTTCCGCTTAATTGAGGAGCTATATATGCTGCCGCTGCAGAATAGCCTGCAGTTTTTAAAAATTTTCTTCTTTTCATGTCGCAATGATTGAATTTACATTATTACTGTTCCTGATATACTCTTACATAATCCACTTCATAAGTTATTGGAAATTCCGTATTTGAAGGATCTCCTCCTGTGCTGCCGATAGCCAGATTTAGAAGCATATAATGGGGTTGCAGGAATGGATTGAAACCATCAGGATTGACTGTGTTGCTTATTAATACTGAGTTTAAGAGGAGATCGTCAAGATACAGACCTATTGAGTCTTTGGTCCAGTCCATCCGCCATATGTGATATTTATTTACCCAGTCTTTATCGACAGCAGTAAAATCAGCCAGAGGCTTTTTCAAATCATCCCATTTCGCACCCCTGCTTTTTTCAGATAACCATGCAAAATTTGCCAGTATCGATGGTACTCCCCTGAAAGGATAATATTCCATAATATCAATCTCACCATTAGCCGGCCATCACTGAGAAGTACCAAGCGTCCAGATAGCAGGCCATGCACCTTTGGAGGTGTCTATTCTTGCCCTTATTTCGAAACGTCCGAATTGCCATTGATGAAATCCCCTGGTCTGAATACTTGCTGAGGTATACTCGGCATACTCCCTCGATGACTGCCAGTTCCCCCTTTCAGGATCATAACGCGGATTCTTTACTCTTTCCCTTCGTGCTTCAATAAGCAAACATCCTTCTGAACAATTGGCATTATCCGGCTGATACCATTGTAATTCCCGGTTCCTGACAAAGCCTATTTCATAACGCCAGTTTGTTGTATCAGGTTTACCGTTTATGTTAAATTCATCGTTCCATACAAGCTCCATACCCTTTATTTGTCCGGGTTTACTAAAGTCGGGAGCATACGGATCAATTTTACCAGGTGTCGTGCACCCGTAGATAGAAACAAGAAATGTCAGAATGATAACTTTTATTGGATTCATCTTACTCTGTATTTTAAAATTAACAATAAGCTCTGATTCTGTTTATATTAAATTTATGGTACATGAGTGAATGCTCCTTTTGACCTGTAAGTATAGAGATAGCTTCCTATCTTTCTTGCCGCAGCAACCATTTCAGGATGTGGACGATCAACAATATTTACGAATCCGATCTGATAATTCTCGCCATCATACCGGCCGGTAACCGGTTGATCGGAATACTGAAACCAATGCGCTCCTACAAACATCGGACTTTCAAGAGCCTGGTTTATATAGTTAGTATAGATTTGTGCACGTTGAGTCTGATTGGATACTGCTCTTAATCCAGTATGAAACAAACCACGGTCGAGAGCCCCAAAATGAAATTCTCCGATAATCACAGGTCTGTCAATACCTTCCGGAAGGCTGAAATCCGATACTGTATAGGCGTAACGGTTAATACTTATCACATCGCAGTGTCTGCTGGAAGCTGCCAGCGCTATCGCATTGTTGTTGTTGATCCGACTGCCAAGGTATAATTTATCAGTAGCTAATTTCTTCAGCTCCTCCTTTACTACTTTAAAGTAAGTCTCAATAACATCAGGAGCATTCTCGGATGGCCACCTCAACTCATTATCGACAAAATAACCTATGCACCAGGGATCATTCGCTGTGTTGGAAATATTCCTTCTTGCCAGTCTGGCTGCACAGGTAGCCCTGAATGTAGCTTCATCGAGTGTTGAAGGCATAGTCTTTGGTATACCGGAAGAAAGAGTTGCTGTATATGGCGTTTTCTTTTGCCCATAAAAATAGGTGTCGGACCAATTTGCGACAGTATTTATTCCCCAGCTTCGCAACCGCCTGTGGACTAAATTTACTACCTCATCGCGGGGTGACGAGGTCCATGAATTACCAAACTTTAGCATCAGGTTTGCACGAACAAAATCACCGTTTGGCGGAATCTGAGTAAAATAGTTTTCACGCCCCTCGATCGCTGTGGTTTCAGTAAATCGTACGCAATCAATTCCCTGCGACCAGAAAAGTCTTCCAGCCGGATCAACAAGCCACCATTTCCCCAGGTACTTTTCCACCCGAAAATGGCCTGTAGCCTTTAGTAATGGACCAGATTGCCATCCACCATACCGATCCCATTCAGAAGGTCCGGGATTTGCAGCCAGGTCTTGTTCCTCCTCTGCCTTTTGATTAATAATGTCTTCAACCGAACTAATCTTCCCTGGCCATTCCGCATATATATACTGACCAAACTGGTCAACAAATGGGGAAAATCCGCTTTTAAGAACAGCTTCCGACGGAAAATTAAATTTTCCGACAGCCCTGATATTATCTAGAGTAAATGTGTAGTTAACCTCTGATTTCGATTTGAAGATATCAATATTTGAAATTCTGGTTACATCTAGTCTTCCACGAATGTATCCACCGGGAAGTCCATTCATCCCCGTAATATAATCAGCTGCATATTCCAGACCGATGGCGGAACGACTGAACAGTATGAAGAGTGTATCAGTTTCGCCGGGTTCTACCCAGACCATAGTCACGTTACGCGATCTGCTGTTTTCAGTATAACACTGTGCCTGCACACCGATACCCGAGGATCCCAGATTCTTAATATCCATGGCAATACCAAGATATCCGGAGAGGTCTGTTGCAGGCATCTGGAGTGTGATTGAAGGCCGGTTGTCAGTATGTCCGAGCGTAGCCCTGAGAAGGTGATTCTGACCTTCTGTAATCAGGTTTACCCTTGCATCAACCGTACTGACCGTCCTCGTTTTGAACCTGTCCTCAAAATCAAACAGGTTCAACGACGACTTATCCTGACCATTTACAAAGGATTTACAGGTAAAATTAATTACCACAAATGCCAGTATGGCAATAATCCGCAATAAAGTACGCTTTTTTTTCTCCATAGTTGTATTTATCTTATAATCAGATTCTTTCGAATTGACAAGGATTTTTTTCAGTCTTGAGAATATCTCTATGCCCCAAATGTCAGTTCAATGAAAAAACCGTATAAAAACAATTATGTAATTTAACTAGTTTTCACTAGAACTGAAAATAATTACGCAGCTGAGTTATGCTTAATCGGTGACTTTTATTAAATATTAATTTTTATTAACAGTTATGCAGGAGAATTATGCGTAAATTGTAATTAATACTCAATGCAAGCACAAATTCGTATTTTTGGATTCCTTATACTGCGTCATTCGGGGGTTATATATGAATTATAAATCTTATTATCAAAAATTTGAATGCAATATGCTTGATCATTATTCAATGCCAGCGGATCATGAAAAATGTTCCGTCGCGCAGTCTGCCTTTGTTTTTCAATCAGCACTTCTGATTATCTGTGTTGTACTGTTAATTCCAGTATTGTTATTTACCGGGTGTTCTTCGGCCCGGGTGGTAGCTTACCCTGCACCTCCCGGGCTTAGGACCAGCCCTGATTTCAAAGTTGAAGTCAACAATATTTCTGTCTGGGTTGAAAGAATCGGAAGCAAGCTTGATTCCTTTAAATACTCTCTTTACAGCGGGAGAGATATGGAAGATTTTAATGTTGCCGCATTCTCATGTTGCGGTCCTGTTACGATTAAAGTTACAGCCTCATCGGGGATTGATTCTTATTTAATCCGGCCAAAGATCAGGGGTATCACTGCGAAAGTGAGCGGAAATGAATTGACATTCAAAATCCCGGGACCTCAAAAGTTGTACCTGGAAATAAATAATCTCCCCCATCTTGCAATATTCGCCGATCCACCGGAAGTAAATCCACCAAAGGAGGTGGATCCTGGAGTTCTTTTCTTTGGACCCGGATCCCATAATCCAGGTAAGATTTCACTTGAAAGCAACCAGATCCTGTATATAGCAGGCGGAGCATTCGTCAAGGCTAATATCAGGGGCAGCGATCTTCATAATGTTAGAATCACCGGACGAGGCATCCTTCAGGGAAATATAAGAATTTCAAATACTTCGCAGCTTCATGTTGATGGTATCTTCATTCGTAACACTTCCGGATGGTCCAACACTCTGACCAATTGCCACCATTCCAGCTATCGAAATGTCAAGGTATTCGGCTATGAAGCAATTTATTCAGTTGACGGGATAAACCCGGTCTCATGCATCGATTTTACGATTGATGATTGCTTTATGAGATGCCGCGATGATTGTATTGCAATCAAATCGAGGAACAGAGAACTTAGAGTGGATTCTGTTTTCGTTACCAACAATGTCATGGTCGGCTGGGCATGCAGCGATGGAGTCACAATTGGGTTTGAGCTTAACGGAAGCCCCGTAGAAAA
>Ga0315533_1003354_pt1 | contig 10596 bp, 10 predicted proteins | sample SalMarSW160130MG_FD_203081 | JGI IMG/M metagenome (GOLD analysis project Ga0315533, IMG submission 203081) | Salt marsh sediment microbial communities from the Plum Island Ecosystem LTER, Massachusetts, United States - Salt Marsh Sediment SW1601-30 ...
CAACGGTACTGAAAGCGGATCAGGTCCGTAAACGCGTTATGGGGTCCCGCATCCCAGATTTTCTTAACGGAGAGAATCTCGGGGTTCTCCTCGGCCATGGCCCGAGGGCCCCACACGCCAGCGCAAAACATGCCCGCTGCCAGACAGGCCCAGCCACACCAATCAAAAAAGCCGCACTGTTGCACCGTAACCCACCCCTTTCGCGGATCGTTTTGTACTCATCACGTGCTCCAGCATAGCGCCCGGTGTGCCCCGCTGCAAGTGCGCGGGCACGATACTAACCTGTTCTCGGATCATGGGCTACTGGCTTGGATGGGCAATTTTAGCACAGTTGTTCGATGATAACCCTCGTGCTGTGCCTATTGTAAGTCATTTCTTGACAAATACTTAAACCCGGACCGTAATTTCCATGGATTTAGTGTGACAGCAGCGCACTTTTCCACTAAAGTTCGGCCCGTTTTCGGTCGATAAAACCCGAAGAGGTGACAATCTGCCAGGACGGCTCTTGTATCTGGTGAACTTAGGAGGTGTTGGCAATGGCAAGCGGGTGGAGCGCGGGCGGTTTAATCTCCGGGCTGGATACGAACAACATTATCTATCAACTGATGCAGTTGGAACGCCAGCCCATCATCCGTTACGAGAGAAAAATCGACACCCTCGAGAACCAAAAAGAAGCGATTCGCGACCTGCGCACTCAGTTGTTGACCCTCCGTAATCGACTCCAAGACTTCCGTTTCGGCACGATCTTCGACCAGTACGAAGCGGCCTCGAGCGAGGAGACCGCACTGACGGTCGAGGTGTCGGGTCCGAACCCTGTAGTGGGTTCGTACGAGGTCGAGGCGCTCCAACTTGCCAGTGCGACCGTGGCTACAAGCAGCGGCGTACTAGGCCACGCCATCGATCCAGGCGCGAATCTCAACGCGAGCGGAATAGCCGCCGAAATCACCGGTGGCACCTTTTCCATTAATGGCGTCACGTTCACCATCGATCCGGAAACCCAAAGCCTCAACACGATCCTGACCGAGATTACCAATAGTGAGGCCGGGGTCACCGCGACCTATGACGAGCCGACTGACAAGGTGACGTTCGCCAACAAGACGCCGGGCGATACGAGCATCATCATCTTCGGCGGAGGCGACGACACCAGTGACTTCCTCGGGGCGCTCAATGTCACACAGGCCACCCAAACCAACGGCCCCGGCGGTGAGACGCAGGTCACCAGCACCCGCAATCTCGGCGCGGTGGACGTCAGTAAACCGCTGAACGAGGTCAATTTCGCCGGCGGCTCTATCACGGGCAGCAATTTCAAAATCAACGGCGTCACCATCGAGTTCGACGCGGCGACCGAGAGCATCTTGGATGTTCTGGCGGCTATCAACGGCTCCGACGCCCAGGTGACCGCAAGTTACGATACCGCGACGGACACCATCCGCGTGGTTTCGAACACGCTGGGCAGCCGTACCATCAGCTTCGAGCCGGGTGACAGCAATTTCCTGGACCTCACCAACTTGACCACTGCCGTGCAGGCGGCGGGAAAAGACGCGCAGTTCACGCTCAACGGCGGGGCGGTGCAGACGCGCAACACTAACGAGATCGCCGACGCCATTGGCGGGATCACGCTAAACCTCCTGAGCAAGGGTACCAGCACCGTGACCGTCTCCGGCGATGACGACGCCATTGTGGAAAGCGTTCAGGAATTCATCACGGCCTTCAACGACTCGGTGGACAAAATCCGCGAGCTGGTGGGCTCGGAAGGCGCTTTGAGCGGCGATAGTTCCTTGCGTGTGATCGAGAACACCCTGCGTTCAGGAATCTTTAATCGGGTCGATGGCCTCGGCGAATATAAGAGTCTGCCCGAAATCGGGATTACCACTGGCGAGGACTTCGACTCGACGGCCACAGCTCATCTCGAGTTGGATGAAGACGCGTTCCGCGAGGCGCTCCGTGATGGCCGCATCAACGTCAAGAACCTGTTCTCTAACAACGATAGAACCGGCATCGCCGACCAGTTGTTCGAGTATGTGGATGAAGCCACCCGGATGACCGGTTTCCTCAACGCGCGCGCCAAGGCCAACGGATCGATCGATACGCAAATCCGCAACCTGAACGACCAGATAGACCGGCTCGAAGAGCGCGTGGTCCGCAAAGAGGAGTTGCTGCGCAGGCAGTTCTTGCGACTTGAGCAGCTTACCGCAGGATTTCAGCAGCAAGGAAGTTCATTGGCTACCTTGGCCAGCGGATTTATGTTATTCTAAACGGGGTCGAAACACGGACGTCAGGCACGGACTGAAGCCGAAGGAGAATATGCATGTCAGCTTCCGCAGCAAATTACGACGCGTACAAAAAAGTCGATGTGGAAACCGCTTCCCAGGGCAAGCTGATCGTCTTGCTGTTCAATGGCGCGCTTCAGCGGGCCGAGGAGGCCAAGCGCCAACTGGAAAAACGCAACATGGAAGCCGTGCACAACAACCTGATCCGCGCCCAGGACATTATCGCCGAACTGCGCGGCGCACTCAACATGAACGCCGGCGCCATCGCCCGCAGCCTCGATCGGATTTACGAATACTTTCAGCACCTGCTCGTCCAGGGCAATATCCGCAAGGACCCCACACCCATCGACCAGTGCATCGAAATGATGGCGACCATGCGCAACACCTGGGAGAACCTGTTCAACAGCCTCGCCACGGGAGACCAGCCTAAGCAGCCCCCCAAGTTAAACCAACACGGCTCCGCGGTCATCAACGTGCAGGGCTAGGGAGCCGGTCGGGTTGCCCCCAATCTCATGCACTCCTTTCATTGCGCGTAAGCGTTCAGCTTTCAGCCATCAGCTTTTCGGTCCGGTGCCCTTAGCGCGTCGGTCTCTGCGTACCTCTGCGTCCTACGCCCCTCTGCGTTGAAGGTACAAAACGCAGAGACGCCGAGCCAGCGGAGCTACGCAGAGGAAGAACTGGCCACCACCTGATTCATAGCTGAAAGCTGATGGCTGACAACTGAACGCTTACCATTGCGCAAACCTGCATGCCGGGCTCGTAGTATAGCAACTTGACATTATATTAGAACTTTGTCATATTACTCTGGAAGCATTTGGCGGCTTCTAGTATCATTGGGGTCGGGAGACAGGCTTTGGAAGAATCCACACCCGATGGCGGCGCAAGGGGCTCGTGGAACGAGACAGCACGATTGCTCGGCACGATGGTCCATCCGGTGCGGCTTCAGATTCTCCGTGCGCTGTGCGAGGGCTGCAAGTGTGTGAAGGAGCTCAATGCGTTGATCTCGATTTCTCAGCCTCACTTGTCACAACATATGACGGCGCTGCGGAAAGCGAAACTCGTGGCATGCCACCCTTTTGGCCCATTGCGCTGCTACTATATTCTTCGCCCGACCCTGGTCGACAAGCTGTTCTGGTTATTGGGTCAAGACCATCCGCCTCTGTATCGTGAGCGGGATTCGGTGGTACGGGAGGCGCAGCACGCAGGCGCGGCCGAGAGAAAAGTGAAGAGGAGAGGCCGCAAAGCGGCCACAAAAGTATGAAGCATTGTGGTTTGTTGCTGCAATGGTGCAGCAGAGGGGCAGTACGCCCATTCAGGAAGGAGGGATAGCCAATGGCAGAAAAGATGTGGATTTTTTGCGGTTCCGATGAGCCCCAGAAAGCGTTCCCACCGTTTATGCTCGGTTCGGGCGCGTTAGCTGTGGATATGGAAGTAACAATGTTTTTTAGCATGAACGGCATGAACATTGTTCGCAAAGGCGGCGCTGAAAAGATCGTGTTACCAGGCACCCCCAAAACGCTGCCGGAGTACATCAAGATGTTCCAGGAGGCCGGAACCAAAATGATAGCGTGTTCGGCTGTTTTCCCGATCGTAGGCATCAATGAGGAAGACCTGATCGAGGGTGTCGTATGCGGCGGCGTGGCGGAGTTTGTAATTGGCGCCAGTGAGGCGGATTTGGTATTGACCTTCTAGACAGGGGCCGTCAGTCGGTCTGAAGTCCTGACCCGGTTCAAGGTGGGTGTGATTTGTACAACACCGCATCGCGTGCGAGCCACAATGGTCCCACCCCGTATCGGCCCAAGCCGAAGTATATTGCCTGACAATGAAAAAAGCATTAGATTGGAGGAATCGTTATGGATGCCGAAGAACTCAAAGGCCTAACGGCCGACAAAGTTGTAGACGCCAGAGGCACCGCTTGCCCGGGCCCACTCCTTGAAGCAAAGCGGTCCGTGGTGGAGGTGTCTAATGGGGGGATTATGGAGGTGCTTTCATCCGATCAAAGCACAAACCGGGACATCCCGCTTTGGGCCAAGAAGGTCGGCCATGAATACCTCGGGACCATCGACGAGGCGGGGTACTGGCGGATTTTCGTGCGGAGGGGGAAGTAATGGCATCTGGGGAATCAGGTGCAGCCGGCCACGAGCCGAAGGTCCTGGCCTTCTCGACCAACAACATCTCTGATCCGGGAATCGACCTCGTTGGTGGCGCCCATATGCACTATCAGCCTTCAGTCGTGGTCATTCCTCTACCGTGTTCCAGCGGGATTAAGCCGAGTTGGATCGTCCATGCTCTCGAGGCAGGCTTCGACGGCGTCTTTGTCGCGGCGGACGGGACGGACTGTGCTTGTCTTCCGGACTGTACGAACCGTACTGCCAAGGTGGTCCAGAAGGCGCAGGCTCTGCTCGAAGAACGGGGGCACAACCCAAGACGGTTGAAAATGGCGGCCATCTGCTCGGTCTGCGCCGAGTCCTTCGTGTCGCATATGGAGAACTTTCAAAAGGAGTTGATGGACCTTGGTTCTGCCTGAAGAAACAGGTCGTATAAGTTACGATATCCTCGTCGTAGGCGGCGGGATTGCGGGCATGGAGTCAGCGTTGTCGCTGGGCGATATGGGGTACAAGGTGCTCCTCGTGGAAAAGGAGGCAAGCATCGGCGGGAAGATGGTGCTGCTCAGCAAGGTTTTCCCGACGCTGGACTGCGCTAGCTGCATCTCGACGCCCAAGATGGCCGCCACCGCCAACCATCCCGGCGTGACTGTACTCACGTACAGCGAAATAGACGAGATCATCAAAAAGGGTGAGGGAAAATTCCTGGTCAGACTTCACAAGAAACCCACATTCGTCGATCTCGCTGCGTGCACGGGGTGCTCGGAGTGTCAGACGGCCTGCACCGTGGCGATGCCCGACCAGTTCCATTACAACATGGTCGCTCGCCGGGCCGCGCACATTCCCTATCCCCAGGCCGTACCAAAGAAGGCCCTTATTGAACGGCACGGGTCATCGCCATGCTCGTTCGCTTGTCCGGCGGGCGTGAAGGCTCACGGGTTTGTTTCGCTGGTGCGAAGCGGCCGGTATGAAGAAGCCTTTAACTTGCACATGGAGGACGCTCCCCTCCCGGGCAGCTTAAGCAGGGCCTGCTACGCGCCGTGTGAAGAGGAATGCACAAGAGGACAGTTTGAGGGTCCCGTATCCATTCGTTTGATCAAGCGTTTTATGGTGGACCGCTACTACCAGGAGCATCCTGAGCCACCATATGGGCCGCCGGAAGAGCTCCGGGACGAGAAGGTAGCCGTTGTCGGCTCTGGCCCTGCCGGACTCACGGCCGCCTACCACCTGGCGCGAAACGGGTACCGGGTCACCGTGTTCGAGGCGGCGCCCAAGGAGGGCGGCATGTTGCGGCTGGGCATGCCCGTGTACCGTATGCCCAAGGACGTTCTCGACCGAGACATCAAGAACATTACCGCCCTCGGCGTCGAGATCCGGACCAACACACCCATAGCCTCGGTAAAAGAATTGAAAGAGCAAGGATTTGACGCCGTCTTCCTGGCGCTGGGGGCCATGGAAGCATGGACCATGGGCGCGCCCGGGGAGGACCTCGAGGGCGTTGTGGACTGCATGACATTCCTCAAGGGGGTCAACCTCGGTGAGCAGGTTGATCTCAGCGGCAAGACGGTGATCGTCGTGGGCGGGGGGAACTCGGCCATCGATCCGGCGAGGGTGGCTGTTCGCCTGAATGCCAAAAAGGTAATTATTCAGTACCGCCGAAGTCGGGTCGAGATGCCGGCGCACGACTGGGAAGTGGATGCCGCCTTGGCGGAGGGCGTCGAGTTCCAATTCCTTAAGGTGCCAAAACGCTTCTTGGGCATCGACGGGACGGTGGTGGCTATCCAGTCCATCTCGATGCGCCTCGGCGAACCCGATGCCAGCGGGAGACGGCGCCCCATTCCGGTTGAGGGCTCCGAGGAGATTTTCGCCGCCGACCTGGTGATCTTGGCAATCGGACTCCAGCCCGGCACCGTGCCATTCCAGCAGGAGCTGGCCATCGAGTCGAACGGGGCTATCCACGTGAATCCAGAGACGCTGGAGACCTCCATGCCCTCGGTCTTTGCGGGGGGTGATGCCGTTACTGGACCCTCCTCGATCGCCGAGGCAATTGGACAGGGAAAGCGTGCGGCCTTCTACATCGAACGCTACCTGCGGGGCGAATCGCTTGACTCAGCACGCTTTGATGGCAAGCTTCCCGTTGTGGACAAGGAGGCGGCGCTCACTCAGTCAGGGTTGGTCACGACGCGCGCACGCATCCCAACACGTGAGTTAGCGGTCCCCGAACGCACCCAGAGCTTTGCCGAGGTAGAGACCCCTTTCACCGAGGAGGAGGCGCGCTATAGCGCTAACCGGTGTCTCGACTGCGGGGGCTGCTCGGAGTGTCACGCATGCGTGACAGCCTGTCCGGCGAACGCCATCTCGCTTGACATGCTCCCCGAGGAGCAGATCCTGGAGGTTGGATGCGTCATTGTGTCTACGGGCTTCGAGCTCTTCGATGCCCACCTGAAGCCTACTTACGGGTACGGCCGTTACCCGAACGTCATCACCGCAATGCAGATGGACCGGCTCCTCTCCCCCACCCGGCCCTACCACCACGTGGTCCGGCCATCCGACGGGAAGGTGCCTGACAACATCGCCTTTGTGCTCTGCACCGGTTCGCGGGACCATAAGGTCAACAACCCGCTATGCTCCACGGTGTGCTGTATGTACACGACCAAGCAGGCCCAACTCATCATGGGGACGTTACCGTTGGCTGACGTGACTGTCTACTACATCGACGTCCGGGCGTTCGGCAAAGGGTATGACGAGTTCTTCGAACAGGCGAAGGCAATGGGGGTCTCCTACATCAAAGGGAAGGTGGCAATGATCGAGGGCGCGGAAAACGGCAATCTGACATTGCATTACGAAGATATCACAGGCTGTGGGTGCTTAAAGAAGGCGGATCACGATCTTGTGGTGCTGAGCGTGGGCATTCTGCCCAATGCCGAGGCCCTGAAGTTGTTCAAAGGAGAGACGCTCGAGGCGGACCCCTTCGGGTATGTCAAGGAGATCGATGAGTACATCGACCCAGGTAAGGCAAGCCTCGATGGCGTATTCGTCGCCGGCACGGCCTCCGCGGCGCGGGATATTCCGGATAGTATTCTCCACGCGGGCGCCGCGGCGGCCCAGGCAGCGGCTTATCTAGAAAGGACCAGGAACGGTAGATGACAGAGAGAAGGATCGGCGTGTTCGTCTGCCAGTGCGGTGGAAACATCTCGGACTATGTAGATGTTGAGAAGGTTCGGGAGGCCGCAGACAACGAGCAGGGAGTTGTGGTGGCCAAAACCCACATGTTTACCTGTTCCGACGCGTCCCAGGGGGAGGTCATCGAGGACATCCGGAACGAGATGCTCGATGGCCTGGTAATCGCCTCCTGCTCGCCCAAGCTTCACCTCTTTACCTTCAGGAATATGGCGCAGCGGGCCGGGCTCAACCCCTACCAATACGTCCAGGTCAACCTGAGGGAACAGTGCTCCTGGACGCACCGGGACGACATGGAGCGCGCCACTGACAAGGCCATACGGCTCGTCCGAGCAGGCATCGCCAAGGCCCGTCTCACCGAGCCGCTGACCACGCTTCGGATCGAGACGATACCGAAGGTCCTTGTGGTCGGAGCCGGTGTCGCCGGCCTTCGCGCGGCCCTTGGCCTCTCCGATCTGGGTCTGTTCGTGTATCTCGTCGAGCGATCCCCAGAGGTCGGCGGGTGGACCCGAAAGTGGGGCAAGATGTTCCCACACGAGCAGCGGGGCTCCGACATCATCGGCAGATTGCGAGACAATGTGATGCAGCGAGAGAACGTCACCCTGTTTACCAGCGCCGAAGTGGTCGAAAAGGGTGGCAGCATAGGCGACTTTTCAGTGAAGATTCGGGTAGAGGGCAACGAGACGGTCTCGCTGTCTGTAGGCGCGATCATCGTGGCCACCGGCTTTGACGTATATAAGCCCGCCCAGGGAGAATTCGGCTGGGGCCAGGACGGTGTCATCACACTGCCCGAATTCAAAGAGCTGGTCGACAGCCCAGGTGGCACGCTCAGTTACAAGGGACGCGCAATAAGGGACATCGTGTATATCTACTGTGTCGGAAGCCGGCAAACCCAGGGCGGAGACGATCCGAACCTGTACTGCTCACGGTACTGTTGCACTACGGCGGTCCACACGGCGCTTTGTGCGCGTGAGAAGGGCTCCGGGCTCCACCAGTTTCACCTTTTCCGCGATATGCGCACCTACGGCAAGCACGAGATCTCATACGAAGATGCCTCCCAAAAGGGGTGCATTTTCATGAGGTACAACGACGACGACCCCCCAGCGGTGGAGCCTGTGAACGGTAAACTGCAGGTCAAGGTGCATGATCAACTCCTCGCCGGGGAGGAGGTCGAGATCGACGCCGACCTGGTGGTGCTCGTCACGGGTATGGTGCCCGTGCAGAATGAGAAGCTTATCGACGTGCTAAAGCTGCCAGTGGGCAGGGACGGTTTCTTCAACGAGATTCACCCCAAGCTCAGGCCGGTCGAGACAGTGATCGACGGGCTGTTCATCGCCGGCACCGCCCAGGGCCCCAAGACCTTGCCCGAGAGCGTGGCCTCGGCGCTGTCGGCGGTTTCCAAGTCCGCTGCGCTGTTGATGAAAGGGTTCGTCGATCTCGATCCGTTCATCGCCAAGATCGACCCCGACCGGTGTGTGTGGTGCGGAGTGTGCGAGGAAGCCTGCCCATACGGGGCCATTGAGAAGGTGTCCATCGAAGGCAAGGAGGTGGCATCCGTGATTCAATCCCTGTGCAAGGGCGAGGGGGCGTGCGTTCCGGTTTGTCCGGAAGACGCCATTGATATCCAGGGATATACCGATGCTCAGGTCAAGGCGATGATCGATGCACTTATCCAAGAGGTTATATGATGGCCAATCAAGCAAGTCGCGACCTCCGTGAGGTACTGAGAGACGAAATGGTCGAGAAGGACAGGATCGTTGCGCTGCTTCGCGATGGGCCCAAGACGATCCCCGAGATTGCCGAGGCACTGGGATGCCCCAGCCATGAGGTCGTATTCTGGGTGATGGCGATGTGGCGATACGGCGCCCTCGTCGAGACGGGGAGACCGAACGATGAGGGGTACTACCAATACCAATTGACCCAATGAGAACATGTCATGGCAAGAGTCAACCCGAAATTCATTGACGAGATGCGACTGTTGGAGGCTTTCGACGCTTCCGCTTGTATGCATTGTGGTACCTGTACCGCCCTATGCCCAGTGGGGCTCGACCTCCTCCCCAGGCAGCTGTTTCGCTATGTCGTGGCGGGGCTGGAGGACAAAGTCCTCGAGAACGTACCCACGGTTTACTCCTGTCTTCTGTGCAAGTTATGCGAGGAGAATTGCCCACGCGATGTGAACATCGCGGAAAACGTGAGGTCCCTCCGCAACTACATCAATCGCAAGGTCTTCAAATTGTCAGGGAATTGAGTTATGCCGCTACCGATAGCACACATTCTGGGAATCTTGGCGGAGAACCTCGGGAAGAGAAAGACCGTTATGCCCTTGCCCCGACGCAGAGCGACCGGCTGGGCGCAGGGGCTAGACATCCCCATGGGAGGAGAGACGGTGCTCTACACCGGCCACATGTACCAGATCATTCCTTCCCTCGCCTCCATGGAAAAGATGATGGGGCTGTTCGAAAACTCCTGGATCACCTTTTCTTTCGGTATGGGCCGCTTGGCCAACAAGGTGGTCAACCTGTCCTGGTTTATGGCCTGGCCTAGCCGCCAGGAGCAGAGGGCATACGACAACCGGCTGCGCAACATTGTGTGTCTGCTCAGGGCGGCCAACGTGGAATTCGGCTACCTGTACGGGGAGGAGCTCTACGCCGGGGCGCTGGTTCACGATGGGGGTGTGGATGACGTTTTCGAGAGGCACGCGCACAGGGTATATGAAATGCTTGAGCGACACGACGTCAAGCGGGTCATCACTGTGGACCCACATACCACAAACATGCTCAGGAGCGTCTACCCCGAGATTATTGAAGGGTATCAACTCGAGGTGAAAAGCTATCTCGAGGTGCTCGCCGAACGTGACATGGACCCACGCCAAGAGCTGGATTTGGATGTCGTTATCCACGACTCGTGTGTTTACGCGCGCTACGAGAACGTGGTTGACGAGCCGCGGCGTCTGCTCGAAAAGGCCGGCGCCAAGCTTATCGAGCCGGAGTATACGGGCAAGCTGACCTTCTGCTGCGGCGGGCCCGTGGAGTCGCTCTTTC
>Ga0315533_1003357_pt1 | contig 10594 bp, 8 predicted proteins | sample SalMarSW160130MG_FD_203081 | JGI IMG/M metagenome (GOLD analysis project Ga0315533, IMG submission 203081) | Salt marsh sediment microbial communities from the Plum Island Ecosystem LTER, Massachusetts, United States - Salt Marsh Sediment SW1601-30 ...
TCCACCTCCGCGACAACCACTCCCAAAAGTGTATCATTTTGCAAATCAGCCTGGTCGGCATAAATTATGTACTCACCATCCGGCGGCAGTCTATAATACCCTCTTCGCTGGATATTCCTGAAAAGTATTTGTTTGGCATCTGCTTTCAGGGCCCTTTCCGCAAGGTGCACAAAAGCCGGCATTACGTGGAAACTCAAAACCAGGTTGGCAATCGCTACTATAATCGCCAGAACCAGCCCGGGATAAATCAATGTCACAAGAGATACTCCACTCGCCCTGCAGGCATCAAGCTCGTTATCGCCCGCAAGTCGTCCATAAACCAAAGCCCCTGCAAATAATGCCGCCATTGGCAACACAAATGTCAGCGTTATCGGCAGAAAGTAGCCCATAAGATGGACCACCTGTCGAGGTCCCAATCCATATTCCTGAACAGGCCGAAGAACACTACCTAAGCTCAAAATCACTGTTAGTGACAACACCGCCAGCAAAAATATCTTAAAAAGCTCACGAAATATATATCTATGCAGTGTAAAAACCATAGATTTATTGTCGAGTGTTGATGGTTGATTGTCAATTGAAATTAGCAAATCGCAATTGCAGTGTTAAGAACAGCTATCCCTAAGCTCCGGCGACCGGTTGCGGAGTAAATATTATGATAATTCGCAAAAAAAACTCGTGCAGGATGAAGGTACTAATCCCTGCGAAGAAGCAGACAATATAGTAAGTCCAATCGGCTGAAAGTTAAAACCCCCCAATAGCTTGTTTTCCCCGAGCAAACTTTTCTCAAAGCCGTTTTTCTTTTTGGGTCTTTATCGCATATTCAGTGGATCAATATCTTTAATTCTATCAGCATAACTCTCGTATGGATATTTTTCCAGCAGCTCTTTCTGGTATTTCTCCAGCGCTGCTTTTGTTAACTCACTGTACATTCTCCTTTTAATATGGTTTTGCATATTGCTTGAGTATTCTTTAACTTCGCTGGTTTTTTTTTCTAATATTTTAACGATACGCAACTTAATACCATCACGGTGAAATCCCTTTACCGGCCCTACTATTTCGTTCGGCTCAGCTTTCCACAAATCCTTAAAGAATACCCCCTCATTGCCGGGATAGGTATTGACGGTTTTTCCCTTTTGCTCGGAAGAGTATTGTTGTCTGACCGACTCGAAATCCTTGCCGCTGTCAAGTTCGGTTTTTGCTTTCTCAGCTTCTTTAAGGTCTTGAAACCAAATTTGGTCAATCTTAAGTCTCTCGCTCATCCCAAACAGCTCCTTGTTCTTGTTAAAATATGCAATAATCTGTTCCTCGTCAGTTGGTTCTTTAATATCTTTAACTACTTCATATCTAATTGCAGACAATAATCTGCTGTCTTCATCCTCTCTTACTTGCTTTAAGTAATTTTCGTCCTTGTCAAGCCCAGCCGACTTGGCCTCAGCAACAAAAACCGGCATACTTAAAGACCTGTCTAATAAACGCTCAACACCTTCTGGGGTATTCAGGTCTTTCGGACGCGATGGCGGTGCCATTTCATACAAAGCATCAAACCAGTCTTTCAGCGTTACTTTTCCATTGTCATATACTGCCAGAGCAATGTTTTTCTCTTCCGATGTCAGCTCATTTTCGACCTGGTTGATACGTATAAATCCCACTTTTCGGGGTTCTTTCGGATGAAGTGAAAGTCTTTGATGAATCTCAGCCGCTTTGGAAAGATTTTCACTGACCTTTTGAACATGGAACTTTTTACACAACCGGCTGTAATACTCATCTACAAATTTATTGGCTTGTTGCCTTTCGAGCATCGTCCTTGTCCTGTTTCGGTCCATCTTGGGATTGGCTTTTATCTTTTCGTCTATTTCTGAGTCTGTAACTTTTACTTTATCTTGCAGGTACCCTCGTAATAACAAGCTTATAAGTTTCTTTTCCCTGAATTGCTTAAGCCATGTCCGTATCGTTTCACGTTCAATGTAATTCTGCTTACGGGCTTCCATTACCATTGCCTTTTCTGCTATCATCGTCATAAGTACTGTTTTGGCATCAACCGGCTCAGCTTCCCGGCCGTAGTCTTCGTAGTACTTTGGGCGAAGCTCCTTCATAAGTCTTTTCTCAAGCTCTTGCTTTGTAATGACATAATCGCCTATCTTTGCAACAATGTTCGACGGCTCATCTGGTGCTTTAAAAACAGGCGGTTCCTTTGGTTTCTTTTCCGCAATCTCTGGTTTTGTTTCCAGCTGTTTAGTTTCAATGACTGCTGGTTTACCGGCAGTATCGGCAACTTCCCCTGTGCCGGATTCTTTTGTGCTGCAGGAACCACAAAATAATACTAACACTGCCAGAAAAGATAATACTAATTTCCTTGAAAATAATTGACCCATACTTGCTCTCCGCGTATGCCGCCAATAAATGCTAAAGACCACAGAATCAAAACAGACCATAAATTGTTAGTGTATGACCTTATTTAGCGGATATGTAATTATGCCCGAAGCTCCTGCCCGCTTCAAAGCGGGAACCAGCGACCTCTCGACCTTATCGTCTATAATAACTTCTATCGCAACGTACTCAGAATCAGACAGATTTGAAATTGTCGGGCTCTTTTCCGAAGGCAGTACCTTCAAAACGCTCTCCAGGTCGCTCTTTTTTACATTCAGTTTCAAGCCGACTTTACTGCGCGCCTCGATTGCCGCATTAAGCAATATGGAGATATTTTCTATCTTCTCCCGTTTAAACTTATCCTTCCAGGCCTTTTCATTTGCAATCAATCTTGTTGTAGAGCTTATCACTGTATCGATTATCCGCAAATCATTTGCCGCAAGGGACGTCCCTGTCTCGGTTAGTTCCACTATCGCATCCACCAGACGGGCCTTGACTTCCGTAGCTCCCCAGCTAAACTCAACCTTTACGTCGATATTTTTATCCGCAAAATATTTCTTTGTCTCACTAACAAGCTCGGTAGCAATTATGCCGCCCCGCAAATCCTCTGGTCTCGTAACTTTCGACTCGTCAGGTACAACTAAAACCCACCGGGCTGGTTCGCTTGTACTTTTGCTATAAGCAAGTTCACAAACATCCACTACGTCGCAACCGCTTTCCATTATCCAGTCATAGCCCGTTATGCCGGCGTCGAGAGCACCATCTTCGACGTATCTGCCCATCTCTTGTGCTCGCAACATAATCAGCTTGATTTGTTCGTCATCTATGGCCGGTATATAGCTCCTCTTGGAATCCAGAATGTGGAAACCGGCTTTGCCCAATAGCTCTATTGTTGCCTTTTGTAAGCTGCCTGTCGGAATACCTAATTTAAGTATATTCTCTGACATCTTAAACCTTTCCACCGTCTTTTTTCACTTCTTCCTTTTCCTTGCCGCTTTTGCCTTTGTTTTATGTGTAGTTTTCTTCTCCAGTTTTATCTTCGGCGACTCGCTCTCGCTTCGCAAAAGAACATAGAACTCATACGCGTTTGCTGCCGATATCCGTTTGGTTAAAAAGCCTTCTATTTCCTGCTCATCCGCTTCTGGATGAACCAGCTCGTTGTTTCTCAGATACTCTATCATCTGTTTTGTAAGCGGTATGGCATGGCCCTGCAAAGATGTTAGCATACAATAATTGACCACAAACCGGCTGCTGCCATCTATGGCCTCAAGAGCTTGTTTAGCCGGACGCTTGCCCATCTTCTTCAGCGACTCTAAGCTGACACTGTTATGCTCGTCAAAAACCGCTCTTAAAGTCCTGTTAAGTCTCGATGCCGTATCCCTCGTTACTGGTGTATCTTCGCCCAGCACCTCTATGATTTCTTCTATTCGCGAAACACGCAAATCATTCAAATCAACGAAATAATCATCAATCCTCTTAATCGCTGCCTCTGCTGCTGCGCTGTCCATATCTTCGCTAACGATAGCATAAACTAGCGCATCTGCCATCCTCTCATAAGTAACTTTTTTAATCTTCGACCGTTTGGACCTCAATAAGCGATATAGCTTGCCCACTTTTTTAGAATATTCTTTGCTGTCTTTCATAACATTGGTAGCACGGCCATCTTGGCCGTGTCTTTAGTCATGGGCATCTTGCCCATGCTGCGATTCCTTCTTTTTAATTTCACCGACCGCCTGGTCTATCAATCTCATAGTCTCAAGAGTTTTTTTAAATTTCTCATCCTTGTAAAAATGCAAAACAGGGCAGAATTTGCTCCGCAGCTCACCTGCCAGCAATGATTGTATTCGGTTTTTTGCGTGTGTTATTGCCGCAAATGTCTTGTTTTGACCCGTCTCATTTTTACCAAAAATACTCAGATACACGTCGGCACTACGCAAATCTGAAGCCATATCTACTCTCGTAACGCTCACAAGTCCCTCTATACGCGGGTCACTAAGATGGTTAGCAATAGCATCACTAACCGCTTCTTTTACTAAGCGGGCCACTCTTTCCTGTCTGCGCGTTGCCATTATTTACTCGTATCCCAATTCACCTTTCACGAGATACGCTTCACAATCAAATTGTTCTGGCTACTTTAACTATCTCATAGAAGTCAAAAACATCATCGACTTTAACATCATCGAATCCTGCTACCTTTATGCCACACTCCAGACCTGTCTTGACCTCGCGAACGTCATCTTTGAAATGCTTTAGACTTTCTAAACTCAGGTTATCTTTGAGGACAATATTGTCACGTATCAATCGCATCTTCGCATTCTTATTTGCGACGCCGCTGCTGACGTAACTGCCGGCTATTGTTCCAACTCGTGAAATCTTAAATATCGCCCTTACCACGGCCCTGCCGATACCCTTTTCTATTTCTTCCGGCTCAAGCATACCAACAATAGATTTTTGTAAATCTTCCGTTATACGGTAGATTACATTATAGAGTCTTATCTCAACTCCTTTAGCTTCTGCAATCTTGGCCGCATGCTCGTCGCTTACGACATTAAAGCCAATAATAATTGCGTTCGACGCCTCTGCAAGCACTACATCGCCCTCTGTAATACCGCCCGGCGACGCATGCAGAATTTTAATCTTTACCTCGTCCATGCTTAACTCAGATAAATATTTTTTCAAAACATCTACCGAACCCTGCACATCAGCTCGTATGATAAGATTCAACTCTCTTGTCTTGCCGGCTTCTATCTGGCTGAATAAATTGTCTAACGTTACCTGAGCACGTTCCGCAAGAGAGCTCTCTCGTGAACGTATTTGGTTTTCCTCAGCAGCCGCCTTAGCACGATTGATATCATCCAGACAGTAGAACCTGTCACCCGCCTGAGGAACGTCACTCAGACCCGTTATCTCTACTGGCGTAGAGCTCGTGGCTGTCTTTATACTCTTGCCGTAGCTGTTTTTTAATGTCTTTACCCTGCCGTAACTGCCACCTGCCAGAACTACATCACCCATACTTAGCCGGCCTTCCTTAACTAACAATGTTGCCACCGGACCTTGTTGTGGTGATACCTTCGCCTCCACAACCCATCCTGTCGCAGGGATACTGTCATCAGCTTCGAGTCCAATCAATTCAGCTACATAATCGAGAGATTCGAGCAAATCGTTTATCCCCTCACCGGTAACTGCACTGGTTTTCACTACTTCTGTTTCTCCGCTCCATTCGGCCGGTGTCAGCTCCTGTTCTGCTAATTGTGAGTAAATGCGATTCACATCACAACCGGGCAAATCTATTTTGTTCAATGCAACAATGATTGGCACTCCCGCCGCCTTACCGTGTGCTATCGCCTCGATGGTTTGGGGCATTATTCCGTCATCGGCGGCGATTACCAGCACCACAACATCAGTCATATTGGCGCCTCTGGCACGCATTGCCGTAAATGCCTCATGTCCGGGAGTATCAAGGAATGTCACTTTCTTACTGTCCCACGTTACTTCAGATGCGCCTATATGCTGCGTGATACCGCCCGCTTCGCCGGATGCTATCTGAGTTGACCGGATTTTATCCAACAGACTTGTCTTGCCATGGTCAACATGCCCAAGCATTGCAGCGACTACTGCTCGTTTCTCGAGATTTTTTCTCGGACGCTCTTCAAACTCAGTTCGTATTTGTTCTTCAAGTGTTGCTCTGCGTTCCACTACCAGCTCAGTATCGAGTTCCAGAGCAACCAGTTCCGCCACGTCGCTGCTTATAACTTGGTTGACTGTGGTCATTACACCCTGTTCCATCAATTTGCTGATAATCTCACCGGATTTGACCGCCAGGGCCGCAGATAAATCCTTTACTGTAATTGGTTCGCTTACAACTACTTTTTTCTGCCTGACAGCCACAGTAGCTTCCGTACGAAACTTGGTTGCGATTTTCCGTGTTGGCCTCAGACGCAGCCCCTCACCACCGGCTGCACTAAGCCGGGCCTTTCTTTCTTCGATATCTCTTTGGCGCCATTTGCTAATGATTTTGGCTTTCCGCGGTGTTTCTATTTCTCGCTCTTCTTGCCGTCGACCATGCGTTCTCTCTTTGTATCGTCTGGGCGCTCGCTTCTTGTCCTTGCCCGGAGCCAAAGTTGATTCTTCTTGCTTCACTTTGCTATACATCAATGGCTCGGTAACAGGCGCATCGTACCTGAGTCTCGGCTTCGGTTTTGGTCGTCGTAACGGTTCTGGTGCCTCGACCCGAACTATCTGTGGGCCGCTCACTTGAGCCGGCTCGGGCTTCTCCAAAATCGGCCCGGCAGGAAGTACTGGTTCCGGCTCTTTCGGTTCTTCTTCTATTATCGCCGTCGATGCTTGCTGCTCGTCCTCTATAACTTCTGTCGCAATTGCCTCTTCATCGGTTTCTTTAGTTTTCTTGGTCGGCTTGGCTTTCTCAGCAACTTTTGCCTTCTTTTTAGTCCGCTTTCGCTTTACCTTCTTTCGAATCTGAACCTTCTTCAAATCTACCTTCTCGGTCGTCTCAATCGATGTAGTTCCCTCTCCCTCGCTGAACCACTCTCGAATAGTCGCCGCCAGACCAGCTGATATTACCGACATATGGTTCTTAACATCAAGACCTTCATCCTGACACTTCTGCACAATGGCAGAGCTTTTAACTCCAATTTCCTTGGCTAATATGTAAACTCTTGTTGTTGCCATAAAATAGTATTATCTTTTTAGTATCGGCTCTGGATTAACTAAATCCAAATCCTATTTCTCATCTTCTGTTGTTTGCTGAGCTAGTTCCTTTTCCGCTTGCTTTTGTTCCGACTCAGTAGCCAAACTCTTCACTTGTTCGACTGCTGCTGCAACCAGTTTCTCAGCAATATCAGAGGCAACATCAATTTCACTAACCAGTGGTTCGACACCTACATCTTCCATATCTAAAACGGATATCACCCCAAGCGCTATCAGCTTGTCAACCACTGTATCATCAGCAGCTTCCACACTCTTGACACAATTTGTTAGTTGCTCAATGCCCTGATTATATTCGTCCGGTGTTAGTATATCTATATCCCAGCCGGTCAGTCTCGCAGCTAATCGAACATTCTGTCCATGCTTGCCGATTGCCAGACTAAGCTGGTCCTCATCCACAACCACCGTTGCTCGGCCAAGCTCGAAACACAGGGCGATTTCACTGACCTTTGCCGGCATCAACGCATTTGCCACAAGAACTTGCGACGATTCGTTCCATCGGACAATATCTATTTTCTCTCCACCAAGCTCCTCAACTATATTCTTGATTCTGCTGCCACGCACACCCACGCAGGCCCCAACCGGGTCAACCTTCTCATCGAGCGAGATAACCGCCACTTTCGTTCTGTAGCCTGCTTCTCGCGCCAATGCGCGTATCTCGATAATCTTTTCGTTTATCTCCGGCACCTCCAGCTCGAACAATCGGCGGATAAAATCAGGGTGCGTTCGCGACAGAAGGATTTTGACCTGGCTCGATGTCTCTTTCACGTCAAGAATCAAACATCGAATCCGCTCGCCAGCCCGGTGCGTCTGCCCCATGATCTGCTCGCCCTTGGGCATGAAGCCTTCGGTCCAGTGGTCGAGGTTGACAATGAGTGTTCCGCCTTCGTATCGCACAACGGCGCCGCTTATGATTTCGCCCTTTCGCTGGACGAACTCGGCATAAATGCTATCCCTCTCATCAGCCCGTATCTTCTGAATCATTACCTGCTTGGCTGTCTGAGCGGGAATCCGGCCCAGCCGCCTTATATCAATCGGCTCACTATCCTTAAAGGCACCAACCTCCCCGGTGCCCCTGTCAATTTGCACAGTTATATCACTGTCCGGCTCGCCGAAGTGCTTCCTGACCGCCGAAACCATGGCTTCCTCCAAATCGACAAAAATAGACTCCTTGTCGATGTTCTTGTCGCGAGCGATATTGTCGACGATTCTTACTAATTCCAGACTCATTTATTTCCCTTTTCAACCACGGATTTCACTGATTTGTATTTTTCAGCAACGAATTCTCACGAATTTTCCCCAATTCTTTCATTTTATTTCGCGTCTATTTATCTATCCGTGTTCAATTTTCACCTAATTTCCCTTTGTTTTCCTGCCCTATACAGGATAAAAAAAAATGGAAACTTATATAGCTTCCACTTCAAAAAACACCCAAAACAAGCCGAGTTTGCTTTTCTTTCCTTATCCTACATCAGCCGCCTCCGATAGGGTTCACCCCGCCCCTCCAAGGGGCGGGGTTCATAAAACAGCAATGAACCGCGCTTGTTTCCAAACATCGAAGCAGAAACACCGATTTCCAAGCCACCATTCGCAGCAGATACATAACTGCACAGGCCAATTGTTACTCTATTGGCCACTGTTCGCTAATCCTGTAAAAATCATTCTAAGTACCTCTTTAGCATAGTTTTGGTAGCCATTAGTTCTTATAACTAAACTATTTATTCTAATCGTCAAACTCGTCAATGGCAATGACTTTTTCGTGAAATTTGTATAATTTTTGACCCAAAATCCGTAAAAAATGGCATTTTTAACGGCTAACAACTGCCGAAAAGCCAAAAATGTCCCGATAAAATGCGTTTTTTCGAGGGACTAACCCCGCCCTATTTCTTTTCTCAGCCGAAAATTGTGGCTGGTTTCGGATTTAGATATCCGTCCTGAGCACTGTCGAAGGATTCAAATTTATTTTAATCTCCACCATCTGTCGTTGGTTACCTTAACCTTCTCGAGGGACATTTCGCCTTTAAGAAACATTTATTACAAGCAGGCCGATGGGCTTTGCAAATTATCGCTGCAAAATCGAGTATTGCCCAATTAAATTTTTTGAATCGCTTTTTCGGAAGAATATCTCTGGCAAGTTGTTGCAAGTAGGGATCGTACCTTATATCAGCCAATTTACGGGGGCCAAAAAACCGCTCTAAAACCCTTGCCATATTAACGTCAAGCAAGGGTTGTGGCTGCCCGTGGCAAAACATTAAAATAGCATTTGCAACATATTGACCTATTGCTGGTATTTTCTCTATCTCTTCCCTTGTCTTGGGGAAACGGCCATTTCTTTTAGCCATTTCAAAGGATAGTTTCTTTAATGCAGTTGCCTTTTGTCTCCATAGTCCAATAGGTTTTAAGAAAGCTTGTAAATCTTTTCTCTTGGCTTTTGATAATGCTTTCCAAGAAGGGAATCTTTTAATAAACTTAGGAAAATAAATTGCAACTGTTTCGGCCTTAGTCCTTTGAAGCAAAACTTCGGCTATTACTAACTGGTATTTTGTAGCCGATTTGTTTCTCCATGAGAAAGGGCGGCCCTCTTTTTCAAACCAAAGTAATATCTTTTTACGAAACCAATTTATTTTATCGGTTTTAAATTGTCTAGCCACTCGAACAGCCAAGTCATTTTATTGATTGCTAATAAATTTGAAAATACTCTTTAGATTCTCTGCATGTTTCTGCAAATCTTTGCGAGTTTTTTTGTACCATTCAGAATCTACCTTTATATCTTCATACCCTTTTGTCATGCTTTCTATGTATTGGATATTATCATCACCTATTTTCGGTTCAACATGGGCTAACATATTTCGAGGCTTTCTAACCTCTTCATCTAATCTTTTTGCAATGTTATATAAAGGTAAAATTTCCGACTTTTTACTTTCGATTTGCGTTTTTATACTGGTTTCTCTTTCAATTGATATTTTCTTATTGTACTCTTTGATTACCTTTTTTAAGATTGAATTAAGGAACCGAACCTTTTTTTCAAGATCACAAATACCTTCTTTTTCTAAAACTTTTCTTGCCAAATCTCCCTTGTCATCAAAATAGTTGATGATTATATCATCAACTTGATTCTCAATATCAATTGCTTCTGCTATAACAATTCCCCTCATATTAGTAACACTTTGCGTCCGTCGGATGGTGCTTTGAATGACTTTTTTAATAGTATCTTCTACATCCTCTCTTATACAAGTATAAATCCCTGGGATACTTCTTGCCACCTCATAAAAGTTAGAAGGCGGATTTTCTGAATATAAGACGAGGTCTATATATCTGGGCAAGCTATGAACTTTTGCAATCAGTTCGTCTACATTTATACCATTAAAATCTGTAATGATAATATCAAGTTCTGGGTCATTAAGGTGCTCATCAATGTCATCCGTGTTTTCTCTTAAAATCGGTTCAAAAATGAATGCCTCATCCTCGAGGAAATCCTTAATGCCTTCAACCTTGGGCTCTG
>Ga0315533_1003361_pt1 | contig 10589 bp, 17 predicted proteins | sample SalMarSW160130MG_FD_203081 | JGI IMG/M metagenome (GOLD analysis project Ga0315533, IMG submission 203081) | Salt marsh sediment microbial communities from the Plum Island Ecosystem LTER, Massachusetts, United States - Salt Marsh Sediment SW1601-30 ...
GGATATACTTCGCCCTCAGAAAGCTAGTGAACAATGAAGAAATGCCTGAATGGAACTTCGTGTGGTTTTGGATGCCCCGCATCTTCCCGTACATAACACATGGAAAAATCACCTTTGACCATCCAACAACAAAACACTGGGCGGTCTACACCATATTGATGTGGCTTCCGAACATAGTCTGCTGGGGAGTCGTGATGTCATAATGAACAAAGTTGACAAACTTGCAAACGAATGGTTCGGATGCGACTTTGACGTACTTAACAACAGGACAAAAAAATGGTTGATGAGGAGGATTGAAGAAAATTAGTGAATATTATGAAGCCAAATACGAGACTGGTGCCGAGTTGATAAGGGAAAGAGCGAGTGAATCGCTTAGAGACGGCGACATGGACGACGAGATTTTGGACAGAATTGCCGATGGTGACTTTAACGATACTATCGAGCAGATGATAGAAGACGGAAGTTTCGATGAGGTAGTTATTAAACGTGCAAAAAAATTGGAAGTAAAGAAAAAATGAGAGAGCCGAAACGCTTATAAGCTAATAGTAATAATAGTTTAGGATGATGAAAAATGACCGAAGGAGAACTAAAAAAACGAACACATAATGAAAAATCACAAATGTTTACAGATTATGTTCTTATTGATACAATAGAAGAACTCGTTGATGAAATGAAAAAAGACTTCGCCGAACTAATCCACGCTGATGACCCATTATATTGGATTTATCATACTGGAGAACTACGTAACGAGTTCTTAAAGAAATTTAATAGATGGCTTGGTATTATGGAAAGCAAACAGGTCGAAGAACTTCCTTCTCCTGAATGGACTGGTGACTCTTCGTGAAAACAATATTTGATAATGAATTGACAGAGATACTTATGAAACAACAAACATGCGGATGCAGTCAAGATGCTATAGAACGATTAAGAACAAACAGACAAGAATTAATAGATTCTTGCTGGTGTTATATGTCACCACCAGAAGAGCAATGTAATTGTGCTTTCTGTAAAGCTTGTTTAGAAATAAGAAACAAACCTGAATATAAACTAAAAGGTGACTCTTCGTGAATAAAGGACATCCTACTAACATATTAGTAAAAATTGATGAACTGTTGGACGAAGCACGATTAAAGCCCTCTCTATCTTACCCACAAAAGTTTGAACTAAGAATGCACAAGAATATTTATGATAAACTCAATCACGCAATATCATGGATGGCAAAAGATTCAATTAACCTACGCAAAGTCGGAACAGAAATCTCTAACAAACGACAAATCATAACTTATTGTGGTATGAATGTTGTAGTAGACAACTCCTTTCCACTTAAACTTGCGGTTGTAGAAGTAGGTGACTCTTCGTAAAGATATAGGTTCTGTAAAGGGCTGTGACTTGGGTAAAAGGCAAAGCGGAAAATGTCCGTCTGGTTCAAGTCCAGTTAACCAAGTTGGGAAGGCTCGCAGTTAAACCTGAATATGGTTGACAAAAGGCGATAAGAGTCGAGGTGGTGTAAGATGGAGGTAACAGATGCAACTACTACACCATGTATTGCTTAAGTACCTCACGCCTGTCAAAAACCAGAAGAATACTATTAAATATATTGCTATAACAAGATATTCTGAATTAAAGGTTGTGCCACAACGAAACATTTAATAAGCATAATTGTAGTAGTAATAGTAGATGATTGAAAATGCGGAAAGTAACAAAACCTAAAGTAGTATGTGAACACTGCGGAAGTATACTCAAACACGAACAATACGACGCATTCTGCGACTACTGCCAACAAAAAATAAAACAAGACAACTCTGAAAATCAAATCGAAATAATCGTTTTTTGGAAATCTGATAGTAATGCACGAAGCCAAGAATTTTGTTCTATGAAATGTGCAAGACGGTGGCTTCTAAACTTTCCATGGAATAAAAAACGAGTAAACTTCATCAATTTACCATACGCTACCATGAATAATATTGTTGAATTTTTACAAGACAAAAAGGAGACATGATTGAAATGAAAGACAAAACAGAGTATCCTGAGCATGAAAAGTTGGAAAAAGTAAAAGAGACAAGTCAATCTATCGGAGAGTTCCTTGAATGGCTCTATTATGAAAAAAGAATCCACTTTGCACGATATAGTAAATATGACGTAAGTTATCGTGTTAGTTTGAACACCAACGAACTTCTCGCCGAGTATTTCGGTATAGACTTGACTGTTCTTGAACAAGAAAAACGCCAAATGTTAGAAGAATTGAGGAAGGATTCTGACAAAAAGTGACCCTCAAAAAAGACCTCTACATGAAATGGGCTTCGCAGTATTCTAGTGTAGCCGAGATATGGTTGCCCAAATACAAGAACAAGAAAGTGCGAATCCAGCGGGCACAGCAGATGATGGAATACTGCAAATGGACAAAGCTGACCCCGCCCGAACTGCTTGCCCTCAAGGAACAGGACGGACACAAGGCGGAACTGATGCTCAACAGGTTCTACAACGTCAGCGAGTTCACCGAGGCAGTCAAGTTCAACATGGTCAACGCTGTCAAAAGCTTCTACAAAAGCAACTTCAAGGAACTACACGAGAACACCGTCAAAGTTCAGTATCCAGAGCCGGAGCACAACAGGCTCGACAAGGGCGTCCTCAGAAGGCTATACAGGGCTTGCTGGAACCCCAGAGACAGGGCGTTGCTACAGTTCGTATGCTCCACCGCTGCCGCCAAGTTCACGGTGGTCAACTCCAAATGGAAGCACTTCGAGAAGGGCTGGCAGACCATGGAGATTCCGCACCTGATGTTCCCGTCGAAGATCATCAAGGGGCGGGGCATGGGGAAGTATCAGGGCGTCAAGCAGGCAACCTTCCTGACCACGCAGGCGAAGCTGGACATGATAGAGTACAAGCAGTGGTACGAAAAGAACTACCTGGGCAGACAGTTCAAGCCCGAAGAAAACATCTTCTGGAGCATCAGAAGAAACGAAGACGGAGAATACGTGCCACTCAGCTACACCAGGCTGGGATCGCTGATAGTCGAATTGAGGACAAAGGCGGACGTGGACTTTACCACCCACGACGGGCGCCGATGGGTCGAAACCGCCCTCGAAAACAACGGGGTGGTATCCAACTGGGCACGCAGGATACGCGGGCGCAAAGTCACGGGAAGCGAGAGTCCGTATAGCCAGCCGAAAATAGAGCAGCTACGCGAAAAATACCGCGGTGCCCTTCAAGACTTGGAGTTCCTTCCCAGGGCAAAGGAGGACATCATAGACGACGCGGTGGCTTCGGCGATGGACAAGCTGAAGCGATTGATGGACGACCCGGCACTGTCGGCGGAGAAGAAGCGGGAAGCAAGAGAATATCTGCAAAACTTGACCGCCAAAGTCAGAAAGTCGGTGCACAAGAAAACCGAAAAGCCAACCAACGGCAACTATATTTACTAACCCTTCTCAACCACAAGATATGGGTTGTCGAACCTGTAGTGGCACCGCGGACAGGCAACTGGGTTCGGCTTGCGAGACTGCCATTTGTAGACCACACCGCTTTCGTGGTACTTCGAAATCTTGCAGAGATGGTACATCGTGTCACCTATCATCCATCTACCGGGGCTATGTGAGTCCCGTAGGCAGAATCGGACTGGCTGTCCGACTGCACGGATGAGGAGTGAACTATGTGGGAAGCAAGTATCGTAGGCAACAGAAGAAAGGCAGAAAAGTCCATGTCAAATGCCGCAGGTGCGGAATCGAGATGGTCAGCTGGGAAGTCCTTGACCCGATTTGCATAAGTTGCTCGCATGTCGAGTTTTTGAGAGCGATATATTAAGTCGCCATTTTTTGAAAATTATTATTTTCAGATAACTCGGATTTTTTCTGGTTATCCCACCAAAAGATTTATATTATTATTAATAGTAATAATAAAACGATGAAATATGAAAACACAAAAAGTTGAAATCAACGAAATTGAAGAATTCAACATTGAAGAACTAGTTTTCGACAGAGACATCTATCCGAGAATGTTCATCGACAAACGAGGCGACGCATACGCATACTCACAGGCAATGCGGGCTGGCGCAGAATTTCCACCAATCGTAGTTGGCGTCTACAAAGGCAAACAATATGGAGTCGATGGATGGCACAGAATCACCGCGAAAAAACTACTCAAAAAAAAGACCATCAAAGGCATCAAACGAGTCTATAGAAGCAAACTTTCAATGTTGAAAGATTCTATAAAACTGAATATCCTACATGGAAGAAAAATCAAAAGATTTGAAAAAAGCCGCCTAACACGAAAACTCAAAGACAACGGACTCTCAACCAGAGAAATAAGCGAACTGATGCTCATACCCATAGATAAACTCAACGTCTTTCTGGAGCGCACCTTCAAAGCAACGAATGGAACAATAATCACCAGCAAAGAAATAATATGGAAGTCAATGCAGAAACAGCAGTTCACCGAAACCGAAATGCAAACAACAATGAAGAAGGTCAACCAGAAAATATTCACTGCCCGAAGCGCAATCTCGCTACTCAAACAGTTGCTAGAACTGATACGCTGCGATTTGCTACCGCTACACGACGAAGAAACAAAGGAACTAACTCTGAAACTGTACGAAGAATTGACGGACAGGTTAGAACTATGATAGACCCCACATTCATATTAAACGCCAAAATCTACCTGTCGATCCAGCAAACGCGAATAACGGCTGGAAACAGAATCTTCGGCTACGTCAAGGAAAGCTGGATAAGATCATACAAGGAATACCCCAAACTCTTGAGGATACGAAAGGACAAGTCGGCAGACAGAAAGAAAACCGCAGCATACGAAAAAAAAGTGTTGAAATCAGCACTCGCCGAACACAACCTGACACTGAAGGACTTCGAAAGCGACTTTGAAGCGGCAAAAGCAAGCAACACAAACTATCAAATGCTGGTCAAAGCGGAAAAACAGGCACTAAAAGAAATCTCGAAGCAACTGAAGAACTACGACATCTACGAGAACTGGCTGACCGAAGTAAAGGGAATAGGCGAATCCATAAGCATCAAGTTGCTGTCGGCGATACGCGACATCAAACGATTCAAAACTCCTTCAAGCCTCTGGACATACTTCGGCTTGGCACCCGGACAGCGGAAGCGAAAGGGACAGGAAGCCAACTTCAACCCAGAACTGAAGGCACTGGCGCTCGGAGTAATCGGCAAGCAACTGCTGATGGCAAACAGCCAATACCGAGTAGTCTACGACGAGGCAAAGGAATACATCAAGAAGCGGGAACCAGAATGGGACAACCCGAAGAAGCACCCAGGACACTACCACAAGTGGGCTAACCGAAAGATGGTCAAACGATTCTTCAGTGACATGTGGCAGGCATGGTACAAGAGCCTCGGAATAGAACCGCCGTGCAACCCGTATATCACCAACGACCCTAGACACACGCTGGAACCAATGATAGTGGAGTATGAGGATAGCCACGGTTGCGGTGAATCCCAAGACCACAATGCGATTCCTCAAGAACCAATAGAGGCAACGGCGAAGTAAGCTAGTAGATTTGTGAAACCCAACAAGTACATGCGAGCCATTTTGAGGGTGAAACCCAACAAATACATGCGAGCCATTTTGAGGGTGAAACCCATGGAACACATGCGAGCCACTTCCTGCATGAAAACCTGTCAACGTATGCGAACCAATGCTTTGTTGAAACCCATGGTCGGAATGCGAGCCAACAATCCACTGAAAACCACCTGCGGTTTGCAAGCCATGTCGTATATGAAACCCACAGGAACTTTGCGAGCCATGGGTAGTATGAAACCCACTACGCAGATGCGAGCCAGAAACGACGTAAAACCCATCTGGACAATGCGAGCCATATAATAATTGAAATCCATAATAATGATGCGAACCATGGCTAGTCTGAAAACCAATGCCGAAATGTGAGTCATACTCCAAGTGAAACCCAAAGAACACATGCGAGCCAAACTGAAGGTGAAACCCAAACCCAACATGCGCATCCTCAACTTCCCTCTTTTTTTTTAACCGCACCACAAAACTTATTAAGCTAATAGTAGTAATAATAGAATCGTGATTAGATTGTCAGAAACACAAAAAATCGTTTATCCATTAAACACACTAGAAACTGCTTTTAGAGAAGTCCAAACAAAAATAAATCAACTACGCACCCAAATAAAAATATACGATTATCAAATAGAAACAGCAAAAATATATAAAAACCAACAACAAATCGAACTCGAAGATTATCTAGAAACAAGGGCAAACCTCGAATCCATCGTAGACCTTCTAAAAAATGCACGATTAAAAAGAGGCAAAATAAAGAAAATAGAATTTGAAGAATCGTCAGACCCAACCACAACCAGCCCCGCCGTCGCCTTCTGTGCCAGGTGCAAGTGGGTGGTTAAGCCCTCGTGGGACTACTGTCCGCATTGTGGGTGCCGACTAAACGACAAGCCTTTAACCAACATCCCCGTCACCGTCGCGGAGATCACCTATATTATGGACTGCATCGAGGAAGAAAACTACGACTTTGCGACGCAACGGTTGAGTAAGTGGGTGGAGAAGAAGAGGAAATGAGCGACCTCTTAATAAAAATCTCCAAAGTCGAGAACGGCTACATCCTCGAAAAACTTGGTACGGGATGGACACACCACAACGCATACGTCTTCAACACATTCGAGGAACTCGTAGACGAAATGAGACGTCTTTATGGAGAGACTAAAAAGTGAACAAACAATGCTTCTGGGGTGCCCACTGCGGGCACGCGGTACTCACCCAGAACGTAGGAGTTTACCATTGCCCATTCGGGGCTTGTTTCAAACGAAAGGAGGCGATAAGATGAGCGGAACAGGAATGGGCGTCGGCGGTGCCCGACCCGGCACGGGTGGCCCACAGAACTGCGCCTGCCCCAGCTGTGGCTACACGGTGCCACACCGACCAAACACGCCATGCCAGCGGATGAGTTGCCCCAACTGCGGAAAACCGTTGAATCCGAGGTAATCAGATGTATCACTGCCATAACTGTGGAGCACCAGTCCCGTCGAGGAAGAAATCGAGAGGAACCAAGTGCAAACGGTGCAAAGCAACCGTGTTCATAAAGGGATACTCCATCTATGTCGGGAAAAACAACGGACTAAAATAGAGGGGAATTGGGTATGAGCCTGTTTCAACAAACAGTCTTTGGATGTTATTCAATTATTAGCGAGGCGGGTTCTCGAATATGGAGGACTATTGTGCCAGATGACGAGAACATAGACGTATATTGGGTATCATCCCCCGCAGGCATCGCCCACCCCAAATCTGATGGTGATAGAAATGAGGACATTCTCATCTAAATGTTTTAACGGAGATAGTCGTAACCTTGAAACGGAAAACTTGTCCTAAATGTAGTGCACCAGTTAAACCTGATGGAATGTGTACGCGTACTCAGACTTACTCTTATTTCTGCGAGTACTGTTTGCATACTTGGGTTGAACATTGGTAAGAATAAATTCCCAATATCTACTAAACATTTACATTCAAATGTTTAGAAAAAAATCGGCGATATATTAAGACGACTCGATTCGCAGACAGTGAAACAACATGATAGAAGCGAAGCAAAGGTTTATAAACTAATAGTAATAATAGTTAGGATGATGAAAAATGACCGAGGGAGAACTAAAAAAACAACTGAAAAGAGAATTAATGCGAGGAATTTACAGAAAACCTGATTCAGTGGTTATAGACACAGTTGTTGATGAGGCAAAAAAAGACATACCACAAGTTATCTATAATGATACTGCAAAAGGAACTTTTTTTATTATGAAATTACCAACGCATGATATTATTATTGGCTTCAAGTCTAATACAGCTTATAAAGATATAGAAGAACTAAAGAAAGGATTTAACAAATTCAAGATGTGGTTTGGTGACTCTTCGTGACCATCTTCAATCCCACTGAAGCCCTCAAGTCGGGCGTCTACGTCAGCGCAACCACAGGACACGGTAAGTCCGATCTAGCCATGAACCACGCAGACCAACTCATCAAGGAGGGAGTAACCGTCGTCGTCTTCGACGCCACGATGGACTGGATAAAGCGATCTTCAATTCCACATTACGTCACCGTGCAACTGGAACAGTACTTCCAATACAGCCTCGACGTGGGAAGCCTAATCTTCGACATGAGCCTACTCAACGCCGAACAGCAGAAAAGGCTGGTCAAGATGGTGTGCACGGAAATCTGGAGGCACCAAGTCGAGAAGGCACGACGGGACGAGCTAGACCCAGAGAATCCGAAGGACTGGATTTACATAGTCTTCGAGGAAGGACACATCTACTTCCCTCAAGGCTGCATGAGATCGAAGGACTACGCCGAGATGGTGCAGATAGCCACCGGAGGACGCAACTACAACATCCGCTTCGAGATAGTCGTGCAGTTCGCGTCGATGGTGGACAAGGATGTAATGAAATACATGCGACAGCGCTACTTCGGCTACACCGACGAGCCAAACGACCAGAATTATGTAACCAACTTCCTGGGCACCAACCGCCAACGGGAAAGCTACGAACAAAAACTGATGAACCTCAAGGCGGGCGAGTTCCTATACAAGCATGGCAGAGAGGTCAAGCCGATATACAACCCCATCTACGAAGGCGACGGTGCAAAACCTCTACCCCCGCTGGTGCCTTCAATGCAAGTAGAGGCAATCGGAGAAGAAGAAACAACTGAGCCAGCGAAGCCGGACTGGTTGCGGCTGGCACAGATGGGTCTACAAATCGGATCGCTCCTAGTGTTTCTGTTCGTGGTGTTCCTAGCGTTCATCAGTTACATGTAAAGGCAGACGGACAAGCAGACTCTTCGTGGACGGCGATATATTAAGTGCGCCCGCGACGGGGAAGCTCGAAAAAAGCAGAGCCGTCGGGTTCGGTTTGTGGCCACATTCGGTTCAAGCCAAGCTGTGAACCGAGAGAGCCGAGTAATTGACATCTATTTGTATATTTTTTGACATCCGCAAGATACTATGCACCCATAGAATTTAAATTTTACTGTTAAAAATCATAATCGTAGTAGTAGAATTTTGACATCTTACCGTAAACAATCCTTATTACTAATAGTAATAATAGTGGTTCTCACATGGAGAGAAACCTATGTATAAAATCAAAATCAGGTTGCCGTCGAACCACAACTGGTTCACGTATGCAACCGCAAAAACCCAAGAAGAAGCTGAAGAGATTGCTTCGGAACTCGATGGATCACTTCAGCAAGTAATGAAGGTAAAGGTGGTGGAAGCATATGGGAACTAGAGGATGTATCGCAAGATTAACCGAAAACGGTTTCGAAGGCCGTTATCACCATTGGGATTCTTACCCTGATGGTCTAGGCGAATCGTTATGGAGACTCTATCACAGTTACTTTAAAGAAGACTTAGAAGCTATGCTCAAAGTTCTGATTGACGAACACAAAGCTGGATGGTCAACAATATGCCATAGAGCCTTCAATCTCAAAGCTGGATTTGTTGAACACATGACTACCGAAGACATAGACAATAAAACTGAAGCATACCGAAGACCTCAATGCTATTGTCACGGTTCGAGAAACGAAGAGGCGTGGCTTGTTACGGAAGAAAACGCAAGCGATTCAGGTATAGAGTGGGTTTACGCTTTTGATGTAGCTAAGAAAACAATGCACATACTTGCTTCTTACAACGAAGACGGAACTAAAATGATAGGCATGTTCGGTCTAGGAAATCCGAAAGCTGAATGGACTACTGTTAAAATAGTTAATCTCGATGGAAAAGAACCCAACTGGACTAGAATTCAGGAAAACATCAAAGAAGAAAGTCGTAAGATATGGGAAGAGAACCAGTGTAAGAAGAGAGAAAAGTTTCTGAAAAATGTCAAAGTCGCACAGCAAAACTTAGAGAAATTCGGAACATTTCGTGGTATGCCAATGATGCTCTATGAACTCTGGTATAAAAAGGATGTGCAACCACATTTATCTGAAAGCACTAAAATCAACGTAGCCAAAAGAATAAGCGAACTTACTCTGAAATCGGCAATTTGGATTGATAAAAAGAAGAACTACATTGAAGAATTCCCTGAACTCAAAGATTACAGCAATACCGGTCATATCAGTGGTTTTCAACTGTGTGTGGTCATGAGTGCCATTGTAAAAGAACTGCAAGAACGGGTTATGTTGGATAAGGTGAAACCACAATGACAACCGAATACAGCGTAAACGTAAACGACTGGCACGAAAGCCAATGGAACCACATAGGCAGAGACTTGATGTATGAATACTACCTCGAAGACGAAGAAACAAAAAAGGAATGCGAAGAAAACAACTGGGAACTTGAAGACATTGCATGTGAACGAGCCGACGACCACTATCCAATGATGCTGTATGCCTATCCTCTAGGGTTTGAACCCGACGACGAAAAGATAATCGAGGTATGCACTAGAACCAACTGCACAGTAGTCGAAAACGACCTGACTGGTGACTTTTTCCTAGCCCTCTCAGGCGGCGGGATGGATTTAAGTCAGGACATAGCACTCGCATACCTAATAATTCAGGGATGGATACCTACGGCACTAGCATACAACGTTTCGACGCAACCATGTTTGAGCGT
>Ga0315533_1003362_pt1 | contig 10588 bp, 15 predicted proteins | sample SalMarSW160130MG_FD_203081 | JGI IMG/M metagenome (GOLD analysis project Ga0315533, IMG submission 203081) | Salt marsh sediment microbial communities from the Plum Island Ecosystem LTER, Massachusetts, United States - Salt Marsh Sediment SW1601-30 ...
CCTATAACGACCATATAGAACCTTTTCTCAAGTCAACGAATAACAATAGGTTTAACAGGATAGACGAAGTAGATTTGAAAGATTTGTTATTATATAACGGATTGGATTCACTATTAGAATATAAAGTCGCGATGAAACAAATAAAACTTTTTGAAAGGAGAAAGGTAAAATGAATTCTATAGAATACATGAAGAATGTGAAACGAAGCGAATCTCCAAATTTTAAGATGATAAGTAAACGATTGATTCACGGTGCTATTGGGATATGCACAGAAGCAGGTGAATTGACGGATGTGCTTAAAAAAGCATTATTTTATAATAGAACTTTGGATTATATAGACTTATGGAAATTAGAAGAGGAGATTGGAGATATATTTTGGTATTTGGGTTTGATGTGCGATGAACTTGGGGTTACGTTTGAGGAAGTGATGGATAAGAATATTAAAAAACTCAAAGAGAGATATCCAAATCAATTCACTGAAGAGGATGAGCAGAACAGAGACTATCAAAGGGAAAAAGAAGCAGCAGAAGAGAAACCTACTGGATATGAGGAAGACTGCGGAGACACTCGTTTGGGTAGACAGGGTGTGGATATATGAGACCGATAACCAACAAGGGATATAAATTACTCCACGACGGTTGTATTGCCCTATCCCAAGTAGAAACGAACGGGATGAGAATAGATACTAAATATCTCAATCATGCTATTACTCAAACTAAACATAAAATAGAAAAAATAACCAATCGAATGAAGCACGATAAAATTTTTAAGATATGGAGAAGAGAATTTGGACTAAGGACCAATATGGGTTCCAGAGAACAATTAGGCAGAATACTGTTTTCTATAATGGAATATCCCTGTCCAACCTATACAAAAACAGGAAGACCTAAGACAGATGAAACCTCTTTGGATACTGTAGATTTGGATTTCGTTAGAGATTTTCTCAAATTAGAAAAACTCAAGAAAGCAAAATCAACTTATTTGGAGGGTATTCTTCGCGAGACAACGGATGGTTATCTTCATCCATTTTTCAATCTCAATATGGCTCGAACCTTTCGCAGCAGTAGCGACCATCCTAACTTTCAAAATATTCCTATTAGAGACCCTAAAATTGCGAAGTTGGTTAGGAAGGCTTTTATTGCAAGGAAAAATCATCGAATAGTCGAGGCAGATTATTCTGGTGCTGAGATATGTAATGCTGCTTGTTATCATAGAGACCCAAGGATGGTTTCATATATAAAAGACAAAAGGAAGGACTTGCACAGAGATATGGCGGGTCAATGTTTTAATCTTCCGAAAAGAGAAGTAACTAAAGATATTCGTTACTGTGGGAAAAATATGTTTGTCTTTCCACAATTCTATGGAGATTATTATATTAACAATGCTAAAAGTTTATGGAAAGCCATAGGTCAGATGAACCTCAAACGAAAGGATGGATACGACTTATATAACCATCTAAATGAAAATTGTATTTACGAACTGGGAAAATGCGACCCTAAAGAGGTTCCTGAGGAAGGAACATTTGAAAAACATCTTCAAGAGGTAGAATATGATTTTTGGAATAGACGGTTTAGAATTTACGGACAATGGAAAAAAGATTGGTATTATGCTTACCTTAAGAAGGGATATTTTGATACTTTAACAGGTTTTAGAATAGAAGGATTTTATGGAAGAAATGAAGTTATCAATTATCCAGTACAAGGTTCGGCATTTCATTGGTTATTGTGGTCTCTAATTCGTATTCAAAAATTGTTGAAGAAATATAAAATGAAGACTCTAATTGTCGGCCAAATTCACGATAGTATAGTAAGTGATGTCCATAGAAGGGAACTGAAGAATTATTTGGAGATTGTGAAGCAGGTAATGACTGTTGATATTCGTAAGCATTGGAAATGGATTATTGTACCTCTTTCGATAGAAATTGAAGTATCCCCAATTGGAAAATCATGGTATGAAAAGAAAAAGTTTAATTTTTGAATTATGTCTTTGCGGATGTGGTAAACCTGCAATGGTAGGAAAGAAATATGCTTTTTGTCATTCTCCTGAGACAAGATTGAGAATGAGCATTTCTCATATTGGTAAAACATCTGGAAATAAAGGTAAAAAAATGTCAAAGGAATCCCGGTTGAAAATAAGTAAAGCTCGTAAGGGAAAGAAACTTTCGGAGGAACATAAGCAAAAAATAAGTCTTGCACATATAGGTAGTTTAGGGACAATGCTTGGTCGTAAACATACGAAAGAAACTCTCCAAAAAATGAGTAGAGCCTCAAAATGCAATTGGCAAAACCCTATAAAAAGAGAAAAACATCGTTTAGCTCTAACTGGGTTAAAACGAACCGAAGCCTTCCGTAATCATATTAGTAAGGTAACGAAGAAGTTATGGCAAGACCCCATATATAGGAAGAAACATATAGAGGCTATGCTTTTAGGTTTAGAAATTCTGCCCACCAAACCAGAACGAAGGTTAAGAAATGGTTTGAATAAAATGTTTCCAAGTGAATATAAATATGTTGGAGATGGTAAAGTTTGGATAGGAGGGAAATGCCCTGATTTTATAAATGTGAATGGACAAAAAAAGATTATAGAAATGTTTGGTGATTATTGGCACAGCAAAAAAAGAACAGGGAGAACAAAGGAGCAGGAGGAGAGTCAGAGAATAAAACATTTCGCTAAATATGGTTTTAGAACTTTAATTGTTTGGCAAAGAGAATTGCAAAATATAAAACAATTAAAGAAAAAACTTATGGAGTTTCAGAAAAAAGTGAAAATATAAATGAGAAAGGAGTCATAATGGAATTATACAAGAAGTATCGACCAACCAGGTTTAGTGAAATAATAGGACAGAATAGTTCTATTAAGATTTTGCGGACAAAACTCAAAAATAATTCTCTTCCTCATACCTTGCTCTTCAGCGGTCCGAGCGGGTGCGGCAAAACCACACTTGCCAGGTTATTAAAGAGCAAACTCAAATGTGGGAATCACGATTTTAAGGAACTAAACACTGCTGACTTTAGAGGTATTGAAATGGTACGAGATATTCGTTCTCATCTATACCAATCTCCTATTAGTGGTAAATGTAGGATATGGTTAGTAGACGAATGTCATAAGATGACCGGTGATGCCCAAAATGCCTTCCTTAAGATGTTGGAAGATACCCCAAACCATGTTTATTTTATGTTGGCAACAACAGACCCCCAGAAACTAAAGAATACAATAAGGACACGTTGTACCGAAATCGTTGTTAGAACTTTGAATCACAAATCTATTCTTAAATTACTCACCTCTATTTGTGAGAAAGAAGGTTTAGCTGGATTCTCCTCAGAAGTATTTGAGAAGATAATAGAATGTAGTAATGGTTCTGCTCGTAAAGCTCTTGTACTTCTCAATCAAATAATTGAATTAGAAGACGAAGATGATATGATAGAAACCATCCAAACCACTACTGCCGAAACACAAGCTATAAATATAGCAAGGGCTTTATTCAATCCGAGAACGAAATGGATGGAAATGACTAAAATATTGAAAGAATCCTCAGATGAGGAACCGGAACAAATTAGATGGATGATTTTAGGATATGCAAAGAAGGTTCTGTTATCTGGAGGTAAACAATCGGGTAGAGCTTATTTAATAATAGAAGCATTTCGTGACCACTTCTATGATAGTAAATGGGCAGGTCTTTCTGCATCTTGTTACGAAATCGTGGTAGGGGCAAAAGATTAAAAATTTTATTTCAAAAAACCAGTGAAAATGACGATAATATAATATAGGAAAGGAAAATAATTATGGCAAAAAAAGATAGAGAAGTAGAATTTGATTTCTTTGATATAGATGAAAATAGACTTGATGAGGAGTGGATAGGACAACCAAAAATCTTCTTCAAATATGCTGCTGAACTGGCAGATGCAAGGAGAAGATTAGAAGAGGCAAAGGCTGAATTGGATGTGGTAAAGGCAGGTATAGATAAATCTATTAGGGACGACCCTACAACCTATAATCTGCCTGAAAAAATAACCGAAACACTAATATCAAATACAATTCTTCAACAACCTGAATACCAAGATGGTTTGAAATCTTGTAGAATAAGAAAACACAAGGTTGATATATTACAAGCAGCTGTTTCGGCTTTGGACCATCGTAAAAGTGCATTGGAGCGATTGGTTAGTTTGCACGGTCAAAATTATTTTGCTCCCCCAAAAGCAGCAGATAATATTTCCAAAGAAGTAGTAGATGATATAGAGAAGGGAGCAGCGAGATTGAAAGGTAAAAAGAGGAAAGGGAGGAATGGAAAATGAGGGAGATATTCGTAATTTTATTCATTCTGTTCGTTTTACCTATCCTCGTTTATTTTTGCGTAAAATTTGGCGTAGTGGCTTATTATAAAGCGAAAGAATTTATGAAAAACCAATAATTTTAGAAAGGAAAATCACAATGGCAAAAAGAAGAAAAAAGAAAAACAGGGAAACAGCAAACACAGCAAGAAGGAGGGCAGAACAGCATCAAGCAGGATTCGAAAGAACATCTTTGAATTTACCAGAAGGAGTAAACCTTTTTAGATTGAAAGATGACAAACCGCTACGCCTGGATATTCTTCCTTACAGAGTAGGAAAGGGTAATCCTTGGGCGGACGAGGGTCAGCTTCACTATGAAAGAACCTACTTTGTTCACCGAGGTATAGGAGCGGAACAAAATACCTATCCTTGCCTTAGAAAGACATTAGGTAAGAAATGTCCTGTCTGTGAATACCGAGCTAAATTGTCAAACAATCCTGATGCAGATGAGGACCTTATCAAAAGTCTTGCTCCAAGTGAAAGACAAATATTCAATGTAATAGACACACGAGATAGAGATAAAGGTGTGCAAATATGGGATATGGCTTGGTGGTTGTTTGGGAAGGCTTTAGATACTCGTATTCGTAATGGTGATGAAGAGGACGAATACGAAAATTTCTATGAGCTGGAGAATGGTTTTACCTTGAAGCTTGGTATAGAAGAGCATCATTTTGCAGGACGGTCTTTTTATTCTGTGGAATCGATTGATTTCAAGAGTAGAAAAGAAGACTATGATGAAGATATTTTGGAAGAGGTTTACAACCTGGATGAAATCATCAAAATTACCCCTTATGATGAATTGAAAAAAATTCTTCTTCAAACTGAGGATGACGACGAGGACGAAAAGGAAACACCAAAATCTAAGAAGAAGAAGAAACAACAAAAAGAAGAGGATGAATTTGATGAAGACGAAGAAGAAGACAATGAAGATTTAGACGAGGAAGATTTAGACGAGGAAGATGAAGAAGAGGATGAGGACCTTGAAGACGATGAAGAAGATTTAGATGAAGACTTCGAGGATGAAGACGAGGATGAAGACAAGGAAGATGAAGAAGAGGATGAGGACCTTGAAGACGAGGATGAGGATTTTGAAGATGAGGAAGAATCTCCAAAACCCAAGAAAAAGAAAACAACCAAGAAGAAAACAGCTAAAAAGAAATCCAAGAAGAAACCAGCAAAAAAATCTTCAGGGAGGAAAAAACGTAGGTAGGTATGGAAACCTGAGAGGATGGTTATAAAGGATTGTGACCATCCTCTTTTGACAAGTGAATAACCGGCGGCGGCGTGTGTGAAACGCAAAGTGCAAGCGAGCTTGGAATAAGGAGTTGGTTAGTGGTGCTTAATAAGCCTAAAGCATAACCACAAGACCTGAAATACGAGACTCTCGCTAAGTATTAAGATGGCGGTTATATCCTTAATACAGAACTTTTCCAAGCAGGTTCGAATCCTGCCCGCCGGTTGTAATAATAAAATATGCAGAAGATAAGGCACTATCCCTTTATGAAAACAAAAGACCTAAAAAAAGCATTGAGGAAAAAGAAGAAGGAAGAAAAATTATCCTTCCTCAGTACAGGCAGTACACTTTTGAATTTGGCCTGTACTGGAAAACCTTATTGCGGTTTTGCCAAAGGCAGATATTATTTCATAGTAGGCGATTCAGCGAGCGGTAAAACTTTTCTATCCCTTACCTGTTTAGCAGAAGCCAGTATCAATTCTAACTTTGATAATTATAGGTTCATTTATGATAACAGTGAGGGAGGGGCTATGATGGATATTAAAAGATTTTTTGGGAAGAGAGTTTGGAAAAGAATGGAAGCACCTTCTTCAAATAAAGGGGAGGATGTGTTTTCTTCTACCATAGAAGAATTTTATTATCATATAGATGATGCTCTCCATTATGGTAAACCATTCATATATATATTAGATTCGATGGATAGCCTAAGTTCTCAAAGCGAAGCAGATAAGTTTGAAGAACATAAAACAGCTTATCGCAAAGGGAAATCGGCAGCCGGTTCTTATACAGACGGTAAGGCTAAAATAAATTCTGCCAATCTACGCAGGATAATTTCTTCTTTGAAAAAAGAAGGTCAATCCATTCTTATTATTATCAATCAAACAAGAGATAATATAGGATTTGGTTTTGAAAGAAAAAGCCGCTCTGGTGGACATGCCTTACGATTTTATGCAACAATAGAATTATGGTCTTCTGTTAGAAGGAGAGTATCAAAGACCGTAAAAGGTAAGAAAAGGCAGTTGGGTATAGAATGCCTCATCGAAATTAAAAAGAATAGGATTACCGGAAGGGAGAGAAAATTAACCATTCCTATTTACCATTCGTTTGGGATAGACGATATAGGTTCCTGCATAAATTATTTGACAGAGGAAGGACATTGGAAAACACAAGGGAATAAAATAATAGTACCTGAATTTGAGTTTAGAGGTTCCAAGGAAAGATTGATTAGATATGTAGATGAATATGAAATGGAGAGGGATTTAAGAGACATGGTTGGTGATGTTTGGAATGAAATTGAAGAATCCTGTAGAGTGAAGAGAAAAAGAAGATATGAATAGAAAGGAGTAATAAAATGAAACGAAATCCCTCAATAAAAGAGATGCATAAGATGTTAAAAAATGGTCAAGCCAAACTACGCTCATTAAAAAGTATCACCAAAAGAGGAAAGATAAAAGGATATAATAAAAACTATATCCGAGACTGGTTCAAATTCACTAATTGATAAAAGGAGTATAAAAATGATAATCGAAGGAAGTGGTTTTATTAAGGAATTAGAATTACAGGGAGTAAAATTACCTGATGATATTGTAGATATAACCGTTACCATACCTGCTGATGGAACAATAAATATAAATTATTTATGTCATCTTGATGAGAAAACTTTGAGTCTAATGGTAAAGGCTTTGAGTAAAAATCATAATGAATAAGAAATGGTTAATTCTTGATTGTAATTACCTATGTCATAGGGCTAAATGGACTACGGGAGGATTAAGTTATGAAAATACTCCTACTGGTGTTATATATGGATTTCTAAAAAGCATTACTCATTTCCAAGAATATTTCAATACCCCACACGTCATATTCTGCTGGGATTCCAAATACTCCAAACGTGAAGAAATTTTTCCAGCCTATAAATCCAACCGAAAAAATAAATATAAAGATATGAATGAGGATGAAATCAAATTTGAAAAAGAATTTAGACAACAAATGATAATGCTGCGGAAAAAATATCTCCCTACCATTGGTTATAAAAATGTTTTCGTTCAAAGAGGATACGAAGCTGATGATATAATAGCTTCTATTTGTTTCAATCTCCCTATGCTGGACGAAGCGGTTATAGTATCTTCAGACCAAGATTTGTATCAGCTTATCAATCCTCAGGTCTCTTTTTATAATCCTGTCAAAGGAAAGGTCCTAACATTACAAGGCTTCAAAAAGAAATATGGAATAGAACCTCATCTATGGGGAGAAGTGAAAGTTATTGCCGGTTGTAATACAGACGGGGTTCCGGGAATAAAGGGAGTAGGAGAAAAAACTGCTATCAAGTATTTGAAGAAGGAATTGAAAAAGACCTCCCAAGCCTATCAAATTATATCTACTGCTGATTTTAGTTTGATTAGAAGAAATAAAAAATTAGTAGTATTACCATTCAAAGGGACTAAAAATTTTCGTCTTCAAAAAGATGAAATATCAAAAGAAGGTTGGAAAAAGACAATAGAAGAATTAGGAATGAAATCGTTGAAAGACAAACCTCCTATATTCAAGAGGAAAAGAATAAATGAGTATAGCAACCCAAAGAACAATCCGAGAATTGAAAAACCAAGGGCGTAGGTGTGCAATAGTTGAAAAGTGGAATGCTTTTGTAGGGCCGCATGGTATCCGTCAGGATTTGTTTGGGATTATTGATATTCTGGCTTTGGACCCTAAACGAGGAGTAGTGGGTGTTCAATGTTGCTCGGGGGGAATGGCTGCTCATGTTAGAAAGATAACGGAGGACCATGCACAAGAAACTTTGGATTGGTTGCAGACTCCAGGAACAAGTTTAGAAATTTGGTCTTGGAGTAAAAGGAAGAAGAAACGTGGGGGTAAGGCTCTGATATGGAAACCTACTATTAGAGAAATTAAAATAGAGGATATAGAATGAGTAATTTTATACCGCCCAATCCAGAAGGTTGCGAAAGTTGTGGTAAGATAAGAACAAAATTCTTCAATTGTAACGGAGCCAAACTTTGTGCCGAGTGCTCTAAGAAATGGCAAGAGGGGGAGTATAAAAGAGCCCAAAAGCATAAGTGCCTCTTCTGTGATGAATACGAAGTTATTTGGGATGGCAAGCAATGGGCTTGCCTGGCTTGTGGGAATATAAATGATTACAGCTAAGAAAATAAAACGGTCGCAAGCGGCTCATATACTCAAGTTGATTGAGCAAATGACACGGGCTGAAGTATTAGCAAGGTTAGGACCGTTTGGTTTTCCTATCTATGCAGATTATTATATGACATCCATTGAAAAGAAGAACGAATTATTAGAATATATATACGGAACTTCTAACTTGGTAGAATTAGGTAAACAATGGAAGTTATTGAAAAGGACAGGAAAGGTAAGACGTGGGAAAAAATTAAAAATAACCTCTATAATTACCAAGAGAAAAAAGAAGGGGAAGAAATGAGATATGTTGTATTTTATATTCTATTTGGTATGCTTATCTCAATATTCTTTATGATATTATTTTCCGTAGGAAGATTTCCAAATCCTTTGCAATCTCAACAAGAAATAAAAGAGGAAAGGGAGCATCTAATTTTCAAGGTCACAGCTTATACCAACAGTGAGAAGTGCTGTACTCCGTATTTTGATGGAATCACAGCGAGTGGTTATAAATTAAGAAAAGGAAACAAACTTTGTGCGGCAACCCTTCCTTTCTGCACCGTTCTAAAAATACCTGGATATGGAATTGCTCCTGTATTAGATAGAGGAGGAGCTATTAAAGAAGGTTGTATTGATGTTTATTTTGATACAGAACAAGAAGCATTAGAATGGGGTGTAAAGTATCTGGAAGTGGAGATATTAAGATGAATAAACAAGAGTTTGACCCAAAGGTGTTGGTAGAACATATTGATTCATTTGGTAAAGGATTGTCCGAGTGGGAGGTAGAATTCATAGCAAGTTTGATTGATAATCCTCCAGAGAAATATTCACCAAAACAAATCAAAATTATCAATCGCATTTATGATGAGAAATGTTGATGATAGAAAAACTTCAAATAAGAAATTTTCGAACACATGAGAAATTGGATATTGATTTCAGTCCTCTCGTCAATTCCATCATAGGGAGAAATGCTGCTGGCAAGAGCACAATTATAAGAGCTATAAGATGGGTAGTAAGAAATAAACCTGCCGGAGATTCTGTTATCAACTGGGATGCTGATAAGGCTGCTGTGCGGCTTACCATTGATGGAAACAAAATAACTCGCACCAGGGGCAAAGGTTCCAATATTTACAAGCTCAACAAGGGCAAACCATACAAAGCCTTCAGAAACGATGTTCCAAAAGACATTGAGAAAATAGTAAACCTTTCGGATATCAATTTCCAAGGACAGCACGAAGCACCTTTTTGGTTTAGTGAAACGGCAGGAGAAGTATCTCGCCAACTCAATGCTATTGTCAATTTGGAATGTATAGATAATACGTTAAAAAATATAACTTCCGCTCTACGCAAATCTCATACCACTATTGAGATAATAAAAGATATGTTGAATAAGGCAAAGGCACAACAAGATTTACTTGCTTATATCGAGAAGATGAATGAAGATTTGAGGAAGGTGGAATCTGCACAAAACCTATATCAAGAAAAAGCGGCAGAATTGACGAGATTACAAGATATTTTGAAATTAGCCCTACAGTACTCATCCGAGCGGAAAAATAGAAGAGAGCAGGTCTCTCGTAGTCGTTTGTTGTTACAAAAAGGACAGATATGCCAAAATTTAGCAATACAAGTGGAAAACCTGTCAAAAGCATTAAAGCAAGGGGAATTGCTTTTGGTGGTTATAGACAGAAGGCCTCCTCCATTAAACCACTTGGAGATGTGTAAAGAAAGACGAGAAAAAATAATTGGTCAATATAATATGCTTAAAGACTTGGTAGGAAAATTAGAAAGACAAGAGGAAATAAAATGTCGAACGGAAAGAGATTTGAGAAAATGCAAAAAAGAATTACACAAAGCCGTCGGGGACAGATGCCCGCTATGCGGGGCA
>Ga0315533_1003366_pt1 | contig 10587 bp, 7 predicted proteins | sample SalMarSW160130MG_FD_203081 | JGI IMG/M metagenome (GOLD analysis project Ga0315533, IMG submission 203081) | Salt marsh sediment microbial communities from the Plum Island Ecosystem LTER, Massachusetts, United States - Salt Marsh Sediment SW1601-30 ...
TATTCACTTATCAGGATAACATACTTTTCTCTGCGGCGTCCATAATCTTCGGTCAGCTTCAAAAGCAGCCACTTAAGCCAGCGAAGAGGTCCCCATCGACTATCCCATATTGCATCTTTTTCCATAATCCCATGGATTGTGAGAACGTGTGGGTACGGACAGTTTGCCGCCAAAAATGCGTGGTTTTGAAAATGCACAATGTCAGGATTGATTTGTCTTAAAAGGTTATTTATCTGCCGTTTGCCTGCAAAAATGTCATAAACAGCGCCGGGCAGGAAACTCCACAGTCCTTTCTTACAAACACGGGAAAAATTAATGTTGTTCCACTTCTCATAAGTAGTTTTGCAACGGCGGTCTTTAATAGCAACGACGGTTAACATCACGTCCGGATGCTTGACAAGCTCATCAACGATGTATTTCGATACACCGGCAACGCCGCCATCAATATGGCTGGCACTTTCCGGGAATAATGTCACCATGGCTATATGCATCTGAAAACCCGGTCAGCTTGAGTAATTAACTCTCCACATATTCCGGCATATCTTCTTCAAGTGGATTCGACAAGCTCACCACAGGCTCGTCCTCGGCATAAAGGTCCTCTTCCGGCGTGAAGTATGTAGCTGCTTGTTCGCTGGCCATTACAAATACCAGAAATATCCAGAAGTGTTTCTGATACAACTGTGGGACATCCAGACCCATCACCAGCAAAAACGTTAAGATCGCTCTGGCGAGCAGCTTCTCCCATCCCAGCGGAATTCGCCTGACCGTGAACATCAACACAACCATGAACAATACAAAAAGACCGGCGGCAGGTATTCCGTAGAGACCGAGAGCAAAAAAGAAGTCGTTATGTGGTATGATTCGAAGACCGCTATATTCAAACCAGCCATAATAGCTGGTTCCTATCGGCTTTTCTGCTATGCAGCTCAAAGCCTTTTTAATAGGCATCATTCTATAACCGACGGCATCTTCTGCGCGGTTTATGTTTGTCAAGCGGTCGGCGACATTGGACTCCAGCCCAACACGGCTTACAATAAAGCCGGCTGAAACAGAAGCCAGCAAAATAATCACCAGTATCAGTACCGCCAATGCCGGCCTGCGAAGAACCTGGCGCACAAACAACAGGGGTGACAACAATGTAAAGGCCAGCGCTATCAAAGCACCGCGAGAGCCTATTTTAAGCAGCATTACCGGCAGAATCAGCATCGAGACAAGATATACTACTCGCCATAACAGCTTTCTATCGCGAGCAAACAAATAAATAGCGGCTAAAAAAGCCAGGCAGACAAGGCTTGCCAACATATTTTCATCGATCATCTGGCCGGCAGTGGCGGCGTATCTCGCTTCAGGTGTGTCATCAACCGACCTTATCGCCGCACCGGTTATAACCGCTAATGCAATCGTGCCCAATGTGCCGAGCACATAAGCTCTCAAAGCCCAGTTGAAAGTTTTCCAGCCGTTTGTATGTAGTATCCAATATACAATAAAAGCAAGCACTAAAAGCTGAATCTGTGTGAATGTACGCCGTATTTCCAGTGTCAGATAAGGTGCAGCCAGCGACACTAAACACACCCAAATTGTATATAGAACAAGCACCCACAACGCTTTATTGTAGAGACGCAAACGGGGACGAGTCATCAGCAGGTTCAAAGCAAAACTGGCCCCCACAGCTAAGCCTATGCCTCGGTCGAGACTGAAGTCCGCTGCTGCGCCGATACCCGATCCTGTTGGCAATGCTAACATCATAATACAGAGCGAAAAGGTCGGTTTAATAACCATGCCGATAAACGTGGGCACAGCAATGATTATGATGCCGGCTGTGGTGTTTTTGCCAATAAAGATCACGGCAAAGCCAATCAGGGAAATCACCACCCAAGTCGCGAGAAGCAGAACATTCATCACTGGCGGCAATTGAATATCGGATGTACGCTCTACCTGCTCGTAAAGCCAATCACCATCATTTATTAAGTCTTCATATTCAGCGTACATGGGGAATTTTGTTCTCACAGTTCATAGTTGCGTAAAAATCTGCAAAAACGAGCACACAAAAACAACTGCGAACATAAGTAAGCTGCGGCCTTGACCGGTGACTTTCGTCCCGCAAGGAACCAAATCTTCTGTCTATGTAATCGGCATATTTTTGGCAAATAATTTTTGAATCCGTTGCAAATATCTTGTGAGACGCGTTTTGCATAGCCTCTTAGAAATACATCAGCCATCCCTTCGGCATTCCAATCCAGAAATCTCACTCCCGGTGCACCGCGAAACACACAGCTTGTAAACCAAAGAATATCAAAATATCGGCTGCCAAAAGTAGGAGTCCTTCCTATAATTGGTGCCGCTGACCAGTCTAATATGACCAGCCGACCCGATGCTTCGTGAAGACACAAATTAACAATTGCAAAATCACCATGAATAAAAACATTTTGATCTGTACCATTGTTCAAATCAGGGGCCATCCATTCGGGTGGAAGCTGGTACTTTATTTTGTCAGGCAGAACCAATTGCTCATGAATGACCGCCAGCGCTCGACCGGCTCTATTCATCAATTCAAGTACACGGGCGTCCTTATCAATCGCCAGTTGCAGCAGGGTCACGAGGCCTTTCAGCCGTTCCAATTCAAGCACGCCTTTGTCCCGGTCAAAGTCCAGAACGCTCGGGACATAGAACAAGCCGCTTTCTCTGCCGATTTCGCCTGCCCGCACTGTCTTGGTTGCTTCGACCGCCAAAAGGGGAGCGTCACCGACCTTGCGTACGGAGTTAGCGGAAAACTCTATTAATGATTTTCTTCGAACATCAACAGTCATCTTCTTAGCCTGTTACGCCAACCACACACGGCGATGGGACTTTCCGATAATTGAGTCAGAGACTCGAACTTGCAGCATATCTTCTCGACCGCACCGGTAACTAATTGTGGAACCGCAATCTTAGGCGGATGGAAAAAACCGGCAGGATAAAGCTCCAATATCTCCATCCCGACATCTTCAACGAGCCTGTTCATTTCATCTATAGTCATAACATTAAAAATACTTTGAGAATTTTTTTGTTGATGGCGCATATACAGCAGTTTAATCCAGGGCGAGCCGTAACTTTGGTGATTGTTAAATACAAGAAAGCCATCCTCGGAGAGCGATTTTGAAAGAGCCAGCATCGCCGCTGACCGCAGTGTTGGTTCCGCATTGACAAAAAACCTAAAGGCGGTAATTAAATTAAATTTTCTTCCTTCAAATACATTGTCTACGGTTATGTCGGCCTCGATAATTTCCGTTCGTTTGAGTTTCTCTCTGGCAATTCCCAGCATAGAGGCGGATACGTCAACACCTGTCGATGTTTTTACACGGTCTTCGAGAAAACTTGTTATGCGTCCCGTCCCGCAGGCAAAATCGAGCAGATGAATGTCCCTTCCCTCAAAGTATTTCCCTAATATTTGCAGAATAATTTCCTGCTCGCGCGACCAAAGAAATCTTTCCCAGAGCCGCGTTTCATAGTGCACCTCATACTCAGCGCCCTTGCTCGGATATTTATGAGAGTCTCTGTAAGAATATTCTTTTGTCATATCCAAATTTTGCATAGGGTGACATTTCCAAAATCAATCTCCGGCCGGCTTAAAGTTCCCTTCCCAAAGCAATATGAATAAATCGCTTCCGTTCAATTTCCTTAAAACTCAGGAACCAGCTGCTTACAAGAGTCAGAGCCATTGCAGCGACCACCACGCCTAAGATTTCAAGCCAGCAATCCGGCGGGGCCAGGTATTTCCACACCGTAATCAAAACTACTGCCGGCAACGAACCTGATATAGCTGGACGCCAGACGTGGCTAATGCTTTCCGCTGCGGAAATCTGCATTTTACGGTTAAAATAAATCGGCAGGATTAAACCGGATACAAACACCATCGGCAGCAAATTGGACCAGGCTATACCAAGCAATCCCCAATGGAATACCTTCACTGCAACGACAGAAGCCGAAACGCAAAATAGTGCCATCAAAGCTGTGAGTATGCCGAAAATCTTATGTTGTCCCCGGCCGACCAGTACGAGAAAGTTACTGTGCTGCGCTAATCTCAGACAGTGCCCGATGGCCAGGATGGCCAGTATTGAGCCCATCGTATTTATAACAGTGGGGTCCTGGAATTTTTCACCGACCCATATCCACAAAAATTCTCTGCCCATTGCAATCAGAAAACATCCGCCAGGCAGTATCAACAGAAGGCTGTATTTTTGCGTCAGAAAGGCTATTTCTTTGACCCTTGATTGGTCATTCCTGGCATCAAGGTCGCTAACTGCCGGCTTGATAGCCGCAGTAAAAGCCTGCAAGAGTTGTGACAATAATAGAATGCCTGCCGCTGCCACTTCAAATTGGCTTATCTGAGCAGGCCCCAAGAAGATGCCAATTATTATGCGACTTGCCGTATAGATTATGATAGCACCTGCTGCATACAAGAAAGTATTTATTCCGTAAGCCAACATCTCTTTGAGAAGCTTAAAATCTATATTCGCTAAAGACAAAGAGGCTCGGGGTAAAAATCTCCTGACAAAAGCCGAATGCACAATTCTTATCACAATTTCGCTGACTCCAAATGCAAGTCCCATTGTTATCCAGCCGTTACCTTGCAAAAGCAGCACGACCAACAATATCGTTCGCAGCAATAATGTGACAAGTACTGCCAGGTTGATAATATCGTATCGCTGCAGTCCGCTTAATATTGCAGTTGATGGTTGCAGGGGCATGGCAGCAGCAAAACAAAATGCAACCACCAGCACGAGTGCTGCCGCCTTGTTTACCAGTTCCGGTTCAATAGCAAACCAGGAGCCGACATTTAGGGATATCACTACACCGGACACTGCAAGTACAACTCCCACAATCAAGAAAAAAAATAGTGACGTGCTGATGACTCGTCTAATACCATCTTCATCGTTTTTTGCCAGATAAACTGGGATGTATCTGTTTATAGAGCTATTAAGTCCCAGACTCAATATCGCCGCATAGCGAAAGACCGAACCACCAATCAGTAACCATACTCCGTAACGGTATTCGCCGAGCTGGCCAAGAAAAAAACGGATTAAGAAAAAACCGATAAACGCATTGCTTACTAACGTCGCCACATTAAAAAAAGTGTTATGTATCAGTCTCTTGGATGTTGTAGCATATTGTTCATTCATACTTTTTAACAACCCGCCATAGATGTCCGACCTGCACTAAATTATAATTATCAAGTACAAACGATGGACAGTACTCCGCCTGTCGAGAAACGACATACACGGCCCTATCTCTCAGCAATTGCTCAATTGTATGCTCATTAAAACTCGGTGCATTTTTGCTGCTTATAACACCGGAAACAACCTTAACATCCGGACGCCTTCCTTTGATTTCCTGCACCAATAAAAGCGGAGCAACGGTAGTGCTGTCAGCACAAATAATAGCGTTATTTTCTACCGCATCCAATGCTTCATCGGCAAAGCGTTCGGCTCCTCTGTAGCCGGTCTTCCACGGCTGTAAAAAATACTTGTAATCATTGCGGTAGGGAACATTATTCCTTGTCCCAAGATTAAGCTGCATCTTCTCCGCCCAGGCCGGCGCGACTGTATATACAACAACAGGCAAAAAACCGAAAAGTAAAACAAGAACAGCAAAAACTTTTGGATTCGACAAGCTCACCACGGGACAATTTATTTTTTCCAGAAAGAAATACGCTCCCAAACCTACAAAGATTGAAACCATGCAGTAAAACGGCAGGAAAAAAACGAATCTGTCAGGTACGTTATATCGAAAAGCGAAGATAAAAAACAATACAATCAAGCCCAGCAGAACATTTCTGAAGCCTTGATTCTTCGAAACCTTAAACAGCCCGAAGATTCCTGCGAAAAACAGCAGAAAATTGGGCGTAGGAAAATTCAATAAAATAAACAAAAAGTCCTCTTTTATGATTTTCGCCGACAAGGAAGTATTAAGAACTGCGCCCTGCCAGCGGGCCCCAAAAGCAGCAGAAGCCAGGTTACCGGTGACATCGCCGCTTTGAATTATATTCTTGATGATCAAATACTCATAGGGCAGCGCCCCGACAATCCATAAAAGAACAATAATCGCTAAATCTCTAAGATGAATATTCTTTTTCGCCAAAAGAAAGATAAAAAACACTGCGTAACATAGAAACGGTATCAAAGCAAGATTATGAACAGCAATAGCGAGGCCGTTAAGTAAGCCCAGCCAATACAAATAGGCCACGCGCTCCGTCTTTACGTACTGCAGCAGCATTATCAATTCGGTGGTAAATATCGCTGTCCATAAAGTATAAGTTTCAATAATGCTGACATGACACCAAAACGTATGTGAAACAGCTAAAGTTACGGCAGCCACTACTGCTGGTAAATTTCTGTCCAGCCAGAGACGCACGAGCAGAAATATATTTGCAATTGTCACTGCGCCGGCAATTGCTGAGACCAAATTAATCCTGTAAAAGAATTCGCCCAGCGGAACATATTTTGCAACGATGGCAATTATGTAAAATAGCGGATGAGAAAGAGCCAGCCCCGAGAATCCTTCGATATCGTTATGCCAGATACGGTACTGGATAAGACCGCTGTCCTGCCATAAAACCGCCGGAGCACAACTGACTGCGTAAAGCACAAGTGCGCATCCAAGCACACTAACATACCACCATTTTAGTTTTGGCTTTTTACTTATCACAGGAATGTTGTCAGGAACCCACTAATTTATTGGGGATTCAATTGCTTTCGGTTTGTTTTGTACCATTCTATGGTGGCTTTGAGCCCTTCATCAAACGAGGTTTTAGCCTCAAAGCCGAAGTTTTTTTTGGCTTTTGAGACGTCCAGCCTGCGTCTGGGCTGGCCATCCGGCTTGGAGCTGTCCCAGCGAATCTCGCCTGTAAAGCCTGTGAGCTCAGCAATTTTCTCAACAAGGTCTTTTATTGTTATTTCAAAACCGGCTCCAATATTTACAGGCTCAGAGCTGTTGTAATGTTCCGTGGCCAACAATATACCTTCTGCCGCATCGGCGGCATAAAGGAACTCGCGCGAAGCACTGCCTGTCCCCCAGCAGTCGATATGGTTCGCACCGCTATCAATTGCATCAAAGCATTTCTTTATTAGCGCTGGTATTACGTGGCTGGAGGCGGGGTTAAAATTGTCGCCTGGACCATAGAGATTTACCGGCAGCAAAAAGATCGAGTTAAAATCGTACTGCTGCCGATAGGCTTGTGACTGAACTAAAAGCATTTTCTTAGCCAGCCCGTATGGAGCGTTAGTTTCCTCCGGATAGCCGTTCCAGAGGTCTTTTTCCTTGAATGGCACCGGCGTAAATTTCGGATACGCACAAATCGTACCGAGAGCCACGAATTTTTCAATTTTTTGGATTCTCGCCTGTTCTATAAGCTGGACGCCCATCATCAGATTATTATAGAAAAACTCGCCCGGGTGCTCGCGATTTGCTCCGATTCCTCCTACCACAGCAGCCAGGTGAATTACAATATCCGGTTTCATATCTTCATACATCCGGATAATGTCACTCATATTAACCAGGTCATAATCTTCAATCTTTGGAACGCATATATATTTACATTTGCGTTTTTTTAGCCCTTCGGTGACATATCCGCCGAGAAAACCGGCTCCACCCGTAACGACGATTCTTCTATTGGCAAAAAAATCACTCATTATTATTACTTTTCTGAGTCTGAGGAAAAAACCATCCCCATCCCGCCGTTAGGTGTCCCTGACGGGACTAAGGGATGAGGTTGCCACACAGCAATCCTTTATTGTCTCTGCTCTTTGAGTATCTTTTCGTCCTTGGCGATTTTCATATCGGCGTCTGTCATTATCCTGGCAAGCTCTTCGAAGGTTACCTTCGGCTCCCATCCAAGGACCTTTTTCGCTTTGCTTGCATCACCCTGCAGAAAGTCAACTTCGGAAGGCCGGAAATATCGTGGGTCGATTTCAACGTACTTTTGCCAATCCAGGTCAAGGTAGCTAAAAACCTCATCCACAAATTCTTTAACCGAGTGGCTTTCGCCCGTAGCTATGACATAATCATCGCCCTTGTCCTGCTGAAGCATCATCCACATCGCTTCGATGTAGTCGCCTGCGAAGCCCCAATCGCGTTTCGCGTCCAGATTGCCTAAGAAAAGTTTATCCTGCAGGCCGCATTTGATTCGCGTTACCGCCCGTGTAATTTTTCTGGTGACGAACGTCTCGCCGCGCCTCGGCGATTCGTGGTTAAATAAAATGCCATTACACGCAAATAAGCCGTAAGCCTCCCGATAGTTTAACGTTTGCCAGAAACTATACGCCTTTGCGCAAGCATACGGACTACGAGGATAAAATGGCGTCTTCTCTGTCTGCGGATTTTCGGCGACCTTACCGTACATCTCACTGCTGGAAGCCTGATAAAACTTCACCGGTCTATTACTGGAACGAATCGCTTCAAGCAGACGAAGCGTCCCTAGCGCATCGGTATTAACCGTAAAGATAGGCATATCAAAACTGACGCGTACGTGACTCTGGGCACCTAAGTTATAAACCTCATCGGGCTTAATCTCATTGATTATCGTTGACAGGTTAGCACCATCGGTCAAATCCCCATAGACTAATTTAAGTTTCGGTTGCTCGTGTGGGTCCTTATACAGATGGTCGATCCTGCCGGTGTGGAACGAAGAGCTTCGCCGAATGATACCCCAGACCTCATAACCTTTTTTTAATAAGAATTCCGTAAGGTATGAACCATCCTGCCCTGTAATGCCGGTAATCAACGCCTTTTTCATAATCTCCCGCTCTTTCAACAAACAGTTACTGCCAATCCCTCATTGCTGATATCAAAATCGAAAAATCTCGCCCGTTCATTGGGCGGCTCAGTTTCGAGCATTTGCCGCACCGACAAAGCATCCTCCGGCGATTTACAAATCATCAACATAAAACCACCGCCGCCGGCACCGAGAAGTTTTCCGCCGTATATAAAAGGCCCTACACGTTCTAACAATGATTCAATTTCCTCATTGCTGCTGTTCGGGTCAAGCTGCTTATTAAGCTGCCAGGCAACGTCGAGCAGACGCCCGAACTTTGCTATGTCCTTGCCCGCAAGTGCGTCAGCCACCTCTTTAGCCACTAAGTGAATTCGCCTCAGCGTAGCCATTGCTGCACGGTCCCGATTCAAATATCGCCCCACCACCTGCTGCAGGATGTTCTTTGCCAGCCGTGTTATGCCGGTATAATATAAAAGACTTTGTCCTCTGTTTGCCTGCGGGTCCAGAACATCGGACGGTACAAAATGGATTCTTGCGTCTGGTACAAGTCCAGGCTCTGTGCTAATCATCTTTACGCCATCGACCGCACCACCGATTTGGTCCTGCCAACCACCACCGGTTGTCAATGCCTGCTCCAGGCGCAGGACACTGTGAAACAGTTTCCGTTGTGACAATTGTTTTCCTAAAGCTGCCTGAATTGCAGCAATAATGACCGCTCCCATTATGCTGGAGGTACCCAGGCCGCTGCCTTTCGGGATAGCAGCAAGAGTGGTCAGCTCAATCCCGCCGCCGAACTCCTGCAAAGCTTTTTTTAGGCTGGTATCGTGAAATGTTTGGGGTGACAGGCCACATAAAACCAAAGCCGCTTTGGCCAGGGCAAAACTGCTGGTTGCTTCTCGATAGTCAAGAAGCCCGTCAAAATCGGTAATCTCGACTCGTGTGCCGAGGTCGATTGAGCTGATGCGAATAACCGGCTCGTCTATCACGCGAACGTACACCTGAATGGGTGGTTGGCCGTTAAGATCCACCGCTGCGTTTACCACACAACCACCGTATTCAAGTGAGTATGGCGGAGTATCCGTCCAGCCGCCGCCAACATCCAGGCGAGCCGGAGCACGGGCCCATACAATCTCGTCGCTGCGCAAAGTGCTGCGAGGGCATGTATCCTGTTTCAAACCGCTGGCAATAATAACTTTCTCCAAATGCTCGAACGCAAAATTTTGTGCAAACCTGCTCCACTGAACAACCCCTGTACATTGGGACGAATCCAAAGCCAGAGCTAAAGACGCCAGCCAATCACGCTCGGCGGGAGTAAGTAATTGTCCTAAATCAGGCAGAGCACTCGATAGTGGAACATCATTGTCCTTATAAAGCCCCAGCAGCGCCGAACCCAGGGTGTGAATAATCCTGGGAAATACAAGAGCTTTAGTGCCGCCACTGGTGCTGTCTGCAAAATGCCAATACGCTTCTTTGAGTATTTCCGAGACACACCTGCTCAAATCCTCAGTGTCTTTTAACAGGTAAGCCAGCTCAGCGGATGAGAGCTCGCTGTCCGGTCTAAACATCCGCCGCAATGATTGCCGGATTATTTGGGCACGAATTTTACTGCGACGATTGTAAAACTCGTTATGGTCAGCCATGACTAAAATCTGTTCGAGACTATATCTATCTGCATTTCGCCAGCTCGCAAGCTGCTCACCATTTGCGCTGGTCACATCGAGCATCCATAACCACTGCTGGTATTCGCTGTGATTTTTTACCGCTGGGAAAATGCGCGCATTCCAGACACTGCGGCCGCTTTCAGGGACTTCAGCGTCCCATACATCCTTGGGCCGGGC
>Ga0315533_1003368_pt1 | contig 10583 bp, 8 predicted proteins | sample SalMarSW160130MG_FD_203081 | JGI IMG/M metagenome (GOLD analysis project Ga0315533, IMG submission 203081) | Salt marsh sediment microbial communities from the Plum Island Ecosystem LTER, Massachusetts, United States - Salt Marsh Sediment SW1601-30 ...
GAACTAAGACTATAACCTTTACCTTTTCGACAAATTAACGCTTCTACTTACTATAAATCATCTCTAATTCACCAAAAGATACGAACTATCGATTAACCTATGCAGAAAAAACCCTCTTTGTACGTAGGTGCTCAGCCACTTTCAATGGTGCTATATATTACCATTTTTACCATTTTTAACGATAAAAGTCAAGGCATAAATTGCCCATGTTTCCCAGGATAATGAAATTCTGACGAACTTCTCTTAATAGCTCGCTTTACAATGAAATGCACTTCCTCCATGCCTTAACAATACAATTTTCCAATTTTCACCTTAAGAAACCTGTCTTCTCTGACTATTTGGTCATCACTGCCACAGATATTCAAAAGACCGGCTTGAGCATATAAACTATAGGGAGGGAAGGATATATTCTGTCCTTCCCTCCCTATTAACTTCCTTTTCTTGGCATTTGCCTTTGTTGAAAATCAGCTTATCAGCATGGCTTCAGTTTTATGCCTTGCTGCATAGACCCTACTACGGATCTACCCACACATACTCTATGCTCTTCGGCTTCACATTCAGAGTTACGTTCGCGACGTGTTTGTCTTTGCCGAAATCGAGCTCAAAAGTCTTGGGGTTCTTAAGCTGCACCCAGACTGTTCGCTTCTCCGTCCAATCACTCAGAGTCTTTTCCACTAATTCAGACTTGGTCTCACAGGCCTCATCCCTTACCTCGACTGCCCATTCTGTATCCTCGTCCATAAGTTTCACACCGAGGTCTGTAGGAGCTATTGAAGCGCCCAATATCATATCAAAGTTGGTCTGGATATTCATAGGAATGCTGCATCCTGAATATATATGGATAGAGTCTTGCTTGATTTTAATGCCTGCTTCCACGACGTCTTTCTTGTTGTTGATCTGGAAATACAGACCTACATCCATTGTAACCGGGATTTTGAAGCTAAGATCGAGAGGCTTGAACTCTATTGTAGCATCCCATTCATGGGCTTTAAGCGCATATGCATCGCCTGTATCTTCATCAGGAGGATTTGCCGCCATTGCTGATACAGCTACAAATGACAAAACAACTAATCCAATTAAAATTTTCTTTAACATTTTTTATTTCCCCTTCTTAATTATTGCCCCATAAAGGCCGATATAGCCTTTGTATAGGGCCAGCCCAGTTCTTTGGCTAGGCACACACGTGCCCGTGCCACACACAACAGCGGGCGAAAACTTGATCAGCCGACTTTTGCGAGTATGCCCGCTTTTTTCCCCGCTTAGCCGGGGCCCATAATACCAACGATTTCAAATCTACAATCGTCAGCTATATATTAAACCGCCTTAAGACCGGGCCTTTTCTTTCAGGCGGCTCGTAAGCACGCTCCACACTTACGAGTTATCATCTTTCTCAATACCACACCTCCTTTCTCCCTCATCCTTCAAAAGGGTTGTTTGTATGGCACCTCTTCCTTGGGTCCTGGGCACATACACACGATTGTTTAACATACACGGCAAATCCTGCCGTATAAGCCTTCATCACCTTCCTCCAAATTTACGGTTTAGTCATTATTGTAAGGACAAGACTACCTTTGTATTGTCCAGCAGGGTATAGCATTAAACCCCTTGTCATAAATTTAATGTCGACCGGGACACCAACACCTTCAGGAGGTGTAGGTCTTGCTGAATTTATTATGGGAACACCGGAACCAGCTACGCGAATTTCTACGCCGTTTATCTCAACAGCAGTATGTTTCGGATTAATCGTGACGTTATAATCCGAGCCCTTGAAGGGCACAAAAGACACCTCAACTTTGTGAGGACAATTGGCCACGATATGTGCCTCTAATTTAGCAGGTAAATTATTAAAACCTATAGGCGAAACCATACCAAAATCGAGATTATCCGGTGTAATCGATATGCCCACAAATGGCTCAGCAGAAACCATTTTAGGTGGCAGCGCGGGTCGCACTGCCTGGACTATCCCAGTTATTCCAAAACACACCATTGCTATCACACATACCTTTTTCATTTTATTATCCCCCCAACCATACTTTCTAAAACGGCATTTCTTCACTACAGGCTGCGCGCGTACACCGCCGCTGCCTTGCCCATCCGTAGGATTTGAGGCAGTCCATTTAGTCTTGTGTGATTTCTCCTCCTTGAGTGCTGACCGTGGTTAACGACCGATCGTTCTCCAATAACTTAGTTCGGTCTGGCCAGCGGAGTTAAAAGTGGGCGAAGGAAAGAAATAGCGTGACAAACCTTTCCATCACTCCTCACTTTCACCATCCTCACCTTTAACCGGCACTGAACTTGATAACTTATTTTCAATGTTAAGTGCCGTAATAAAGCAAATCTATTTATACAACTTAGCTAATTAACAAGCTTACCAATTTGCCTGGTTTATGTCAATAACTAAAATCCCGCAGTTTAATTTTTTTCTTTTGCTAATTTCTAACGTCTATTATTTTACCAATATCTTATGCAAATGTCAATATCAAAGCAAAAGAATTTCATTTATATAAATCTACCTAATCAGTGTATTTTAGCTATTCTGCCATATGAAGTCAATAATTAAATCTTGTAATTTCATGCTTTTTTCATATTTTTTATTTTACTGATTTTCTCACAAAAAATCAATAGATAAGCTATTTGATTTTGTAGATTTAGGCTTTTCCGGTGTTTACAAGCTTTGTTTTTCACAAAATGCCAATATATTAGCATCCTGCTGTTCAAAATCAACATAAGATGTTATAAAACAAGCAGATATAGAAATACGTAACCTAAATCATAGTCCCATAACTGGCAAATCTATATAATCCCAATAATTTGTGGAGTTTTCCGTCTTTTATCTTTTTCGCAAAAACAGTCATAGGGACTCCTTACGGAGAGCTACGCTATATAGCACGAGCGAATACGAAAAAGCGAGAAATGGAGGTGCCACAGACTCTGCTTATGAGGCTTCACAACCCATTTTTAAATTGAGCACAACGGTCTTCAATTGAAGCACAACACCACTTTTTTAGCCAATCCTCACGATGTATAGCTTCAGAATGGCCATAACAATTCTCTGGATAAACAAGTAGCCCACGCTCTACCTAATCAGCAGATTCTCACGAATCCAACGAACTGATTTCATTCGCTTGATTTGTTTCTCTCTAAGCATCGCTGATGAACGACTAGCGTGTTCCTCAAACCATACAAGCCGCCAGGGACCAGTATGTCTTGAGGTGTATTTGTGGGAATTATGTCCGTGGCTTTTATGCTCACTCAAACGACGTCGAAGGTTGTCGGTTGAGCCAATATAAAACCGTCCCGTTGCATTCTCCAGCACATAAACAAAATATATGCCGTTTTCTTCCGTCAACCTCCCCGAGCTGGACTCGAACCAGCAACCTAGCGGTTACAGCTACCTTCAAGTTTCCTTGAAGACTGGACTATCTTTTCACCATACCTTTCGACTTTGCTCAAGGGTTAGGTGTTGGGCGCTTTCTGAGGTTTATTGGCACAGGCCGCCTCACCCCATAGTCTCTGCACCTTCCTATTCACTTTCTATCTTACCTGTGTGAACAGGCTCGGCTCAGGATTACCATATCCTTCGATTTCGATAAGGACTTAGGCTTCCCTGAATTCACCCAATTTTCATCCTGATGTTTCCATCGGGCGCTGCAATTTGAATCTTACAGCCGCTCGCTCTACCAATTGAGCTATCGGGGAATAACTCGATAAAAAACGAAATATTAAACAACTTCTCTGTTTCTGTCTATCTCTTTTTAAAAGAGCACACTAATAAAGCTCAAACCTGCAATCCAACGGTTAATCCCGACAGGTCGGGACTCGCTCTACCAATTGAGCTATCGGGGAACTTCAGTGAATCAGAATAAGTTATTATACTACATTTCCCAAACTCATTTTATCCAAAGTATCCCATAACATCCATTAAATCTCAACACCTTTTCAGGACATACATATTTTTGCCGATAGTATCAAAAACTGCCATAATACTGGACAAACAAGTAATTCTATCGTAAATTGCTGCGTTTACGAGTTTTTATCATTTTAGTTTGTAGATTTATGCACAAAAATCTTCGATATATTATAGATGCAAAAACATTGAAGAGCAAAATTAACCGAACAAGAATGCACTTTTACGTATCCTATACTTAGGCAGTAAATTACAGTTTATAGTTAAATTTTCAGGCAGTTGCTTACATGGCTAAAGATATACTCAACGTTGGTGGATTTACCATACTTAAACGTATCGGAACCGGCGCTCGTAGTACAATCTACCTGGCAACTGATGAACAAGAGCAAAATCACATAGCTCTAAAACGAGTCATATTTGAAAAGCGAGAAGACTTAAGAGTCTTCGAGCAGACAGAAAATGAATTTAAAGTAGCTCGGCAGATAGACCACCCCTATGTCCGCAAGTGCTACAAACTAAAGAAAATCCGCAGTATACTAAGGATGAAAGAGCTTCTGCTTTCAATGGAATATTTCGATGGAAGGCCTCTTGAAAATAGTCCTACATTGAGTTTAGGAGATGTGCTGTTGGTATTCAGAATGGTTGCCAGCGGTCTTTATGCCATGCATCAGCATGGATATATTCACTGTGACATAAAGCCCAATAATATTCTTTTGAGCAAGTCCGGTTCGATCAAAATTATCGATTTGGGCCAAAGCTGTAAAATTGGAACCATCAAGCCGCGCATTCAGGGAACACCTGATTACATTGCACCTGAACAAGTCAGGCGAAAAGCACTTGGACCAAGAACCGACATCTTCAACCTCGGTGCTACTATGTATTGGGCTCTTACAGGAAAAAATGTCCCGACTCTTATACCCAAGACCAACAGCTATGGTCTGCCGGTAACCGAGCCTTTCCTGGCACCTCATGAACTAAAGGAACAAATACCGTTGCGTGTCTCAAAATTAGTTGTGGACTGTGTTAAAGAGGATCCGGCAGAACGCCCACAAAATATGATGACGGTCGTATCCAGGCTGGACTTGATGATACATAGCATATTTGGCAGTAAAATAAAAACAAATAAAAATGTCTCAAACAACAATAATCGACTTGCTCAATAAAGGAGCAGAAGCCAACTATGCGGATAAGTTCCGACGGGGCAATTTGATCCGTCTGCCTGCTAAGGGCTCTTTGGTTATATCCGGCGACCTTCATGGACATCAGCGGAATTTTGAAAGAATAGTCGCTTTTGCCGATTTGGCCACTAATCCGGATAGACATGTCCTCCTACAGGAAATCATACATGGAGGTCCTGAAGACACCGAGGGCGGCTGTCTATCTTACAAGCTACTTTTCGACGTTGCACGTTACAAGCTAAATTTCCCTGATCGTGTGCATTTCGTCATGGGAAACCATGCTGCTGCCTTCGCCTGCAATTGCGAAATAATGAAAGACGGCAAAGAAATGAATCGCGCACTGCGCCAATCGCTGGAGCGAGAATTCAAGCAGAACTACAAAGATATCCAACTGACTATAAAGAAATTTTTATTTTCACAGCCATTAGCAGTCAGGTGTGATAACAGAATATGGCTGTCACATTCGCTGCCCAGCGACAATCTCGTCGATAAATTTGATCCAAAGATTTTTAACCGGCCACTGAAAATCAGTGAGTGTGAAAAGCCTGGATCTGCCTACATTTTAACATGGGGCAGAAAACATAGTCAGGCCCTGCTCGATAAAATGGCTGAGCTGTTCGACGTCGATATTTTTGTTCTCGGCCATCAGCCGCAAGAAAGTGGCTGGTGCAAAGCCGGTAAGAACTTGATAATTATTGCATCCGACCATAACCATGGTTGTTTGCTCCCGGTCAACCTAACAAAAACATACACTATTGACGAGTTAATCAATTCAATGGTACCATTAGCCGCTATACCGTAGGACACCGCTTTGACTTCGACGAGATTCGTCGAGTCGTGGGAGCGTGATCCCGCAAAAGTGAGCTAAATCCGCCTACGGCGGATAAAGCTTGAAGTGACTAAAGTGCATAAGGTTCGTTTCATGGTTGCGGTTGCGCAGCTCGTATCGGTCCAGCCTTCGTAGCCACTACGGCGGAGAAGGCTTGCGTTTAACGTAAGACATTTAACGAAACGAGTATCGCAACCGCTAAACGAAACACGGTTGCAGGCATTTTAGTCCACTTTAGGCACTTTACATTAAATACGAAAATGGAACTGTATCATTATATAGCCCTGGCAGCAATCATATCGCAATTGCTATTCCTGCTTCAGACATATAAAAATTATCGCTTTGCGATGAACAGATACGAAAGGAATCGCACGTGGCAAGACCTGCGGACATTGCTTATTGTGCCGTGTAAGGGCCTGGAGCCGGATTTTCAAAAAAATATCAGCTCTTTTTTCAATCAGGACTACGAAAATTATCTGCTATGGTTTGTAGTTTCAGATAAGTCAGACGCCGCCTATAATGAATTATGCAAATTGAAAAATCAACTAAGTCAAACCTCGAAAGCCCATGATGTACAAATATTTGTCGCCGGCACCGTGGGACAGGAGACAAACAGGGCCTGTAGCCAAAAAATTCATAACCTGCTCTACTGTTACGAAAAAATCAGCGATGATGTAGAGGCCCTTGCCTTCGCCGACTCCGATATTTGTGTACCCCAGAGCTGGCTGAGTAACTTAGTTTGGCCACTGAGAAAAAGCGAGTTTGGCGCATCCAGCGGCTATCGCTGGTTCATACCGAAAACGAACAACTTAGCCAGCATAGCTCTATCGGTGGTTAACGCCAAGATCGCACAACTGCTCGGCGGCAATACCCAGTTCAATCAGGCATGGGGCGGTTCAATGGCAATACGTAAAGACGTTTTTCGCCAGGTCGGTCTCGATAAAATCTGGCAAAAAGCGCTTAGTGATGACTTCTCACTTACATACGCAGTTAAAAACGCGGGCCTACAAATGGGTTTCTGCCCCGGCTGCTTAGTCGCTTCTTACGAATCCACAACGTGGCGAGAGCTTTTTGAATTCGCCCGGCGTCAATTTCTAATCACACGCATATATGCGCCAGGCACCTGGTGGTTTGGATTATTCAGCAGTCTATACTCAATATTAGGTTTATGGGCTGGGACTGTCCTGGCAATTTATGCAGTAACAATCCAACATAAACATACAACACTTTTTATCACTGTACCTGTTGTGTTTTTCGCGGGTCAACTTATCCGGGCGATTCAGCGACAGACAATGATTAGTAAACTGCTGAAAAAGGATTTACCGCAAATGAAGGCCGCAATAATCGCTGACATCCTTGGATTCTGGGCGTGGTCGATTTTGCTATTAGCTTTTATTATCTCCTCAGCCTTTGGCAGAACCATCCGCTGGCGAGGAATACGTTATAAACTGCTTAGCCCAGCCGAGACGATCGTGATTGACAGTCGGTAAGGGCAGACCGATGTGTCTGCCCCAAGGTCATATCCCCCTACGGCTTGCCCGCCGTAGCCTGCCTGCGCGTAGCCGCTCCGGCGAAGGCAGGCTTTAGCGAAGGCGGGAACTACGAAGGATGAATCGCTCGTGAAGTGTATTTTGACAATTGTCATTGCCGTCCCGTATTGTGGTACGGGATAAACTCCGGCGGGAATCCAAGTTATATTTAACCAATAACCAATTACCACTATCTCTCTGCATTTTTTCATTTTTTGTCACTGAAAATCTGCTTGTTTTTGTCGGCCTTAAGTATTAACATTTTTATACGCCTCTGGCGTAGCTTGAAATTATATGCGGTAAACAGATTAAGGAAACAGCGAAATGGCGGAGAAAAGATGCTGTCCCTATTTTTCACTAGTAGGCAGTGAGGTGGTGTGTGTACGAAACCAGTTCCTGGAAGCGAAGACATGAACAGTAAATTATTGCATCTTTGGGAATTGAGGCTATAATGCCTACGTATTGTGCAGGGTACAACGAGCATGTCAAGACTTACATTAAAGGAGTGTCGATGGGACAAGGATTGTTGTTTGACATCGAGAAGCAAAAAACACATAAGGCAGATTTGAATAAGCCAAGCGGATACCGGGGGCTTGCTGCATTTCATAAATACTGGGGTAAGAAGCCCGTTGAGTGCATGGCGTACCTTATTGAGAATCTCACATCTGAGAACGAAGTTATTTTAGATCCATTCGTTGGGTCAGGATTAGTCGCAAGGGAAGCACTACGGAGGAATAGGCGTTTCATCGGGATAGATATTAACCCTGTTGCTATAGAGCTGTCTCGCCTTATCGTGAACCCTCCTTCATATGAGGAGTTTTCAAAAGCGATTAAGGAAATGAGAGCACAGGTCAAAGAGGAGATTGACAGGACCTACATGCTCGCTAACGGGGATGTTGCGACTCATTTCTTATGGGAGAAAAACGAACTCAAGTCCATTTGGTGGGTGAATGGGAGACCGAGACAAGAATATGAGCCAACAGAGCACGACGTCACTTTATATCACAAGTACTCATCATACACAAGCAAACATATTAGGGATTTGAAGTTTTTCAGCAACTCGAGGATAAACGCCTCTGCTGATATGAATATCAAGGACCTTTTCACAGGCCGTGCACTCTATAATATCGACACAATTCTGGGGTTCATAAGAAGGCAGCCTGACAAAATCAAGAAAGCACTTCTGCTTACGTTGACTTCTGCGTCCGGACAGATGTCAAAGATGGTTTTCGCCGTGAGTAAAAGGGGCAAGACTACTGGGAAGGTAAAGAAGCAGATTTCTGTCGGCAGTTGGGTAATTGGCTATTGGAGGCCAAAGCTTCATTTTGAGATAAATGTATGGAAGTGCTTCGAAAATAGGGCAAGGAAGCTGATGGAAGCCATAAAGGAGATAGACCTCCAGAATGGATTTGAGGTAGCAAGTACGTGCTCGGATGTTATCGAGTCGGGATTTAGGGTCGCACTCTTAGAGGATGATGCGAAAACTGTCTTGGAGCAGCTCCCAAAAGAGTCAGTCTCACTGATCTTAACCGATCCGCCACACAGCGACCGAATACCCTATCTGGAACTTAGTGAACTTTGGAACGCTATCTTAGGGAAGAAGGCGCGGTTTGACTGCGAGATAGTTGTGTCCAATGCAAAAGAAAGAAACAAAAGGAAGGAAGCCTACACGAGAGAGATGCAAGAGTTCTTTGGTGATGCAGTCGCAGTCTTGCACACTGGGGGGATAATGGCTATCCTTTTCAATGCCCACGATGAGGAGAGTTGGGAGTATCTCAGGACGCTTCAGAAGGAATCAGATTCAATCAGATTCAGGGGTTGTTTTCCGATGGTGTATTCTGCTGGTTCGGTGGTGCAAGATAACCGAAAGGGCGCATTGAAACATGATTATGTTCTGATTTACGAGAAGTGCTCTGGAACTCCGGCAGGAGATGGCCGGTGGAAGAAACTTGCCGAATTGGATAATTGGTCTTCATCGTTACCGACAAAGGACAAATAACTATGCCATATACTTTTAACCAAGCAAAAAGTGCCTTCAGGGATGATAAGATAAGAGAACTTTCTCAAGACCCCGATGGCCTGCGCTTCTTGAAACTTCGGTCACTATCAAGAACAGAATATATGCAACGACTGGCTGAGGAATGCAATCTGGTTCATGCCGGTCTTCGGGGGGACAGATTACTTCGTTTTTTGTACGAATCCAACATCACCATTCAACAGATAGAGCACACGATAAATTCTATATACGCCGAAGAGCAGAGAGAAAGACAACAAGGCGAGGAGGAACTCGTGAGCGAACTCTACCAACTGGCGGTCTTTGATTGGGGCGGGCTTCATCAGAACAGTCTTGAGAAAACAATAGTCGACAACTATGTGAAGAAGATCAAGTCATACGAGCGTCTTTGTGACTGTATCGAGAACGAGCTTCATTATAGTATGAAGGGATATGTTCTCTGTTCTTGGTACAACCACTGGACATCGAGGATAATAGAAGACATATTTCGAGGCCATCCTGTAATACTCCCAGCGGTTGGATTGATTAAGAAGGTCGATTTCTTTTGTAAAAACGTCCCCTTTGACCTAAAGGTGACATATTTCCCTGAGGGATTTATTCATGAAAAACGCAGGGCAGAGGGTCTTAGGCCAGAGACTACGCTACTCAAACGGTTTTGCAGGCAGCACGCCATACATTTCGACCATGACTTGCCTGATGCAAGGCTACGGGAAGACCTTTGGGCTAAAGTGAGCGACCACCCTTCTGAGAGCGCATCGCAGTTGATTGCGGATTTGAAGGGCAAGCGAATCGAATACTTAGATGAGGCTGTTGGTGACCCTGTTGAACTCATCAGGTGGCTATACGAGAATCAGGGTTTGCGTAGATTTGACGCCTCCAACAGGTTGTTCCTAGTCTTGGTTGATCGTGACAATTTCTTCGACTCTTGGAAACTCAAGAGAGCAAAACCTCTGCTTGTTGACAAAATCCATTCGCACCTTGACCACGTTCCTCATACTCCTGGCTTTGAAGTGTCATTTGAATGGGACGGGACACAATATGACGTGACTTCTGATATTATTTTCGTGGTCCATTCGAGATAACAATTGAAAATAGAGTCAACCACGTATTTTTTTAACCAGAGTGG
>Ga0315533_1003369_pt1 | contig 10581 bp, 4 predicted proteins | sample SalMarSW160130MG_FD_203081 | JGI IMG/M metagenome (GOLD analysis project Ga0315533, IMG submission 203081) | Salt marsh sediment microbial communities from the Plum Island Ecosystem LTER, Massachusetts, United States - Salt Marsh Sediment SW1601-30 ...
CGGCCACTATGTCACCTGCGCTGGAGTGAACTCGAATGCCTGGCTGCTTGGCCTGAGTGACCCCTATTTTGATAACGCCGAGGCGACAGGAGTGGGTATAGTACTGCCGCCGTCACCGCCTCACCCACCTTATCCCCATGGTCCCACTGTGCATAACGATACCTGGTATGTCTCCCACGACATCTATTCTGTTGCCCCCTCTCCGAGCCCCGGCGGCATCTGGGGCCTGCCAGAGTATGCCGCGGACAAGGATCTCCTCGAGTTCTACAACTTCGAAGGTCAGAACTGGGGTGACCCGGTGCTTGATGGACCGTACGAGCCGGGCCTTCCTGTCTTTACCGAGATAGAGTACGCCGTTGCCGTCTCACCGATTGCCGGTGCTACCCTGGTGGGGAACGTTGACCTTGAAAAAAGGCCGGCAACCAATATTACGGTGAGGTTCTTCGTTCCTAACACAACGACTGAGTATGTGGGAATGAAGACACATACGACCACTGATAGCAGTGGGAACTTCACGGTTGGTAATCTTACCCTTGCCACCTATGATATTGGAGTCAAGGGTTCGACCAGCTTGAGTAATCTGGTGAAGGGAGTAAACCTGAGTGCTGGTAATAACACTGTTCCTTTTGGTCTTTTACTTGAGGGAGATGCTGATGACGATGATTACATAAGTGGTGCTGATTTTGGGCTATTCAGCGTTGCCTACGACACCTGGCCTGGTGGTCCGGCGAATTGGGATCCTCGTTGCGACTTTGATCGTGATGACTACGTAGGTGGCAGCGATTTTGGCTTGTTCAGCTTCAATTATGACAAGTGGGGAGATGTGTATGGATACTTTTAAGGGGCGTTTTCGCAATCGCTCCTGGGAATATCCTGGCTAGAGTTGGGTAGTCAGGTGGATGTAACTAACCCCCTTCCATTGGAAGGGGGTTAGTTGTTATAAGCAGGAAATTGGGATTGTTCGCAATGACACCCCCCTTCTGTCATTGCGAGGAGCGCTAGTGCCGAAGCAATCCCAGTTTAGTAGCTTTCAGCTATCAGCCTTCAGCTAATTAGCTAGTCGCTGACTACTGACTGCTGACTGTTTTTTCACTTTTGCTCTGTCATTTTGCATTTTGATTTTTAAGCTTTGCGAGATTGCTTCACTTCGTTCGCAACAAGGATTGCCACGCTGCCCCCTTCGCTGCGCTCGGGGCTTCGGCTCACCGCAATGACAGGTAAAGAAAGGCTCGCAATGACAGGTAAAGAAAGGCTCGCAATGACAATCCCGCCAAGGCATTGGCAAATACGGTCTTTCCCCATAGTTTGGTGGTATAATATATCTAAACCCTGAAAATCGCCATAAGTGATGTAAGGGAGCTTGAAATGAGAAAATTGGGGTTTATTATTGGAATTGTTGTCCTCCTCATCGCTGTAATGCCGGTCAGTGATAATTTACCTGCTCAGGCGGCTGAGCCACCTGTACCACAGGAGGCACCGAGGCTGCCACCGCCACAAGAACCACCTCCGGTGATAGACGGGCACGGAACGGGGTTCATACCGCCAACGGTGGCTCTCTCCCATATCACCGGGCGGAGAATGCCTGATGGCTCTCTGGCGGGAGGGTCACCGGTGGGGCAACCGCCAGCTTCATTTGATTGGCGCACACAAAATAAGGTCACCTTGGTGAAGAACCAGGGAGGTTGCGGTTCCTGCTACGCTTTTGCCGCAATTGCCAATATCGAATCGAAGATATTAATCGACACTAACACCACTGCCCCGGTCAACTACTCCGAGAACAATGCCAAGGAATGCAACTGGCGCGAGCTAAATAGCTATGGGTGTCCTGCGCAGTGCTGGGGCAGCTGCGACGGTGGGAACTACAGGATGCTCGCCAGCTTGTTCTCCCAGAAAGGTATAGTCCTGGAGTCAGATGACCCGTATGTAGCCGTTGATGTCGCCTGCAATTCCTCTTGTCCGTACAACAAGACGCTGCTGGACTGGAGAATCATATCGACCGGTTCAGTGCCCGATACCAACGTGCTGAAGAACTATATTATGACCTATGGGCCGGTCTATACCACGGTATATGTGGACTCGTCCCACGGTTTCAATAGCGGCTACGACGGCTCGTACACCTTCAACTACACCGAATCTCCAGCGGCGGGCACAAACCACGCCGTGTTGATTGTGGGCTGGAGCAACAGTCTTCCCCCCGACCAGGTAACTGGCCTGCCTGGAGATGGCTGGATTGTGAAGAATTCCTGGGGCGCCGGCTGGGGTGATAATGGATATTTCTATATGTACTACACTGCAGCAAATATCGGTATGTGGTCCTCATTTACGCACTCCTGGCAGGACTACGATAACAACGGCGGCATCATGTATTACGACGATGATTGTGGGGACGCTGCCTGGGGATATGAATCCACTACCGCCTGGGGACTGTGCAATTTCACCCCGTCCAGCAATACCTATGCCACCCGCGTGGAGTTCTGGACGTGGGATGCCACCACGGATGTCGATATATACATCTATGATGACTTCGATGGGACATCGCTGAGCAACCTGTTGGTTAGCCAGTTGAACTACAATTTCACTGAGGCGGGCTACCATTCGGTGGCATTAAACTCGCCCCTGCCGCTGACCAGTGGTGACCATGTTATCGTGGTGGTAAAGTTCACCAATAGCGCTTCCAACTTCCCTGTCACGGCAGACCCGAACGGACCGAGTGTAACGGGACGGACATACATCAGCTCCAGTGGTGCCAACGGCTCATGGTACGACCTGGGACTGAATAAAAATGACGATGTCGCTATTCGCTTGCGTACCTCCGCGCCACCCTTGATGAATTGCAACTGTGGCGATATCTGCGTCAATACCATTGGCTGGTGGAGAGATGGGGGTGTTTTCAATGCCAGTGCCACGCCCATTCAGGATGCGGTCGATAACGCCACCGGGGGAGAGACGATTTGCGTTAAGGATGGCACATACCACGAGACCGTGGATGTGGGCGTAGCTAATTTGACCATCCAATCCGAGAATGGCACCGCGAACTGCGTCGTGAATGCAACGAATCCAGATGACCATGTGTTTAATGTAACCGCAAATTATGTGAACATAACCGGGCTGACGCTGGAAGGTGCCACTGGAAGTAATATGGCTGGAATATATCTTTCCAACGCAGCGCATTGCAACGTGTCTAATAACAATGTAGTAAATAATTACTACGGCATCTACCTGGATTCTTCGAGCAACAACACCATCTACAACAACTACTTCGCCAACACTAACAACGCCTATGATGATGCAACCAACATCTGGAATGCTACAAATACTACCGGACCGAATATAGTCGGCGGGCCATATCTTGGTGGGAATTACTGGTCGGATTACAGTGGCAGTGATACCAATGGAGATGGCTTTGGAGACAGCCCTTACAATATCGCAGGGGGTGCAAACAAGGATTATCTGCCGTTGGTAACATATATCGGCGTTATGAGAAATCTGCCTGATGGGGTGGAAAGAGGAGAGACGTTCAATGTCACCGTGACCTTCACCGCCCCCGCAGATGACTTCAATGCCATCGTTGTCAGCGACCTTGCCCCTGATGGTTGGAATGTGACCATTAATAAAACGTGGTGCAGCCCCAATGCTGACAGTGTTTTAGCTACGGGCAATAAAACGGAGATTGCCTGGCATGGAATTTATCCTGATGGCACTACCTTTAGTGCCTTGTATAAGGTGACCGTGCCTGATTATGCCCCGATAGGAATGTATACCTTTTACGGTTTTCTCGAATACTATCTTGCCACTGAAGGACCTTATCATGAGAACATAATAGGTGATTCTGAAGTTGAGGTAATCGGCGCTACCCTGGAAGGGAATGTTAGCTTCCTAGGAAGGGGCACCAACAATACCAGGTGGATAGAGCCGTTTGAGGTGAAGCTGTTTGAGGCTGGTAATCTCGACAATGTAACGTGGACAGGCACTGCGATTACTAACACTACCGGTGTTTTCACCATCACTGGTCTTACTCCAGGCACCTATGATATCGGAATTAAGAACTGCACCTGCCTGAGCGAGCTGGTGACTAATGTGACGCTGACTAGCGGTAATACCACTTATGTTGATTTTGGTGCCACTCGTGAGGGAGATGCCAATGACGATGATTACATAGGTGGCGGCGATTTTTCGCTATTCAGCGTTGGCTACGACACCTGGCCTGGTAAGACGGGATGGGATCCTCGTTGCGACTTCGATCGCGATGGCTACCTGGGTGGCAGCGATTTTGGCTTGTTCAGCTTCAATTATGACAAGTGGGGAGATGTGTATGGATACTTTTAAGGGGCGTTTTCGCAATCGCTCCTGGGAATATCCTGGCTAGAGTTGGGTAGTCAGGTGGATGTAACTAACCCCCTTCCATTGGAAGGGGGCTAGGTGGTATAATTAATTGTTACCATCAAGAAAATGGGATTGTACAGGCTGTTCGTTGCTCTGGTGGTATTGGTGGCTGTTGCCCTTATGCCTCTCACTGTAGCTTTGGCGCAACAGGCTAATCCAAGCAGGGTTCTGCCCGGGGTGGTGGATAATGGGGAAACGTTCGATGTCACCGTGAACCTCACTGCGCCTGATGATGACTTCAGGCTTGTCACCGTTGTTGATATTGCTCCTGCTGGTTGGAATGTGACCGTCAATTTAACATGGTGCACCCCAACACCAAGTTTTGTTATAGCTACAGGGAATAAAGCACAGATTGTCTGGAGTGGGCCGTTTAGCAATGGTACTCCCCTTGCCGCGGTGTATAAGGTGACTGTGCCTGATGATGCCGAGTCGGGATTTCACACCTTTAACGGCTTGCTGGGATATTATCTCGCTTCTCCAGAGCATATTTTCGAAAACATGACGGGAGATTTTCAAGTGTTTTCGCCAGTTGAACTTCATGTTATTAGACATATTAATGAAACGTTGAAAAGCCCGAATATGCTGTATCCTGACGACACATTTGAGGTGTTCCTTAATTGGACCGCGCCTCTAAACACCTTCTCTGCTATCTCTCTCACCGACCTTGCCCCTGTTAGCTTTGTGGTTGAGGTTAATAAAACGTGGTGTTCCCCCACAGCAAATGCAACCAAAACTACAGAAAATAAGGTAGAAATTGCCTGGTATGGTCCCTATGATAAGGGCACTAACTTTACCGCAAAGTATAAGGTCACTGTCCCCTGTGCTGCCGCACCAGGAAGTCATTACTTCCCCTATGATAACTGTTCACTGAGCTGGCTTGGATACTACTTTGCCGGGTATGGACCATATACATCGTGCACAATAGGAGATAGTGAGGTAGTGGTAACAGTCCCCAGTGATATAGTGGGAGAGACTCGCGATGTTAATGCTAACGAGCTATCCGATGTCACCGTCACGCTGTGTAAAGATGCTTCGGAGATAACAAGCGATGCAAGCACGCCGAATTACACCATAGCGGTCAATGTGACCGGGGACTATTGGCTGCGCGGCAGCAAAGACAGCTATTTTGATATACTTACAAATGACCTGCCCCCACTGGAGCCATTGTACATAAACCTGACAACGCTAGATCTATTAGCTGCGGGATGCGCCTTTGACTTCGAAGGCGATTACGGGCTTGTACCCAGGACATGCAACGTGTCGTATGCTATGATAAGCATTAATCATTGGCTATTCACGCCGATTGACGTGGAAGAGAACCCCCATCCGGAGTGGCAGCTTTCCATCTGGAAGGCCATGGAGTCGGTTCATTCCTGGGAGTTTCCTAGCTAAAGTTGGGTAGTTAGGTGGATTCAGCCAGCCCCCTGATCTAGTTCAGATAGATAGGTGATACCTCAAAGAAAGTCAAAAGGCAAAATGACAGAGCAGTCAGTGGTCAGCGGTCAGCGGTTAACTAATGGCTGAAAGCTGATAGCTAATAGCTACCAAACTGTCATTGCGAGCGCAGCGAAGCAATCTCGCAAAACTCAAAAATCAAAGGGTAAAATGACAGAGCAAAAATGAAAAAGCAATCGGTATGAAGCTGAAGGCTGATAGCTATCAACCTGTCATTGCGAGCCGAAGGCGTGGCAATCTCACAACCCCTTGCATTGAAAGAGGGGTGGTTGGTATAATTGACGAAATGAGATTGTTTATAGCATTTGCTACTATAATGGCGTTGATGGCGGTTGCCCTCATGCCCCTGGATATGGCTTTGGCGCAGGAAGCCAATCCAGACAGGACTTTGCCTGACACGGTGGAAAGAGGGGAGTCGTTCGATGTCACCGTGACCTTCATCGCCCCCGCTGATAAATTCAATGCCATCGTTCTCAGCGACCTTGCCCCTGATGGTTGGAATGTGACCATTAATAAAACGTGGTCTGCGCCGAGTGCCGATGCTCTTAAAGCTACGGACAATAACGCGGAGATTACCTGGTTTGGGGAGATCGGTGTGGGCTTTGACAGCGGTACTTCATTTAATGTGGTGTACAGGGTAGCTGTCCCTGATGATGCCTCGGCAGGAATTCATACCTTTAACGGTTTTCTGGGATATTATTTTGGCGCCGACGGACCTTATTATGAGAACATAACGGGTGATTCTGAAGTAGAAGTTCCTGTATCCGCCACGCCGCTTATCTCCTGCAGCCCGACGAGCTGCGGTTTCAGTGCGACCCCGGGTTCAACCCCTGCCGCCGTGACACTGGAGATCTGGAACTCAGGAATTGGTACAATTAGCTGGACGCTGAGTGATGATGCTGAATGGCTTAGCGAGAGTCCCGCAAGCGGCAGCTCCACGAGCGAGCATGATACAATAGCCGTATCGGTTGATATAACAGGTATGTCTGCCGGGGATTATTCCGCCAATATCACTATAACGGCTGATGAGGCAAGCAACAGTCCGCGGATCGTCCCCATTAGCCTGCATATTAGCTCAGCAGAGCCACAGATATCCTTCAACCCTGAAAGTCTTACCTTCACTGCTGTTGAGGGAGGCTCAACCCACGCAGCCGAGACGCTTGCGATTTGGAACTCAGGCATTGAGATACTTAACTGGTCTGTAAGTGATGATGCTGAGTGGCTTAGGGAGAATCCCACAAGCGGCAGTTCGATAGGGGAGTATGATAGAGTAACCGTATCGGTGAATACAGCGGGTATGTCTGCCGGGGATTATTCCGCCGGCATCACTATAACGGCTGATGAGGCAGGCAACAGTCCGCGAATCGTCCCCGTTAGCCTGCATATTAGCGAAGCAGCGCCACAGATATCCTTCACCCCTGAAAGTCTTACTTTCACTGCTGTTGAGGCAGGCTCAACCCTCGCAAACAAGACACTTGGGATCTGGAACTCAGGCATTGAGATACTTAACTGGTCTGTAAGTGATGATGCTGCCTGGCTTAGCCAGAATCCGACAAGCGGCAGCTCCACGAGCGCACATGATACGACATCGGTAACTGTATCGGTGAATACAGCGGGTATGTCTGGTGGGGATTATTCCGCCAATATCACCATAACTAGTCCCGGGGCAAGCAATAGTCCGCAGACAGTTCCGGTTAGTCTACATGTGGGGCAAATAGGCCCGCCGCCACCACAACCATGGCTCAACCGATACTGGTGGACGATAGTAATCGGGATAGTCGCTGTTGTGCTTTTGGCTTACTTCCTGTGGCGAAAAAGAGCGGCATAGATTGCTTAGTAGCTATCAGCTATCAGCTTTCAGTTATCAGCCTTCAGTTATTAGCTAACCGCTGACCGTTTTTTCATTTTTGCTCTGTCATTGCGAGACATAACCTCTCCCCGTCATTGCGAGGCACTTCGTGCCGAAGCAATCTCATGCCCCACCGAGATTGCCACGCCTTCGGCTCGCAATGACAATAAAAAAAGGCTGGCAATGACCCCCTGCAGGGAAATCCTAAGCTCAAAGCACTAAATCCTAAACAAATCCCAATATCTAAATTCAAAGGTCAAAACCGTTTAGGTCATTGGGATTTTGGTCATTTGATATTGTTTAGTATTTCGGATTTAGTATTTAGAATTTATACTCTCCTGTCATTGCGAGGAGCGCTAGCGACGAAGCAATCTCATGAAGCGATGATTCCTTCCACTGAAAGACTAAAAAACTCGAAAATAAAGGGAACGATTTGGAACTAAATACAAGTAAAGGTAACTAAATTGAACTTGCAATTTCTGACACGGCGACGTACAATAAACAAAGGTACTACGACTAAAGTACCACGGTGGTACTATAGGCGCGGGGGGTTTCATGTGAAACGAATAGCGTTTTCGCTACTCAGTGTTGTTATTCTCATCGCCATGGCACTGCCTGCTGGTAGCGGAGCGGTGCTGGCAGGTGGGGGTGACGTCGATTACATTATAATCTCACCCGAGAATGCCTTCATAGATGGTGGTGGTGCAGAGACACAGGCTTACAGTGCTGAAGCTTTCGATGCTCAAGGAATTAGCCTGGGCGATGTTACCCAGGATACAAGCTTCACCATAGAGCCTGGGGCTGGCGGAAGCTGGGAAGGATGTACATATACTTCAGGGCACATAGGAGGGTGGGTGGTAACAGGCACTCATACCACCGGAAAGACCGGCACAGCCATCTTATTGGTCCTGGAAACCCCGGAATATCCCGGGGGTAGCCCTGATCCTCCGGGGGGTGGCGCTAGTTCGTCTGCCCCATCAGGTACAACCATGGAAGGTGAGTCAACGCCACCGGTAGGTGGCGGTTCTGATCCACCCCATCTGGAAGTCGAAAAGAGCGTATCTCCAGAGACTATCTGCATAGGTGACCAGGCAACGGTAACCATCAACGTTACCGGCGCTGGCGAGGGAGTGGGGGAGCACTTTCCTATAGACGTCATGCTCGTCATCGACCGCTCAGGGTCGATGAGAGGAACGAAGCTGGATAATGCTAAAGCTGCCGCCAAAACTTTCGTGGGCCTGCTTAACTCCACAAATGACCAATCGGGGCTGGTATCTTTCGGGTGTCCTTGGTGGGGGCCGGTGGATGCAAGGCTTGATCAAAATTTGACTTTTGACCAGTCAGCGACAAACAGCTCCATAGATAGCTTGTCAGCCGGTGCTTTTACTTTTACCAATATAGGCGAGGGTATTTATGAGGCTAACGCAGAGCTTATTGATAATGGCCGGGATAGGCCGCCCACCATTTATGCCGAGGTTCTGCTTTCCGATGGCGTATGGAATCGTGGGCGCGATCCTGTGGGCGCAGCACAAGAGGCTGCTAACAATACGATTATCATTTACACCATTGGATTGGGGACAGATGTTGATCAAACAATGATGCAAAGTATCGCCAATATAACCGGTGGCAAATATTACTATGCTGCAAACTCAACTGACCTGGAGGCTATATATCAAGATATCGCCGGAGAGTTGTCCGCCATGGCTGGCACCGATGTCGTGGTGACCGATGTTCTGCCCGGTGATGTGAATTATGTGAATGGAAGCGCTGTTCCCCCGCCAAATTCAACAAGTGGCCAGAACCTGACCTGGAATTGGAGCTCCATCAGCATAGGCGATACCAAGACCATCACGTTCAATGTAACCTTTAATAACACCGGCTATCAACCAGTGGGCGTATATCCCGACACGCGGATAAACTACACCGATTATCTGAGCAACCCGGCAAGCGAAGCGTTCCCTCAGATAAACATAACGGTGAAGGCTGCACCAGTGGCAAACTTCACCGCCAATAACACCAACCCCTGTGTAAACACCTCAGTTAACTTCACTGACTTATCGACGGGTGAGATTGATTCCTGGAGCTGGGATGTAGATGGTAACGGTAATGAGGATTACAGCACTCAGAATGTAACTCATACCTACACCGTTGCCGGCACTTACAACGTAAGTTTGAATGTCACCAATGAGTGTGGCTCTGATATCGAGACCAAGACCAATTACGTCACGGTAATTGGTGCTGCACCGACGGCAGCCTTCAGTGGTGCTCCCACCGGCGGCTGTGCTCCGTTAACGGTTAACTTCACCGATTTATCGACGGGGAATCCGACAGGCTGGAGCTGGGACTTTCCTGGAGGCAGTCCTTCAAGTGCGTCAACGCAAGGACCGCACACAGTAAACTACAGCAGTGCTGGTAACTACACGGTAAGTTTGAATGTCACCAATGAGTACGGCTCAAATATCACGACTAAGATCAATTACGTGGTAGTCAATGCCAAACCCACAGCCTCAGCGTCAAGCAACACGCCGGTATGTGAGGGAAGCACGATAGACTTAACTGGTGGCCCTGATGGGATGACAAGCTACAGCTGGAGTGGGCCTGGTGGCTACACCAGCAGTGAGCAATCACCGAGCATAAGTAACGCCACCACAGCGATGGCGGGAGACTATACTTTGACGGTAACCGATGCCAATGGCTGCAGCGATGATGACACCACGAATGTGGTAGTCAATGCCAAGCCCGCAGCCTCAGCATCGAGCAACACGCAGGTATGTGAGGGAAGCACGATAGACTTAACTGGTGGGCCTGGTGGGATGACAAGCTACAGCTGGAGTGGGCCACTTAGTTACACCAGCAGTGAGCAATCACCGAGCATAAGTAACGCCACCACAGCG
>Ga0315533_1003376_pt1 | contig 10574 bp, 8 predicted proteins | sample SalMarSW160130MG_FD_203081 | JGI IMG/M metagenome (GOLD analysis project Ga0315533, IMG submission 203081) | Salt marsh sediment microbial communities from the Plum Island Ecosystem LTER, Massachusetts, United States - Salt Marsh Sediment SW1601-30 ...
ATCCAATAACTGCTATATTTACAGCCATACTTACCTCCTGAAAATCCGTCATCGAATAAACATTTATTCAAACGTTCTTTCCAAGTGCCTCAGCTATTTTTGCTGTGTCAGGTTTTTCTATTATTCCTTTTTCTGTGATGATTGCCGTGATATTTTCTGCATCTGTAACATCGAAAGCAGGATTATACACGTTAACTGCGTCAGGTGCAATCTGTGTTTTGGCAAATGTTGTTACCTCATCGGCTGGCCTTTGCTCAACAGGTATTTCGGTTCCGTTTTTTATATTCAGGTCGAATGTGCTTGACGGTGCGGCGATATAAAAAGGGATGTTGTTTTTGGCGGCGAGAATACTCAAGCTGTAAGTGCCGATTTTGTTTGCGGTGTCACCATTTGCTGCGATTCGGTCGGCACCGGTTATTACCGCATTAATATGTCCCTGTTTCATCAGCCATCCGGCAGTGTTATCGCAGATAACGACCACATCAATACCGGCCTGCTTCAGCTCCCAGGCCGTCAAGCGGGCGCCCTGCAATAACGGCCTTGTCTCATCGACATAGACTTTGAATCTTCTGTTTTTTTTGTGCGCCTCGAACATTATTGACAGGGCGGTGCCCTGGCCTGCCGTTGCCAGCGCCCCGGCGTTGCAGTGTGTCAAGATGGCATCGCCATCTTTGATAAACTTCTGTCCGATTTCGCCGATTCGCCGGCACATATCCACATCTTCGTTGTATATGGCGTTCGCCTCGTCTAATACCGTCTCTCGCAGTATCTGTAGGTTTTCCTTTGGGCTGGCAGCGGCAAAGTTTCGGGCGTTTTGGCTGACCCTGTCCATCGCCCAGAACAGGTTTACCGCTGTCGGGCGCGACGAGGCCAGAAATTGGCGGGATTTTTGCAGACAGGCGAGTGCTGTCTGCAAATCGTCATCTGCGGCTAATTCCTGCATCGCCAAGGTCAGTCCATAGGCCGCACAAACCCCTATGGCCGGTGCACCGCGGACGGCGAGCGTTTTTATCGCCTCGAAGAGCTGGTCTATATTGCGGCATTTAATTTTGACCAATTCTGCGGGCAGGCGGCGCTGGTCGATAAGCTCCAAGAAGCCGTCAACTCCGCCAATCCATCTAAGTGTGTCAGCAGCCATAATGGTATTTCGCTTTGCGTTTTAAACTTTTTGCCCGTCGGCTTGTAGTTTTGCCTTCAAGTACTTTGCGGTGTAGCTTTTCTTATTTTTGATAATTTCTTCCGGTCGGCCTGTGGCGATGACGTTTCCGCCGGCGTCTCCGCCTTCTGGGCCGAGGTCTATTATGTAGTCGGCCATCTTGACGACGTCAAGATTGTGCTCGATTACCACGACGGTATTACCCATATCGGTCAACCGCTGCAGGACATTCAAAAGGTTATGAATGTCGGCGAAATGCAGTCCCGTCGTCGGCTCATCAAGCAGGTAGAGGGTATGGCCTGTAGCGGCCTTTCCGAGCTCGGCGGCGAGCTTTACGCGCTGCGCCTCGCCGCCGGAAAGCGTTGTCGAGGACTGGCCCAGCTTCATATAGCCCAGGCCGACGTCATTGAGCGTTCGCAATAAGCGCACAATAGTCGGGAAATTTGCAAAGAAGCTGAGTGCCTCTTCAATCCTCATATCGAGGACATCGGCGACATTTTTGCCCTTGTAGGTAACCTGGAGCGTCTGGGGGTTGTATTTTTTGCCTTTGCACTGCTGACAGGTTATATAAACATCGGGCAGAAAGTGCATTTCAATCTTTTTGGTACCCTGTCCTCGGCAGGCCTCACATCGACCTCCTTTGACGTTGAAGCTGAATCGCCCGGGCTGAAAGCCGCGAATTTTCGCCTCCCGTGTCATACTAAACAGCTTTCTTATGATGTCAAAGACGCCGGTATATGTTGCGGGGTTGCTTCGCGGCGTCCTTCCGATAGGCGACTGGTTTATCTCTATGACTTTATCAATCTGTGAGGCGCCTATAATGGTTTTGTGGCTGCCCGGTTTTTCGCGAGAGCTGTAGAGGCGGCGTCTCAAGGCCCTCAATAAGATATAGCTGACAAGAGAGCTTTTGCCGGAGCCGGAGACACCGGTAACACAGATAAACACGCCGAGCGGAAACTTAACATCGATATTTTTAAGGTTGTTTTCTGCTGCCGTTTTTATTTCGATACATCTTTTAAGGTTGTAAGTTCTTCTCTTTGCCGGCAGGGCTATTTTCTTTTTGCCGCTCAGGTATTGGCCTGTAAGCGATTCGTTACAGCTAATAATGTCACTTAGCCCGCCCTGCGCAACAATCTCGCCTCCTTGTGCGCCTGCTGCGGGGCCGATATCGATAATATGGTCCGCACTTTTGATAATATCTTCATCGTGCTCGATTACTATAACGGTATTTCCGAGGCGGGTGAGCCGCTTTAGTATTGACAGGAGGCGGTCGTTGTCTCGTTTGTGCAGGCCGATAGTCGGCTCGTCAAGGACATAGCAGACGCCGACGAGTCCGCTGCCGACCTGTGTTGCGAGGCGGATTCTCTGAGCTTCGCCGCCGGCGAGGGTGCTGCTTCGGCGGTCGAGCGTCAGGTAGCCGAGTCCGACGTCAACCATAAATTTCAGTCGGGCCTTTATCTCCTTCAGCACCTGGGCGGCAATCAGCGTTTTTTCTTTGTCGAGTTTTAACTTATTGAAAAATTTTTGTGCCTCTTCGATACTCAACGAGGTCAATTGATGTATGCTTTTGGCGCCTATGGTTACGGCGACGGCTTCGGGTCGAAGCCGGGCGCCCTTGCAGCTTCGGCAGGGCTGCTCTGAAAGATAGCCGTGCAGCCGGGCCTTGACATATTCGCTTGTGGTAGTTTCCCATCGTCGGGTGAGGTTGGGGATGATGCCTTCAAACGACAGCCGGTATTTTTTTTCGTCAGCGTCGGTTGTGCCGTACATCAGAATTTTTCTTATCTGGGCGGGTATTTGCTCAAACGGCATCGATTTGCTGGCGCCGATGTTCCTGCAGAATCTTTTTACAAGGCGGTTGTAGAAGATGTTCATTCTCTTTCCGCCCTTGCGCCAGGCATCGATAGCGCCGTTCTGAAGTGAGACGGTTTTGTCGGGGACAATGAGGTCGGGGTCGAATTCGAGGATTGTCCCAAGGCCATCACAGCTTTTACAGGCGCCGTAGGGACTGTTAAAGCTGAACAGGCGTGGCGATAACTCTTCGAGCGAGGCCTGGGGATGGCGTGGACAGGCGAATTTTTCACTGTATATAGCCTCTGTCCACTGTGTATTTTTTTCACCTGGTGTGTTTGGCTCGGCCGACAATACCAGAAGCAGTCCATCGGCGAGCTTCAGCGCTGTCTCCACTGAATCGGTTAATCGAGTTCGGACCGAATCCTTAACGGTCAATCTGTCAACAACTGCTGCAATGTTGTGTTTTTTGTTTTTGTCGAGAAGCGGGACATTGTGCAAATCGTAAATGTTGCCGTCGATGCGCACCCGCACGAAACCTTCTCGCTGTATGGTGGTGAAAATGTCTTTGTGCTCTCCTTTTTTTCCGCGAACGAGCGGGGCGCAAATCTGAATCTTCGTATCCTCCGGCTGGGTGAGTATCGCCTCTACTATCTGCGAAGGGTGCTGGCTTGTAATGTGCCTGCCGCATACCCAGCAATGGGGCTGGCCGACGCGGGCAAAAAGCAATCTGAAATAGTCATAGATTTCGGTGGTTGTGGCTACCGTCGAGCGTGGATTGGCGCCGGCGCCTCGCTGCTCGATTGCGATGGTGGGCGGCAGGCCGGTGATGTCGGCTACCGCCGGCTTTTGCATCTGTTCGAGAAACTGGCGGGCGTAGGCACTGAGCGATTCGACGTATTTTCTCCTGCCCTCGGCGTAAATGGTATCGAAGGCCAGTGAGCTTTTGCCGGAGCCGCTTATGCCGGTTATTAAGACGAGCTTGTCGCGTGGGATGGTGAGGTTGATATTTTTGAGGTTGTGCTCGGCCGCCCCCGTAATTTTAATCGCCTTTTCTGTTCGCTGTGCCATATTGCTTTCTGTTGGTATAAGGAGTATTGCCGCAAAAAGCGGCATTAACCCAAATTAGTCATTTTAACAAAGCGGTGCAAGAAGGTAAAATGTTTTAAATCGCAATCTGTTAGCCCTTTATCGTTGCAGGCGGGAGTGCGCTGAAATATGAAGATAAAAAGACTGCATAGCTGGGATTTATCCTATAAAGGGGCTGTGGCTTTGCAGAAAGAACTCGCCGGCAAAGTAAGATTTGCCCCTCTGAAAAAACAGCCGAAACTAATTGCCGGCCTTGATTGTACCTTCAGCAGAGATAATCAAAAAATCATCGCCGCCGCTGTTGTTCTGAAGATACCCGAGTTTGAAATCATCGAAATAGTAACCGCCGTAAGAAAACTGGTTTTTCCGTATATCCCGGGGTTATTGTCCTTCCGTGAGGCGCCGGCGTGCATTGCGGCGGTCGAGAAGCTCAAGAAAGAGCCGGACGTGTTTCTTGTGGATGGCCAGGGCGTTGCTCATCCGCGCCGGCTCGGCCTGGCATCACATCTGGGGCTATTTTTCGACGGCGTTACCGTCGGCTGTGCTAAAAGCAGACTAACCGGCTATTTTGAAGAGCCGGCTTTTGAGAAAGGCTCTTACAGTTTATTAGAAGACAAAAATGAAACTATCGGCGCCGTGGTTAGGACACGCACCAATGTCAAGCCGGTCTTTGTGTCTGTAGGTAACAAATGTACGCTGGAAGATGCGATTAAAATCACCCTTGCCTGTACAACCAAATATCGTCTGCCTGAACCGACGCGGCTGGCTCATCAGATAGTTAGCAAAAAGCGTGTTTCGTGAATTGTGATTCGTGGACGAACCACGATCCACGTTCTAATCCCACTTGTGTTTTTTGGCGGAGGCGAGGATTTTCTCGGCGCATTCCATTGCAGCCAGGCCCTCTTCGGCGCTGACCTCGGGCGTGAGTGTCTTATCGGCAACGGCTCGCAGAAAGGTCTCCTGCTCGAGGCGTAAAGGCTCTTTGTCGTCTATGACAAGCTGCTCGATATGGAGCAAGTCTGGCCAATTTGCGCTTAACGGGTTAAAATCCGGTTTGCTTTGCTGGGCTTTTATCCAGTTGACGACATTGACGTTAGGGTCGGCTTTGATGACGATTCCGCTTTTTTTAAAATAATCGACACTCAAATAGGCCTGCCGGCTGAATACTCTTACCTTTCTCTCGGTTTTCAGGGCCAGTCGTGAGGCGGTAATATTTGCGATACAGCCGTTCTCAAAGACAATCCTTGCGTTGCAGATGTCTTCCTTTTGGTCGATGACGGCGACGCCTACGGCATCGACTTTTTTAATTTTGCTTTGTGCCAGCGACAGGATAATGTCTATGTCGTGAATCATCACATCGAGCACGACGCCGATATCGGTCGAGCGGAAGGGGTATGGGCTGATTCGGTTTGCCTCGATAAACTTCGGCTCTATATCGAGTCGTTTGATTGCCTGGACAACGGGATTGCAGCGTTCTGAATGTCCGACTGCAGCGAGACAGTTTTTCTCTTTGGCAAGCTCTACGATTTTTCTTGCCTGTTTAACATTGGCGGTGAGGGGCTTTTCAATCATCACGGGGATGTTGTTTTCGATGAAAAGTTTCGCTAATCTCTCGTGTGTTACTGTAGGCGTCGCTATGGTTACCGCATCGACCTTGTCTAATATATCCGCACAATCGGTAAAGGCGGGGCAGTTATATTGGCCGGCGAGGCGTTTTGCCTTTTCGTAGTCAGTATCAACCACGGCGACAAATTCGCTTGCGGGCAGTTGGGCGTAAACCTTGGCGTGGATTGTGCCCATTTTGCCTGCGCCTACGACAGCGGTGCGTAGTCGGGCTGCGCCCTGAATTTCGATTTTCGATTTTCGATTTTCGATTTTCATCTTGTATATTGCGGCTGTACGGTTCGTGGTGTTTCAATGTCTGAATTTTTCGAGGTATCTGCCGAATCGGTGTTCGCTGCTTTTAATTATCGCATCGACCATTGCCGTGACATTTTCATCGAGTCCGTTTTTGCCGGCGAGGGCCTTTGCACTTTTCAGCAGGGGTGTACCCTTATTTCGATAGAGCTTTTTATATGCCTCGAATATTTCCTGTTGCTGCTGTTTGGTCAAGCCGGCCCGCGCCAGCCCCCGTTTATTGACACCTCTAATTCTCGGCGGATAGTGGCCGCTGACAACCAGAAACGGCGGAATGTCGCGATTAATCCCTGCCAGACCGGCGGCATAGCACCACCTGCCGACGGTTACGAACTGGTGCAATGAAGCCATACCGCTAAACCAGGCACCGGTCCCGATTTTGCAATGTCCGCCTATCTGCACGTAGTTACTCATAACTACTTTATCTTCAAGGATGCAGTCGTGTCCGATATGGACGCCAATCATAAGGAGATTATTGTTACCTATCTTTGTTACCTTATTCTGATAGATGCTCGGATGGACGGTTACCTGCTCTCGGAAGGTATTGTTATCACCGATTAACAGCCCGCCGATGCGGTCATTTTCATTCAGGGCGAGTATCTGGGGCCTGCCACCAATAGCACAGTTGGGGAAAAGCCGGTTGTTTTCCCCGATACTGACGTTCTTTCCAATCACGACGTTGGCGTCAAGTACCGTGCCGGCTCCGATTGAGACGTTGGTGTCGATGACACAATTCGGCCCGATTGTTACGCCCTGGGCCAATTGGGTGTCGTGTGCGATTACTGCGCTTGGATGTATCTCGATTTTACGTTTCATTTGGGTTTGGCGGATTTTGTTTTTAAATTTTTTCATCGTCCATAAGCATAAATTTGATTTGTGCCTCGGCGACGGTTGCTTCGCCGACCATAGCTTTGCATTGGCACTGAGCGGTTCTTTTCCTTGACCTGACGGTCTCTGCGGTAAGGATAAGCTGGTCGCCTGGGATGACGGCTTTGCGTAATTTTACATCATTCATACTCATCAGCACGGCCAGTTTTCCGGTGTGTTCGAGTTTTTGAGCGAACAGCAGTCCTGAGAGCTGCGCCATTGCTTCGACGATAAGGACACCGGGCATAATAGGTGTTCCGGGGAAGTGGCCCTGGAAGAATTGCTCGTTGAAACTTACGTTTTTTATCCCTTTTATCCGGCTGTCACCCTCGATTTCGACCACCTTATCGACCAGCAGGAAGGGGTATCTGTGCGGAAGAATTTTCTGGATTCTGCGGATGTCGAGGAGGGCGTCGGTGCCGAATTTCCGGACGCGTTCGGCCTGGGCGGCGGCTTCGTAGAGTTTTCTTACGAGCTGCTGGTTTAAGGAGTGGCCGCTTTTGTAAGCCACGATTCTTCCGCTGACGGCTCTGCCGATTAGTGCAAGGTCGCCAATCAGGTCAGCGATTTTATGTCTGACGCACTCGTTTGGGAATCTGAATGTGTTTTTAATCGGCCCGTCGGAGCTGATAACGAGGATGTCGCGCGGGCCGAGATGGGTTCCCATTCCACGGGCCTGGAATTGTTTTGCTTCGGCTTCGAGCAGGAAGGTTCTGGCCGGCGCCAGGTTCTTCTCAAAATCTTCCGGTGTTACACGGCAGCTAAAAATCTGCCTGCTAATGCCGGTGTGGCCGGTGTAATCGAGGTCGTAAGTAATGTTCAATCCGTCATCGGTGTATGGCAGTGCGTATATCGACGAGGCGCCGGAGGTGATACTAATCGGCTCGGTGATAACAAACTCTCTGCGGACGGCTTGTTGCTCGATTAGTCCTGCTCGTTTAAGGGTCTTGAAATACTCGGCACAGCTACAATCGGGGGCCGGCAGCTCTGCGCCGGAGACTTCTACAATCAGGTTGTCAATCTCCAGGGCGCTGACAGCAGCGAGGCAATGCTCTATTGTTTCTATGCTGACGGAGCCCTTCTTTATTGTCGTGCGTCGGCTTCGCTCGGCAAGGTTTGTAACTGTGGCGTTAATCCGTACCGGCTCCGGGATGTCGGTCCGTATGAAGACCACGCCGGTATCTGCGGAGGCGGGTCGAAAGATGACCTCCGCTTCTTTGCCGCTGAACAGGCCTCGACCGTGTATTTTTGCAGCACTATTTATCGTCTTTTGCAGCTTCAAGGCGTTCTATCCTCGCGGTTAATTTTTTTACTTCGTTGACCAGTTTCGGTAAACGCCTGGTCAGTGCGATTATCCGTATTGCCTCTGTCTTATCAGTGGCCGGCGTGCCAAATACTTGTTTTCCTGCTGGTATATTGTGGAAAGCGCCTGATTGGCCGCCGACCATAGCATCGTTTCCAATCTCTATATTATCTGTCACTCCGGCCTGGCCTGCCAACACAACGCCATCGCCCAGTTTGCAACTGCCGGAGATACCGACTTGTCCTGCTATCAGGCAGCATTTTCCGATTACCGTATTGTGAGCGATTTGCACAAGGTTATCTATTTTTGTTCCGGCACCGATTATGGTATTTCCGAATTTTGCCCTATCAAGGCAGCAGTTGGCCCCTATCTCGACGAAGTCTTCAATAACCACGCCGCCATTATGCGGGATAAGCTTGTGTTGGCCGTCGATAGTGCAATACCCGAAGCCCGTTGAGCCGATTGTGGTATTGGCCTGAATGATTACATTGTTACCGATTATGCAGTTGTGATAGATAACAACGTTGCAGTCGAGGCGACAATTTCGTCCTATTTTTGCGTTCCGTCCTATTTTGCATCCGGCGGCGATGACGGTATTTTCTTCTATCCGGGCTTCGTCATCAATTACCACACCCGGTGCGATGGATACGCCCTTTGCAATTTTGACGTCTTTTCCGATTTTTGCGGTTGGGTCAATTCCTTCTGCGGGCGGCTTTAACTTCGGTGCAAAAATGTTCAAGGTCTCTATCAAGGCAGCGTTAACATTCTTAACGAGCAATTGCGGCTTTTCCAGCGTTTCAACGGCCCTATCAATGATAACCGCTGCTGCGTGAGAGTTTTTAAGTTTTGGTATGTGCCTGGGGTCTGTAACGAAAGTAATTGTGTCCTCGTCAGCGGTCTCTACTGCTCTGACGGCAGTTATCTGCTTGGAGCCGTTGCCGACCAACTCTGCACCAAGTCGCTTTGCTAATTGTGCAATTGTCAATTTCATAATTTGGTTAATTGGTTAAATGGTTACTCAAACTGACCGACGGCCAGTTTGAAAATGCAAGAATCAAAGTGCAAAATGCAAAATTGCGGAACCCGCCTGACGGCGGATACCTGTTTTATTATATTTTATCACTACTGTCCCGTTAAGGTTTTAGAAAATTGTTGTAAGGCAAATAAATATAATAGGTTGTGAGAAAAAATGATTGGGATCGATTTCAACTTGCCCTTAAATTTCGGCCAATATACTTTCACAGATTTGCTGAAAGGATTGGCCAATGCATACCGGACAGACCGTTTTCTCACAACTGTTAGATTTTCTTCCCAAAAAACAATTCGACAGATGCGTTCGAAGACATCACGGCAATTATCGGATAAGAACCTTTTCATGTTTCGATCAATACCTCTGTATGGCCTTTGCCCAGATAACTTATCGACAAAGTCTTCGCGACATCGAAACCTGTCTGCGGGTAATGCAACCAAAACTTTATCACTGCGGCATACGCGGGAATGTTTCCCGAACCACGCTGGCAAAGGCAAACGAAAATCGAGACTGGCGAATATATGCCGAGTTCGCTCAAGTTCTAATAAACAAAGCCCGAAAGCTCTACGCCAACGAAGACTTCGGCCTTCAACTGAACCGAGAGGTCTATGCGTTGGATTCAACCACCATCGATTTATGTCTTTCACTGTTTCCATGGGCAAAATTTCGCAAACACAAAGCAGCGGTCAAGGTACATACGTTGATGGACTTAAAAGGCTCTATACCCACGTTTATCCGCATTACAGACGGAAAAGTCCACGATGTAAATATCCTCGACGATCTTGTTTTAGAACCTGGTGCCATTTACGTTATGGATCGCGGATACCTCGACTTCGCTCGCCTTTATACTTTTACTCAAAACCTTTCAACTTTTGTCACGAGAGCCAAAAGCAATTTCGATTATCGCCGTCTTTACTATCGCAAGGTCGACAAAACAACTGGCCTTCGGTGCGACCAGACAATAATGCTCAACGGTTTTTATGTATCACAGGATTATCCTGCTGTTCTTCGTCGAATCAGTTACTTCGATATCGAGACAAACAAAAAGTTCATATTTCTAACAAACAACTTTACTCTGCCGGCCTTGACAATTGCTCAACTCTACAAGTGCCGCTGGCGGATAGAAATCTTTTTCAAATGGATCAAACAGTACCTGCGAATCAAGACGTTCTTCGGCACCAGTACCAATGCGGTAAAAACTCAAATCTGGATAGCCATCAGCATTTACGTTCTGGTTGCAATCGTCAAGAAAGAACTCAAAATCGAGCTGAGTTTGAGCGAAATTTTGCAAATTCTCAGCATTACACTTTTTCAGAAAGTTCCTATTACGCAAGTACTTACGAAAAATCTTTTGCAAAATGGAAATAGCCAGTTTCATAACCAATTGTTATTATTCGACTTATAACGGGACAGTAGTGATA
>Ga0315533_1003380_pt1 | contig 10555 bp, 13 predicted proteins | sample SalMarSW160130MG_FD_203081 | JGI IMG/M metagenome (GOLD analysis project Ga0315533, IMG submission 203081) | Salt marsh sediment microbial communities from the Plum Island Ecosystem LTER, Massachusetts, United States - Salt Marsh Sediment SW1601-30 ...
AATTCGATTACTGGTGGGGCCAGTTCAGTCAATGTATTAAGTGCTATGGATGTCGGGATGCTTGCCCCATATGTTACTGCAAGGATTGTATTCTAGAAGCTGATAGAGGCGTGGTTATGCCTGGTGAGGTGCCACCTGATGCTATGTTTCCTATGCTAAGGATTGCTCACGTCATGGATTCTTGTGTGAACTGTGGTCAATGTCAGGACGTATGCCCTGCTGGTATACCTTTAGCTCGATTAATCTTCATGTTAAATAAGGAACTTTATGATATTTTTAAGTATCAGCCTGGGGTTGATATAGAGGCTCGTCCTCCATTGAGGACAGCTACCGATGACGAGCTAGCTGTGAAGACTGTTGAGATGAGTTTTTAGTAGCAAAGAAACACTCATATTAGCGACAAGGACAACAGATGCGTTAGTTGGTGAGGCGATTGAATGCCGAGTAAGTGTGCGTGTTGCTTGTCGTGGTAAGGTATTAGCACCTTATGCCTCGAAATTTCAGGAGGTAAAGATATGAGTTGGGAACCTAAAGATGAGCAAATTCTAGCTCAGGTAGAAGCTTTATTTAGCTAAATGAATTGAGATGGAGTTCACCAAATGTTCCGGATTATTTCTAGAGAGACTTTAGGGACGAAAATTCATCTGTTCAAAATCGAAGCACCGGCAATTGCTAGAAAAGCGCTGGCGGGGCAGTTTGTTGTCATCAGGATTGATGAAAGGGGCGAGCGTATTCCTCTGACGATTGCAGACTGGGATGGGAAGGAAGGCAGTGTTACCCTGGTGTTTCTGGAAGTGGGAGCGACAACTTTTAGGCTGGCGTTGCTGAAAGCCGGTGACTTCATTGCTGACTTTGTTGGTCCCCTTGGTGTACCATCACATATTGACAAATTTGGTACTGTAGTCTGTGTGGCGGGAGGGGTTGGTGCTGCGTCAATAGCGCCTATTGCCAAGGCACTGAAGGAGAAGGGAAACAAGATTATTTCCATTTTGGGGGCACGGAGCAAGGACTTGCTCTTCTGGGAAGATAAGCTACGCAGTGTCAGCCACCGGCTAATAGTTACTACTGATGATGGCACGTATGGTCGCAAAGGGGTAGTAACCGAGCCACTGAAGGAGCTGCTTGAGAGTGGGGGGAAGGTTGACCGAGTCATTGCAATTGGCCCGAGCATCATGATGAAGTTCTGTGCCCTGACCACCCAGCCTTTCGGGGTGAAGACTATTGTTAGCCTGAATCCAATAATGGTTGATGGCACCGGAATGTGTGGCTGCTGCCGGGTATCCGTTGGCGGCGTAACCAAGTTTGCCTGCGTGGATGGGCCTGATTTTGACGGGCATCAGGTAGACTGGGACTTGCTCTCGGCCCGGCAGCGTATTTATCTTGATGAGGAAAAACGCTCTTTTGAGCAGTGGCAGGCTCAGATGGGCAAGCGTTCTTGAATGGAGGTCTGAGCAACATACATGGCTAAGCTGAATCTCAACAGAGAGCCAATGACAAAGCAGGACCCCAAGACGCGGGGTAAAAACTTTAACGAGGTCGCCCTGGGTTACAGCACCGAGCAGGCTAAAGCCGAGGCAAGCCGTTGTATCCAGTGTCCCAAGCATTCCTGTACTGATGGCTGCCCGGTGGAGATAGATATCCCCGGTTTTATCAAGGCTATCCTTGATGATAATATGCCCGAAGCGGTAAGGATACTCAAGGATAAGAACAGCCTGCCCGGCATCTGCGGGCGGGTCTGCCCACAAGAGACACAATGTGAACAATCATGCTCGCTAGCTAAGAAAGAAGCGCCTATTGCCATCGGACGCCTGGAGCGTTACGTGGCTGACTGGGAGCGGACTAATATGGGGGCGCTGAACCCCAGGGCGGAGCCACCCAGACAAACTGGTAAACAGGTGGCGGTGGTCGGCTCAGGCCCAGCCGGACTGGTTGCCGCTGCCGATTTAGCCAAGCTCGGCCATAGCGTTACTCTTTTTGAGGCATTGCATGTGGCTGGCGGGGTGCTGATGTATGGCATCCCCGAGTTCAGGCTACCCAAAGAAATTGTGCAGGCTGAGGTTGCCTACGTCGCTTCCCTGGGGGTGAAGATTGAGCTGGATTCGGTGGTGGGAAAGGTGGTGACACTGGCTGAATTGCTGGAGAGTGGCTACCATGCTCTTTTCCTGGGTACTGGTGCTGGAGCACCCATGTTCATGGACATTCCCGGCGAGAACTTAAATGGCATCTATTCAGCGAATGAGTTCCTGACCCGTGTTAATCTGATGAAGGCGTACCGGTTTCCTGAATATGATACTCCGGTGTTGGTGGGCAGAAGGGTGGCAGTGATTGGTGGTGGTAATGTAGCTATGGACTCAGCCCGGTGTGCCCTCCGACTTGGTGCTGACGAGGTTTACATTATCTACCGTCGCTCAGAGGTAGAGATGCCTGCCCGCCGTGAGGAAGTTGAGAATGCCAAGGAGGAGGGAATCCAGTTCAAGCTGCTGACCAACCCAAAGAGATATATCGGCAATGAGTCGAACTGGGTAGTTGGTATAGAGTGTTACGAGATGGGGCTGGGTGAGCCTGATGAGAGCGGTCGGCGGCGCCCCATTGCCAAAGAGGGAAGTGAGTTTATCCTGGATGTGGATATGGTGGTAGCTGCCTTGGGCACCCGTCCCAATCCCCTTATTGCTCAAACTACTCCTGATTTGAAGACAACCAAGTGGGGTACGGTAGTGGCTGATGAGACTACCGGCAATACGATGAAAAACAGAGTCTGGGCTGGTGGGGATATAGTTACCGGCGCCGCTACGGTAATAAGCGCTATGGGCGCTGCTCGCCGCGCAGCAAGGGATATAGATGAATATTTGAGAGGGTAGTTATGAGCAAGATACAGGATTGCCTTTTTGGGACAGATATGGTAGTAGTTATCCGTGTTATTGAGCTGGCAAGTAAGTGTGAATTGGAACTACCCTTTTTGTTTAATAGGGGGCTAGATGGACAACTTTGAACCAAAAATAGTAGCTTTTTGCTGTAACTGGTGTTCTTATGCTGGTGCTGACCTTGCTGGCACTTCCAGAATACAGTATTCTCCCAATATAAGAGTGATCAGAGTGATGTGTAGCGGCAGGGTAAATCCCCTCTTTGTGCTTAAGGCACTTAGCATTGGTGCTGATGGCGTGTTAATTCTTGGTTGCCATCCCGGCGATTGTCACTACATTGAGGGAAATTACAAGACAATGCGCCGCATCCCGCTGCTTAAGAAGATGTTGAAGCAGCTTGGGATAGAGGAAGAAAGAGTTCGGCTGGAGTGGGTTTCTGCGTCTGAAGGAGCAAAATTTGCTGAGGTAACTAATAGTTTTACTCAATCCATAAAAAACCTGGGGCCAAGTACATTGGGCAATTTAAAGCAGAGTTCTAAGGAGGCAAAGCATGGCTAAACTTAAGATAGCTCTTTACTGGGCGGCTAGTTGTGGTGGTTGTGACATCGCCACTCTGGCAATAGGCGACAAAATTTTGAAGCTGGCTGAGGCTGCCGACATCGTGTTCTGGCCGATAGGCCTGGATTTCAAGTATGCTGACGTAGAGAAGATGCCAGATAAAAGTATTGATGCCTGTCTATTTAATGGTGCTATTCGGACTTCGGAGAATGAGCATGTTGCCAAGCTCTTACGAGCCAAATCTAAAATAATGATCGCTTATGGCTCTTGTTCCTATGAGGGCTGTATCCCCGGGCTATCCAATTTTTACAACCGGCAGCTAACGTTCGAACGCGTCTACATTGAAACGCCGTCTACTGATAATCCTGAGAAAATCCTTCCTCAGACGAAAGTTAAGGTGCCCGAGGGTGAGCTTGAGCTCCCTGAGTTCTATGATACGGTTAAGACTCTAGCCCAAACCGTGGATGTCGATTATTTCGTTCCCGGTTGTCCCCCAGAAGAAAAGACTACCTGGCTTGCCCTTGAAGCTTTGATTACAGGCAAGTTACCACCGAAAGGGACTGTCATAAGTCACGCGGTAAAGGCTGTTTGTGATGAGTGTCCTCGTAAGAAAGAGGAAAAGAAAATCAAAAAATTCTATAGACCTTACGAAATAATCCCTGACCCGGAAAAGTGTCTGCTGGAGCAGGGGTTATTATGCTATGGCATAGCTACTCGGGGTGGCTGTGGCGCTCTCTGCCCCCAGGCTAATATGCCTTGCACCGGCTGTTACGGACCAGTAGAAGGAGTAATTGACCAGGGGGCTCATTTTTTGAGTGCTCTCTCGTCTATCATTGACTCCAACGACCCCGAGGAAATCCAAAAGATAATTGATGATATTCCTGACCCGGCAGGCACTTTTTATCGCTACAGTCTGCCAGATTCATTACTCAGGAGGGCGAGGATAAAATGAAAAAAATAATGATAGACCCCATTACCCGACTGGAAGGGCACGGTAAAATTGCCATCTTCCTCAATGACGATGGCGGGGTAGCCAATGTTTATTTCCAGGTTCCCGAACTCAGAGGTTTCGAGAAATTCTCTGAGGGCCGCCCGGCCGAGGATATGCCCCAGATAACTCAGCGTATCTGTGGAGTCTGCCCTGAAGCCCACCATATGGCATCAACCAAAGCCTTAGACGCCCTGTTTCATGTCGAACCAACCAGCACAGCCAAAAAGCTGCGTGAGCTTCTTTATAGCGCGTTCTATGTGACTGACCATACCACTCACTTTTATATCCTTGCTGCCCCCGATTTCGTTATGGGACCGGATGCTCCTCCTGCTGAGCGCAATATCCTCGGAGTAATCGCCAAGGTAGGATTGGAGCTGGGAGGCGCTGTAATCAGGACACGCCACGAAAATCACTGGGTTATCCAGACAATTGGTGGTCGTCCGATACACCCCTGCTTCGGATTGCCCGGCGGTGTAAGCAAAGCCATAAATGAAGAGGAAAGGGCAAAGATAGAAGAAATAGCCAAATCGTCGGTGGAGTTCGGCAAATTATCGCTCAAAGTCTTTGATGACGTGGTTCTCAAGAACAAAGAGTATTTGGACATGGTCCTGAGCGATACTTTTACCCACCGGACTTATTATATGGGGTTGGTTGATGAAAATAATAAGGTCAATTTCTACGATGGCAAAGTTCGTGTGGTCGACCCTGAGGGCAAAGAGTTCTGTAAGTATGCCCCTCGGGACTATCTGGAGCATGTGGCGGAACATGTCGAGCCCTGGACATATCTTAAGTTTCCCTATCTTAAGAAAGTCGGCTGGAAAGGTTTTGTTGACGGCAAAGATAGTGGAGTTTATCGATGCACACCTCAATCACGGCTAAATGCTGCCGATGGTATGGCAACTCCTCTAGCTCAGGAAGAATATGAAAAGATGTATTCCACTCTTGGTGGCAAGCCAGCCCACTATACTCTGGCAACCCACTGGGCACGCCTGATTGAACTTCTTTACGCCGCTGAAAGAATGGTGGAGCTTGTTCGAGATCCGGAGATAACCAGCCCGGATATTCGTACCATTCCTACGGCAACGCCTGACGAAGGGATAGGTATTGTTGAAGCCCCGCGAGGTACCCTCACCCATCATTACATTACTGACGAAAGAGGGATTATAAAGAAGTGCAACCTGATCGTGGGCACTACCAATAACCACGCGGCTATCTCCATGTCTATCAAAAAGGCAGCCGTAGACTTGATAAAACCTGGTAAAGAGATAACTGAAGGTTTGCTCAACCGCATCGAGATGGCATGGCGTCCCTACGATCTCTGTCTTGCCTGTGCCACTCACTCTCTCCCTGGCCAATCGCCTCTGGAAGTGACCATCTATGACGCCCAGGGCAACGAGCTCAAGAAACTGAGCCAGGGCATCTCATAACAAATTCACGCAAATCGAAATGAAAACCCTTGTTTTAGGGCTGGGAAATCCTATTTTATCTGATGACGGAGCGGGGATTAGGGTGGCCCAAGAGGTAGGGGAAAAGCTCAATGACCCCCAAGTAACTGTGGCTGAAACAAGTGAAGCTGGCCTTCGCCTCTTAGATTCTATCGTAGGCTATGATGAAGTTATTATCATTGATGCCGTTCAAACTGAAAAGGGGCAAGCAGGCCAGATATATCGTATGGGGCCTGAAGATTTCTCCCTCACCAAACACTTTTCCTCACCTCATCAAATAAACCTGGCCACTGCTCTAGAATTAGGAAAGGTGCTTGACTTAGCAATGCCCCAAAAAATCACTATATTCGCTGTAGAAGCCAAAGACATTACTAGCTTTAGCGAGAAATGCACGCCCGCGGTGGAGCAGGCAATTCCCGAACTGGTTAAGATGGTGCTGCAAGAGTTAAATGCCAAACATCCCCCTGAAGTCTAATGATATTGAGTCAAGTGCCAAAGCAATCTCAGATTAGAATTGTCAATTTGGATGAGAGAACAAGCTTGCATGTGAAAAGAAGATTCCTGGATGTGGCGAAACTACACGAAGATACTCAGAGCTTGCTCAAGATAGCTGGAATTGTCTAAGGTTACCCTTCTATCTCATCCGCCGGCGACATAAAGCCCGCTCTTGCCTCCGCTCTTTCTTACCAGGCGAATCTCTCCAATGGTCATACTTTTGTCCACTGCTTTGCACATGTCATAGATAGTCAGAGCACTTACAGATACGGCTACTAGCGCCTCCATTTCAAATCCTGTTTTCCCAACTCCCTTGGCGCTGGCGGTAATCTCAACCGAGCACTCACTAGGATTGAGTGCTCGGCCATTTTCGGGGAGATTAAATTCAACTGCAATGTGGGTGAGCTGGAGAGGGTGACACAGAGGTATGAGACGGTGAGTTTCTTTTGCGGCCATGATTCCGGCTGTTTTTGCTACGGCTAAGACATCTCCTTTTTTTAGTTCCCCTTTACGGATAAGCTCTAAGGTAGCGGACTTCATCTGCACCTTACCTTTGGCTACTGCCTGGCGTTCTGTTTCTTTTTTCTGGGTAACGTCTATCATATGAATTTGTCCTAACTCCATTCTCAACCTCCAATCTGCGACATTCTTCGGTTTACCAGCCTGACATTGCCTCCCTCTAAATGATGATGCTCCGGCTTGGAAGCAACTGCTTTTAGAATCAGGCGTTTTAGCTCCTCCATCGAGGCATTATTGCGTAGCGGCATTTTTAAGTCAATCTCATCTTCTCCCAGAAGGCAAGGGCGTAGCTTGCCATCTGGAGTAAGTCGCATGCGGTTACACCGGGAGCAAAAGGAAGTCTCGGTGAGGGGAGTGATGAAGCCTATAGTGCCCTCGGCTCCCGCCAAGCGGTAGTACATAGCAGGTCCGTTGCCAGTTATGGACGCACAGGGCTCAAGATTGCCAAGCAGACTAATATGTTGTCGCAATTCAATGGAAGGTACAAACTCTGCTACACCCTTGAAGGGCATAAGCTCGATGAATCGGACATGCCATCCATCTTCATAGGTCATCTTGGCGAAATCCAGTATCTCATCATCGTTTATGCCCCGCATGACTACAATGTTTATCTTGACCGGTTCGAAGCCAGCCTCTTTTGCTGCCTCGATGCCTTCAAGAACGGTTTCCAATTCTCCAAGACGGGTTATGTATCGAAATTTGTCGGGTTTAAGCGTGTCCAGGCTCACGTTGACTCTAGACAAGCCTGCCTGCTTAAGTTCCAGAGCATATTTCTTGAGAACCGTCCCATTTGTCGTCAACGATAGCTCTTCGATTCCTTTTACTTGAGATAGCATCTTAATGAGCTTGGGTAAGTCAGCCCTAACCAGGGGCTCGCCACCAGTGAGCCTTATTTTACAGATGCCCAGCTCTGCCGCTGCTCGGACAACAGTCCGAATCTCCTCGTAGGAGAGAATCTCGCTATGGGGCATCTGAGGGACACCTTCTGGTGGCATGCAATAGAGGCAGCGCAGGTTGCAACGGTCGGTAACTGAAATCCGGAGGTAATTTATGCTCCGTCCGAAAGAATCAAGAGGTCCTGTCATTCTTTCTCTCCTTAGCCATGGTTACAAGCCTCACCCCTTCCACCTGGCTGAAAATAGCACCCTGGCTGATGGAACGAATTGTCTTATCAGGTTCAACTACCTTCACTCCAGCGAGCATATCCACACCATAATCAAACAAAACTGGCGATAAGGGGGTGGTGGGCCCCACGATGACAACAAAGCTATTCTTACTTAAGTCTAGCAACCTGTCAACGGTGTGATTTACGAATGAAGTCCCCGTAAGGCCAACCACGTCGGCTTGAGGTAATACTTCTTCCGCAGCCTCTGCTGGCAATTCTCCCTCTTGAGGGCTTTGCTCTATGACCCAAAGCGTCCTTGCTATCGTTCGCAGCTTTGGAATCCACGGGAAGCGACCTACTATAGCTATATTTTTGCCCCTGCCTTTCAGTGCCAGAACATCAAGAGCATTTTCCCTAACGCATCTAGCTTCATCAATATCTATTAACGAATTAATGGCTGCCATTCCAATAGATGCTTCAAGAACATTGTCCGACTTGGCATATTGTGCCAGCTCTAATGCCGATAGTCCAGTTAAGCTCCCCGCATTTCTCACTGGCCTGTGATATGGATGTGGCTCATGGAAAGTGGAGGCCAGACCGCAGTGCTTGCTCAGCACTGCGGTCCAGAAGACACACGTATGTACCTCACGAACTACGCTGTCTCCACTTAAGCTGGAGATTAAATCGTCTAGGGCTCCCATCTTAAATCTCCTCCTATAATGCTCCTTTAATCGAACAGGTCCTGTAATGATGCAGGCAGATTTTCAGGGTGGTCGCATATCGGCGGATCAAGCATTGGTTGACCATTTTCAGTCTCTATTATCTCTTTGCCTGTTTCAGAAAGAAGGAGCTCAATAAACTCCGCAGCAAGCTCCTCATTATCAGCATGCACCGGTATAGTAATGCCATATACTATAGCCGCGCCATGTTTAGCTGCATACTCAGCCGGAGGTCCAGGGTCTGTAAGAATCTCTATGGATGCCTCGTAGTAGAAGCCTTCAACGCCAGGAAGCTCATCATTTATCTTAGACAGGTTAATATAGTCGTTAAGGTCAATATAATTCAACTCGTGTTGCACAGCTACGGAGCGATACTCAAAAGCGTAATCCAGGTCACCCGACTCAAGGGCAACAATAAGATCAACCGACTTTGCGCTCACAACTTCTGTGCTAGTTCTGTTTTCGCTAGTGCCACCAGTTCTGCCTCTTTCATGCTCGCTTCCAGGAATAAGCACATCATATAGATCTGCAGCACCGGGGTCTGGCACAAGGCCAAAGTCTGTAGCGTTATCACAGTAATACATCTCGGCTAACTGGATAACCAGGAGTGTTCTATAGCCACAGGGATCTTGGTCGGGGTCGGCGTGTCCATAGGTCACCTCTTCATTCCTGAGCACATCATACCAGGTGCGGTTCTCACTTACTATATCATCAGAACCGGTTGCATTGTCGCTGTAGCAAAGCACCATCGTGTTTCTGGCGAAGGCGATATACCAATCAGCGTAGCCACCCTCATACAACCTCTCAGGAATAAGCTTGTAATCGGCAGAGGCGATTATGTCGGGTGGGCTTTCACCGGCGTCCTCTTGTGCTATCGCGTTGCTTATCATCGTAGCACTTCCTCCCGATTGACGCACGACATCAACATCGGGATGTGATTCCCCAAACTCTGTTTCCAATTCCGCAAACGGCACCGCCAGGCTTCCCGCGTGGAAAATTGTCAGCGCTGTTTGCGGGCCACAGCCAAGAACCGTTACGAGCACTGTTAGGACCAAAACGATTGAAGCTATCTTAGGCAAAATTCCTTCCATTAAAAACCTCCTTATATCTCTAGAAACCTTTTTAAAAGACATGAATTGCCGAAGCTTTAAATGTGATCCACACTTCCATCCCCTTTCTCAATTTAAGTTCATCAAACGCCTGGCGGGTAATAATGCAGACGAAATCTGGCGGCAGATTCACGGTGACGTAAATGACTGAGCCTCTGTCGGCAATGTCACTGACCACACCCAGGAAGCAATTTCTCGCGGTGGACTGGAGGGGCTCTTTGGAAATGAAGATATCTTCAGGGCGGAGGGAAAGGCGCACCTCACCCTTTGCCTCCGTTGTCGCCCTGAGTTGTGTGCCACCGATGTCAATTAGAGTGCAGCCATCCTCTATTCCCATAACCCTGCCCGAGAGGATATTTCTTGTGAGAGCGAATCGGGCCACAAATTCCGAACTCGGCCGACGTAGAAATTCCTCAGGGGTCCCTATCTGGGCTATACAGCCATCGTTCAGCACGGCAACTCTATGCCCCAGAGCTATGGCCTCTTCGAAGTCATGGGTGACATGGATGACGATTAACTCAATCCTGCTATGTATTTCCCTTAACTCCCTTTGCATCCTTTCCCTGGTCTCGGGATCAAGCGCACTTAAGGGTTCGTCCAGCAAGAGCACCTTGGGTTCAGTGACCAGTGCCCGTGCTAGAGCCACCTTCTGCTTCTCCCCGCCGCTCAAAGTAGCAGGACTCCTCTTAAGCAGATGCGAAATTCCCACTACCTCAACAATAGCGTCTATCTTTGCTTTTGCCTCATTCTTAG
>Ga0315533_1003382_pt1 | contig 10554 bp, 10 predicted proteins | sample SalMarSW160130MG_FD_203081 | JGI IMG/M metagenome (GOLD analysis project Ga0315533, IMG submission 203081) | Salt marsh sediment microbial communities from the Plum Island Ecosystem LTER, Massachusetts, United States - Salt Marsh Sediment SW1601-30 ...
GTCGTGGCGGTCTGTCATCTGTGTCTTAGCGAATGCGGACGGCGCCGCTGAGGGTTTCCACGGAGACGCGGGCGTCGCCGTCGCCCTTGCTGAAGCGTAGTTCGGTGCCGGGGCCATATTTGTGCACGCGGCTCGGGGGCGGACCGAAATCGCACTGGATGTTGCCGGAGAAAGAAGAGATGTCAAAGTGGCCGGCTACATCCTCGGTGAAATGCAGATTCACGGAGCCGCTGACGCTGGTTGCGTCCAGTTTGCCCTGCTTGCGCAGGGCGCCCTCAAAATCGATGGCCCCCGATACGGATTCCATGGCGCATCTATTCAAGACGCCGCAGACCAGTTCCAGCCTGCCGCTCACGGTTTCGCTCTCGACGGACTCGCTGACGCCCTGAATCTTCACCCGGCCGCTCACGGACGCCGCCCTCACCGATGTGGGAGTCCCCGAGATATCGATGGCGCCGCTGACCGATTCCGCCTCGACTTCGCCTCGGCATTCGGCCGCACGAATCTCTCCGCTGACCGCGTTCAGTTCGAGTTCGCCGCCCTGCACGCCGGAAATGCCGATCGACGCGCTTACCGTTTTGACGTTGAGACTGCTTCTCAACGGGACATGGATCGTGAGGTGCGACTCGATGTGCCGGCTCTTTCTTCTGGGTACAACCACTTCGATGTCCGTTCGGCCGCCGCGCACCTCGAACTCCAGACGCTTCACGCCCTTGCCCAGGGTCCCCTCGACCTTGACCTCATGCCGGTCCCAGCCGGCCACCTTTACCGAGCCCGCCACATTGGAAATGGCCACTCTGCCGTCGCCCGTCGCCTTCTTCGTCACGTTCACGTCCGTGTCCGCGAAGGCGCACAGCGCCGCCAACAGCGCGGTTGCCAGTATCATTATCCGTTTCATCGTGTTCCTCCTGTGGTCTCCGGCCGGCCGTACACGTGCCGGTCAACTCTCGTTGGCCAGGTGCACGGCCTGATGCAGAAGCCTGACCTCATTTCTGTACGTTGCGAGCAATATGCGTTCCAGGTGCGGATTGTCCGGATCATCGGCCAAGGCCAGGCGTATATCGCGCACGGCGCCCTCGATGACCGCCAAATTCGCCTCCACCGTCGCGACAGTCTCCGGCGAAAGCGATGCTTCCTGTGCCTTCAAGGCGTTCAATAGTTCCTCTTTGGCCCCGAGGTATTCTTGTTCTGTGTGTGTGAAGTTGTTCTCCGCGTAGTCGGCGGGCGCCCCGTCCTCCAGCAGCCAGACCACCACCGCGCCCACGACCAGCACGATCGCCGCCGCGGCCGCCACGGCGTAGTGAAGCATGGCCGGACGGCGCTGCCGCACCGCGGCAATGTCGACGAGGTTCCCCTCGACACGGGCCTTGATCCCCGGCCACAGGTCGCGATCGGGCATAATGGTCGCCGGCAGACCGCGCGCCTGGCCGACCAAGGCGCGTAGGGCGCGCTCCTCCTCGCGGCACTCCGCACACGCCCGGAGGTGCTCCCCGAGGGCCTTTTCCCGGCGCTTCTCGAGAAGGCCATCGATGTAATCGTTGAGATATGTCCTTGCTTCGTCGCAGTTCATTCAGGCCAACACCTTTCTCAACAGTTTGCGCGCCCGGTGCAACTGTGCTTTGCTCGTCCCGGCCGCAAGCCCCGTCATAGCGGCAATGTCCTCGTGGCAATAACCTTCCACGTCATGGAGGACGAAGACCCTGCGGGCGCCTTCAGGCAAGGCCGCTATGGCCTGCTCCAGGTCCATTCGGTCCCCGGGTTGCCCGGTGCGGGTTTGCCGCTCGTAAGCCGTCAAATCATCGGTGCCCACCACGCGCGCCCGGCGCCGCGCCCGCGAGCGTAGGCCCGTCAACACCACATTGACGGTCAGCCGATGAAGCCACGATGGAAAGGCGCTTTCACCGCGAAACGCCCCCAGCTTTCCCCATACCCGCACGAAGGCTTCCTGCGTCAGGTCTTCCGCCTCGGATGGGTTGCCGGTCATCCTCAAACAGAGGGCGTAAACCCGGCCGACATGGGTGCGGTAGAGCCCTTCAAAGGCGTCCATGTCCCCGGCCTGGGCCCGGGCGACGAGATCGTTTTCAGCCATCACAGGGTGGTCAACCTCAGCCCTGTCCGTGCATCCGCTACAGAGTCCTGACGCGTCCATGTTGCTCCTATATACGTTAAGACGCCGGCGGGGTCAAAATGGTTTAACCCAGGCTGACGCGCCGTAACTCGTCTAGGTTCTCCAAGGCACACTGGACGGCAATTTGTGGCGCCCTCAAGCGCTGGCCTGAGGGTGTCTTAACCGCCCTTATTGTGTTGAGCAGTACTTAGGTTGAAATGAGGACCGAAAACAGGTAATTTCGTAGTCCAGTCATTTCGAGTTCAATAAGACTCACCAGGGACGAGCAGGGTGGAACGCCTTGGCTCAGGAGCGAAAGGATGAACAGGGTGCAGGACACGGAACAGCTATACACCGAACGGCTCGAGCGCTACGTCACCGCGATGCGGAATGAGAAACCGGATCGGATTCCGGTTCGTCCGTTTGTCGCCGAATTCGCGGCGAAGTACGCCGGGTATACCTGCCAGGAGGTGACGCACGATTATGAGAAGGCCTTTGCCGCCGTTCGCACCTGCGCGGCCGATTTCGACTGGGACGCTGTAGTGGGCAATATGGTCTATGTGTGGACCGGGCTGACACAGGCCATCGGGCTGAAGTACTATGGCGTTCCCGGGATTGACGTGCCGCCCGACACCGGTTTTCAGTACCTCGAACCGTCCGAAGAACAGGCGCACATGAAACCGGACGAATACGATCAGCTCATCGAGGACCCGACCGGGTTTTTGTTCAATGTCTGGCTGCCGCGCGTCTCGGTCGATGTCAGCTCGATGGGCGAGCCGACGTCCTATCGCAACAACCTGTCCTTTTTGAAGGGTGGGATGGCGATGCTGAGCTACTTCAACGCTTTCGGCACACAGAATGAACTGTTGCGGACCGAGTCGGGTACTGTGTCCGCGATCTCGGGCATCCTCAAGGCGCCGTTCGACATCATCGGCGACAAGCTGCGCGGCTATGTCGGGCTTTCCATGGACCTGTTCGAGCGGCCGGACAAGGTTCTCGCCGCGTGCGAGGCCCTCATGCCGCACCTGGTGCACGTAGCCCTTTCCGGCGCGGACCCCGACAAGAACGTCCCCATCACGATTTGGATGCACCGCGGCTGTGTGCCTTTCATATCGCACGAACAGTTTGATACGCTCTACTGGCCCACGCTCAAGCCAATCATCGAGGAACTTTGGGCCCACGGGCATCAGGTTCTCTTCTATGCCGAGGGTGATTGGAACCGCCACTTGAAATCATTCGCCGAATTACCGGACCAGAGCATTGTGTATCACGTCGATCGGGCTGATATCTTCGAGGCCCATAAGGCAATTGGTCATAAGTTCTGCATCAGCGGCGGCATCCCGAATTTCCTGCTGGCTTACGGCACGCCGGACGAGGTGCGGGCCTATTGCAAGCGGGTGATCGACGGTGTGGCTCAGGACGGCGGCTACATCATGGACGCCAGCGCCATTGTCCAGAACGACGGCAAGGTGGAGAACATCAAGGCCATGACCGAGTTCACGTGCGAATATGGCGCGTACGATGGGGCGTCTTACGCGTTAGACGATGCGCGAAAGGATGGAAGCCGTCTCAGAGTGGACACACACGGCGCCGCCGGCATGTCCGAACCACAACAGCCCGAAATCAGACCCGGGGTCTGCATCCCCTGGGAGCAGAAGCTCAAGGACCTGCCCGAGATTTCAGGAGACAAACAACTCATCCAAAAGGTCTGGGAAGATATCGACGCGCTGGCCTATGTGTACATCTGGCATTGTCTGCTCTCCTTCTGAGACGAAAAATGCCCAGAGCCAACGGCCCTTGGCGGAATTTGGCGCAATCTTTAGTGGGGACAACAGGGGCTTGATTGTTTTACCTCCGTTTCATCCTTCGGGTGACTTGACATCTGGCGAGCGACATGGTTCAATATGGCTGAAAATGAATTCAGCCCTCGGAAGGCTCGTCTCATGGCCAAAGAACTGACACCTCGCCAAGCCGTCATCCTGGAATTCATCATCGAATCCATACGCGACCACGGCTATCCCCCGACCATCGCCGAGATCGGTGCTAAATTCGGCATCAGTTCCACCAACGCCGTGCACGACCATCTTGTCGCTCTCGATAAGAAGGGCTACATCACACGTTCGTCCAAGGCGCGCGGCATCCACGTCACGGAGAAAGCGGCCGCGGGACTGTACCAACACCAGGTCGGTCTGCTGCCGCTGGTGGGCCGTGTGGCTGCGGGCCGGCCCATCCTGGCCGAGGAGAACATCGAGGCTCATGTGGCCGTGTCAGCGTCCTTGCGCAAGCCCGACGCATACTGTTTGCGCGTGCATGGCGATAGCATGATCGAGGACGGCATTCTCGACGGCGACGTCATTATTGTCGACCAGCACAGGGAACCTGCGCCGGGTGATGTCGTGGTGGCGCTCGTCGACAACGAGGTGACTGTGAAATACTACCACCCCCTCGGGTCCCAGGTCGAACTCCGCCCCGCCAACGCGGCCATGCAGCCTATGATTGTCCCCGCGCGGTCCGTTCAGCTACAGGGGGTCGTCGTCGCCCTTCAACGTACCATCGCCTGAGGGGCGGATAAGGGTTCGGGGACCTGCCTTGCGCCCTGAAGCCGACCCCTGAACCACTGCCATAGGCGATGTCGCAATCAAAGGTTCTCAAGGAGCAGGTAGTCTGGCACTTCCTTGACGCCGCCTACGTCGAAAACGGGCAGTTCGGTCGGCGGCTTCGTTCCCGTGATAAAGGCCTCGACAAACGTCCCGCCCGCCAGGCCCGTTTCCCGGTCCACTTTATAAAACGTGATCCCCTCGTCGGGCCTGTCAAAATCCCGGGGCGGTAGCCGAAGTAGATCGTGGACCTTCACCATGAAGTCGGTCCAAACCGGGCAGGCCAGGCGTCCGCCTGCGAATGCCTTGCCCTGTCCCAACGGGCGATTGTCTTTATAGCCCATCCACACCGTGCAGGTGAAGTGGGGCGTAAATCCGCTGAACCAGGCATTCCGGTACTCGTTGGTCGTGCCGGTCTTGCCGGCGCGGGGCCGATCGAGCGCCTTCGACTGGTGGCCCGAGCCCCATTCGGCCACTCCCTGCATGAGATAGGTGACGACATAGGCAACGTTCTCGGGCATGGCGCGCTCTGTGCGAACGAAGTCCCGGTAGTCGTACAGCGTGAAGCCGTCGCGGTCGCGGATTTCACGCACCATGATCGGGTCGTAGCGCATGCCCCCGTTCGCGAAGGTCGAATAGGCCACGCACTGGTCGATGACCAACACCTCCGGGGTGCCCAGCGCCAGCGTCAGCTTCACGTCGTCATCGATGGGCGTTGTAATGCCGGCCCGCCGCAGATATGAGCGCACCACAGGCATTGTGAGCGCCATGACCAGCTTGATCGACACGACGTTGATGGATTTCTCCAACGCCCGGCGCAGGGTAATGGGCCCTTGAAAGTCGTTGGTGAAGTTTCTCGGCTTCCACACGTCGTCCGGTCGTGGTCCATACTTTATCTCCAACGGCTCGTCCACAATGATGCTCGAGGGGGTAAACCCATTGTGGATTGCCGCGGCCCAGACAAATGGCTTCACGCTCGAGCCGGGCTGACGCCGGGCTTGAGTAGCCAGGTTGAACTTTTCCGTATCAAAATCGCGCCCGCCCACCATGGCCCGGACCCAGCCCCTGTATTCGGGACGGTTGTCAATGCACACCAGCGCGCCCGAGACCGGGATGAATTCCTCCTCCTTGCCCTGTTTTTTCAGGGGCTCGAGATTTTCGGCGTCGAACTTCTCAAGCGCGGCCAGCAGTGTCTCCTCGGCCGCGCGCTGGATGCGCATGTCCAGCGTGGTATGAATCTCGAGCCCGTCTCCGAACACCTCCTCTTTGTTCGTTTGCCGCAGTAGAAACAGCCGTACATCGCGGACGAAATACGGCGCCTTAAACTTGTTCGGCGCCCAACGGCCCTTGCCATCTGCTATCAGTTGCGCGCGCTCCTCGCGCGTGATGACGGATTCATCCGTCGATTCACGCAGGGCCGCCTCGTATTCCTCGTGCGTGATAAGCTCGTTGTCGAGCATTTGCCCCAAGACGAGGTTGCGGCGCTTGAGCGCATTTCCCGGATTGTGAATCGGCTCCTGCCGGTTCGGGTTGCGGGCCAGCCCGGCCAGCAGCGCGCTTTCCCCCAGGCTCAAGTCTCGGCAGCTTTTGCCATAATACTGCAGCGACGCCGCCTCGACCCCATAGGCGCTGATACCCAGGAATATCTGGTTCAGATACAGCTCGAGAATCTCGTCCTTGGTGAACTTCCGCTCGAGCTGCAGTGCGATGATCGCCTCCTTGATCTTGCGCCGAAGGGACACTTCCAGGCCGACTTTCGTCGTCTCGATGTTCCGCACGATCTGCTGCGTGATCGTGCTGCCGCCACGCACCCGGCCCGTTCGGAAGATGTACAGTGCAGCATTGGCGATGGCATCCAGGCGCACGCCTTTGTGTTTGTAGAACCGGTCGTCTTCGGTGGCGACGAAGGCCTTCTGGAGATGGAGCGGCATCTCGCCGAGGCTGACCACCTGGCGTTGCTCAGTGGTGAATTCGCCGAGCAGTTCTTCGTCGGCCGAGTAGACCTTGCTGCCGATCTTCGGGCGGAAATCCTCAACCAAGGCAATCGTGGACTCGGCCTCGTCCAACACCCACACGAACACGCCCAGGCAGGCTCCCCAGATGGCCGCCAGTACGATCAGGATGCAGAAAAACAGCCCCGCACATCCACGCCGCGGGCGCGGTGCGGGCGTTCGTTCCGTGCCGTTGCCAGCCGTGGGCGTCTGTGGGTTAACAGCCATCGTCCAAGCTTAGCACGACCCTGTTTCGTGCCGCAAAGATACATCCCCAATGGCGGGCTGAAGTTGCCCAGGTCACACGGACCATCACATCGGTGTTTTGGTGCGTAGCTGCTCCAGTCCTTTTTCATGCTGGTGATCGAGAAGCCGAGCACCAGCACGGGAAAACGTATTCCATGCCACAAGATTTGCGCAAAACGTGCCTTATCCCATGACAAAGATTCTAAATCTGACCGCTTCCTAATCCATAGCACATTGTTTATAATCCCGGTTCATGAGGGCCAAACTCTACACCCAGGCCGGCCCGCCGGGCCTGCGCAGCTTATTGGTGCGCGTGGCGTTCCTCTTGGGGCTGTTGGCCACAGTTGTGCTCGTGGTCTACTTCGAGGGTGGGCTGGAGGACTCGCGTACAGGCGCGCATCCGGGTTTCTGGGACTGCGTCTACTTCTCCCTGGTTACCATCACCACGGTCGGCTACGGTGACATCGTTCCAGTGGAGACCTCCTCGCGCCTGGTGGACGCCTTCCTGCTCACACCCATTCGGTTCATCATCATTTTCACCTTCCTCGGTACCGCCTACCAACTGGTTCTCAAGCGATTTCAGGAGGATTATCGCATGAAACGCGCCGTCGACAAGCTCAAGAACCACGTCATCATCTGCGGGTATGGGGCCACGGGCCGCGCAGCGGTCCAGGAACTCCTGCTCGAGGGCCGGCCGGCCAACCAAATCGTCGTCGTAGCCAGTAGCGAGACCTCGCTCAACGACGCGGCGGACTTGGGCGTGATCGCCGTCAGGGGCGACGCCACGCACGAGAACGTGTTGCAATCCGTCGCCATCGACCGCGCCGCCCACGTGCTGGTGTGCCCCGGCCGGGACGACACGGCGGTGCTGATCGCGCTGACTGCCCACGAGCTTAACCCCAATGCTCAGCTCATCGCCATGTGCCACGAGGCCGAAAACGTCAAGCAGCTCGAGCGTAGCCGCGTGCACACTGTGATTACCCCCGCGTCCGTTGGAGGAAACCTCATGGCCGCGGCGACCCGCCGCGAACACCTCGTCGAGACCCTCCAGGAGGTCCTGAGCGTCGGGGGCGCCATCCAACTGGACGAGCGCGAGGCGCAACCCGAGGAGGTCGGCAAACGACCTGGTGAAGTGGGGGGTATGGCCATCGTCCGCCTCTACCGAGGCACGCGGCACTTCGACGTGCCCAATTTGCCCACCATCGAGTCCGGAGACATCCTGGTGTACATCGCCGCCGGGTCCGTTTCCCAGGGGTAGTACTGTGATTCATAAGTTCTGCGACGCATTCTATTAGCGTAATCACAAACGAGAATACCAACGGCGGTGGCGTTTTCAGATTCACGATTTGACGTCTGTGTTATACTCGAAAGGGAAAACTCGGTTTCGAGGAAGCATGGAGGTGCGCCGTAGCAATGCGGGTGTTTCTCATCGTCGTTGCCCTCCTGTTGGCGGGGCAACACTTACGATGATGTTTTGGGGGCGTTTTTCATAAACACGTGTAAGAACAAGGGGATATGGAGATATTGGAGATAGGGAGGAACTATGCCTAAGTCCGATAATCTGCCCGAACGGAGCGCCTTGAGCGCGCTGGCCCTGGTGGGCCAGGTGGGGTTGGTCGTGGCGCTGAGTGTTGTAGCTGGAGTGGTCGCGGGAGTGTACTTGGACCGGTTGGCTGGGACGAACGGCAAGATCCTCGTTGGGATGGTGTTTTTGGGAATTGGATCGGGCATCTACGGTGCCTACCGGATAATTGCGAAGGAGATTCCGTGGAACCACTGAAGCGCTTTCGGCTGATGGCCGTCCGGATTGCGTTGCTGCTGACGGCGCTTGGAGGGTTCGGGACCTACAAATTCGACCCCGTGCTCGCCAAAGGTATCCTCATAGGCGGGATCGGCGGCGTCCTGGGCTTCTGGCTGACGGCGCTATCGGTGGAAAAAGTTGCAACTATGCCGAAAAAAAAGGTAAAGTTAAGTGTTTATAACTGGACGATTATCTGTTTACTCATTTACGGCCTGGTCCTTGGCCGCGCGTACATGTGGGACCCGGAGACCTTTCACGGGTTCTGGGGAGCGGCCGGGGGCATTTTGATTATCCGGGCCGTGACGATCTTCCTGGGCCTGACCGGGCTCGATCTGAAGGAAGAGGGGAAATAGAATCCCAGTAGGGTTTACATGGAACAGATTGGTGAGCGCCTGATATGGCACTATGTGCCGTTTACTGACATTCCCATTCCCCTTGGCGGAGTCAATGTCCTTACGGTTTTGAACACCCTGGTCGTCATGATGGTTTTGTGGGTGCTCCTGGGGCTCGGGGCGCGCAAGGTTGCGCTCGTGCCCGGCCGGGGCCAGATGGCCGTGGAGATGTTTGTGGGCGCGTTCGATGGACTGGTGGCCGGTGCGCTCGAGTTCGAGAGCCGGGAGAAAAACCGCCGGTACTTTCCCTTAATTGCGGCGTTGTTCTTGTTTCTACTGCTTTGCAATTCCATGGGCTTTTTCCCCACGCGCCTTTTTGAAGAACCCACGGCCGATATTAACTGCACGCTTGCGCTGGGGTGTATGGCCATGGTGATTGCCACGTTCAGCGGGATCATGTCTAAAGGGTTGTGGGGCTACATCGCGGAACAGCTTGGCCCCATGTGGTCGCAACCCGATGCCGGCAAAGGCGCGGCTATCGCAGGCAAACTGTCATCACTGTTTTTCTTCCCGCTTAACGTCGTCGGGGAACTAGCGAAAGTTGTCTCGATCTCATTCCGTCTCTTTGGTAACATTATCGGCGGTGGGGTTATTATCGTGGTCGTTTCGAGCCTGCTGTATTACATGGTTCTCCCTATGGGTCTGACCCTGTTCTTCACGTTTTTCGTAGGCTCCGTCCAGGCATTTGTCTTCACCATGTTGACGTTGACCTATATATCTGTTGCCATCAAGTAGTGATGCCCGCTGTGGCGTAGCAGGTGGACGCTTTGGAGATTTCAGCAGAAAGTTGGGAGCTTATAGGTCGGTATTTTGGCGCAGCTATCGCCCTGGGGCTTGGCGGCATAGGTGCGTCCGTGGGTATGGGCATTGCCGCGGGTAAGGCGAACGAAGGTATCATGCGTCAGCCCACGCGGCAGGGCTATATGCTTCGGACTATGCTTATCGGCCAGGCGGTCGGGGGCAGTCCATCAATCTTTGCGCTCGTTATCGGCCTGTTGATCCTGCTCGTGCCCGGAGTGGGGCCTGGCGCCCAGGGCGGCAAACTTGTCGCGGCACTTATCGGGGCGGGCTTGTCCATCGGGTTCGGGAGCTTTGGCAGCGGGATTGGCTGTGGTTGGCCCGGCGGGGCGGCGTGCGACGGCGTGGCACGCAACCCGCGCCAGGTGACCCCGGTCACCTCATCGATGATCATCGGCCAGGCCGTGACCCAATCCCCGAGTATCTTCGCCGCGGTCGTCTCCCTGTTGTTGATGTTCTATCGCCTTCCCGGCACAGGTTGGGGCGCTGTGGGCATTGCGATAGGGGCCGGTCTTGCCGTGGGAATAGGCGGGCTTGTGCCGGGTATAGGGTCGGGTTGGGCTGCCGGCGGCGCCTTGAACGGCATGGGCCGCTGGCCAGGGTCCAGGGCTGTGACGCTGCG
>Ga0315533_1003383_pt1 | contig 10553 bp, 12 predicted proteins | sample SalMarSW160130MG_FD_203081 | JGI IMG/M metagenome (GOLD analysis project Ga0315533, IMG submission 203081) | Salt marsh sediment microbial communities from the Plum Island Ecosystem LTER, Massachusetts, United States - Salt Marsh Sediment SW1601-30 ...
AAATAAATACCGTGTGTGGGCTGACTTCCCTGACTCACCGGATATGAACTAGAGACCTATAAATGCATGATCTTAAACACCAGCTCCTTAAGAATATCACCCGGTTCGCTGCTAAGATCTCCATAGCCCTTCGATTTCATATCATAGGTACGTAAAAGAGATATTGCCTGTACAGTTTTAGCGACACTGTATTTTGAGGCAGAGAGCTCATAATCCCTGACGAAATAGGGATTGATCTTAAGGGCAGCCGCAACATTGTTTTTTGACTTGTCGGTAAGATAATGATATGTGAGAAGACGGACGAAATGACTGAACAGAGATGCTATTGACAGGGTGATAGGGTTATCTTTTGGATTACTGGCAAAATGGCGGACTATCCTGTTGGCTCTCAGAATGTTTTTTTCGCCAACAGCCTTCTGAAGCTCAAAATTATTGTAATCCTTACTGATGCCTATGTTTTTTTCGATCAGTGAGGTTGTGATCACAGGTTCGCCCGGGGGAAGGGTGATTAAAAGTTTGTTAAGCTCATTTACTATCTTGTGAAGGTCGGTACCCAGATATTCGGTCAGCATGGCACTTGCAGTGGGATCAGTTTTAATGCCCTCCGTCATAAGGTATCTTTCAATCCAGGCAGGAACCTGATAATCTCTCAGTCTTGGTGACTCGAAATAAACAGCATGGGATGTAAGAGCCTTATAGAATTTGGTTCTTTTGTCAATTGCCCTGTATTTATAATTGATAACCAGTATTGTTGATGGCATGGGTTTCTCAAGGTAGAAGAGAAGATCATCAATTTTCTTAAGTGATTGGGCTTCTTTTACTATCACCACCTGGTGGCTCGACATCATGGGAAACTTCCTGGCTGTGTCAATAATAGCCGGGACAGTTGTTTCTTCACCGTACAGTATAACCTGGTTAAATGATCTTTCGGCCTCAGGAAGAACATTTTCTTCAATATAACCAGAAATAAGGTCAATGTAATATGATTCTTCTCCGGCAAGAAAATAGACCGGCTTAAAGATCCTTTTTTTAAGATCAGAGATTATCTCTTCATAAGTGATTCCCATATTAAAACCTCAGATGTTTTACGGAAATACCATTATCCTTAATTTCTCTCAATGCATCAATACCGATCTTAAGGTGAGTTTCAACGTATTTATCAGTCACATGACGGTCGCTTATCGCAGTTTTTATTCCTGTCGATATCATCGGCTGGTCTGAAACCAGTAACAGGGCTCCGGTAGGTATTTCATTTGCAAATCCAACCGTGAATATTGTTGCCGTCTCCATGTCTATAGCCATTGCACGTGTTTTAACAAGATATTTCTTGAACCTTGCATCATATTCCCAAACCCTTCTGTTTGTGGTAAATACAGTACCTGTCCAGTACTCTTTTTTATGGCGGATTATTGTGGTTGAAATTGCACTCTGCAGCTTAAAAGCGGGTAATGCCGGAACCTCCACGGGGAGATAATCATTCGAAGTACCGTCACTCCTGATGGCAGCAATGGGGAGTATAAGGTCGCCGACCATGTTCTTTTTCTTGAGACCGCCGCATTTTCCCAGGAACAGTACGGCATTGGGATCCACAGCACTTAAAAGATCCATGACAGTGGCTGCATTGGGGCTGCCCATTCCGAAGTTAATGATACTTATGCCATCAGCAGTTGCATTGGGCATATTTCTGTCTTTCCCTTCAATCTCCACATTATGCCATTTTGCAAAGAGATCGACATAATACATGAAATTGGTTAGCAGGTAATACTTCCCGAATGTATTTATCTCCTTTCCCGTATATCTCGGAAGCCAGTTATTAACAATTTCATCTTTGGTTTTCATATTCAATGAGAGGTATAAATTATCTCAATATATTTGTTATTATTTTTCTGGTCTCAAAAGTACAAAACAAAGTTGAAACAGTTAAATCTGCCGGAATATTCCTTCAGGATTACAGGAGAGGAGGGTTCAGAAAAGATCTTCGATCCCCTGAGGAAGAAATATGTGAAGCTTTCACCGGAAGAGTGGGTAAGACAGAATTTTGTCCAGTACCTCATTAATGAAGGGAAATATCCTCCGGGACTTATAGGAATCGAAGTAATGTCGGATTTCAATAAACTCAAAAAAAGGGTTGACATACTTATTCATGACAGGAAGGGGCAGCCAGTTATGATAGTGGAATGTAAAGCCCCTGTTGTCCCTATTAACGATAAAGTCTTTGACCAGGCTGTTTGCTACAATATGGGATTCAAAGTACCTTACCTCGTTATTACAAATGGTATCGATCATTATGCATGCAAGATTGATTATGAACATAAAAAATATGATTTTTTGCTGGTAATCCCCCTTTATGAAGATATTTCATGATTATGATATCAGTAACTTGTGCCATTATAAGAAACGAAGACAACGATGTTCTCGTTGTTCAGAGGGGAGAAAAGACCGATCACCCTGATCCCATTTATTTGCGATACTCTTGATGAATTACCTGTGTTGTCGGAACATGTGGATTTCAAATGGATCTCACCGGAAGATCTGGGATCGGTAGATTTTTGTGAAGCAGATATATACGTGGCTGAGAATTATCTTGTTACTGTTACACGGGGAATAAATGATAAAGAGCATATTATAGAAACTGATCAGTCAAAGGAAGTGGACAAGGAGCTGCAACAGATGATCAACAACATGATGAGTCGCCAGGAAGCCGAATGGGTAGCAACATCTGCTATTGATAATGAAAGCACTGAGAGGTCTTTCCTGAGGATACTTTCCATGACTGATCTCAGGCAGTTAAGCGAACAATACCATGGTATACTTGCGGATCATTGTTTTAAAGCATTGAACTCAGGCTCTTCAGCAATTGCCATAAAAGCATATTCAATGGAGATAATCTACAGACTTGCAATTATTTATCCCGATCTGGCAAATGAGCTCTCCTCGTCAATAAATATGCTCCAGGGAGAAGGAGCAGCAGCAGGAATTATTGCCAGGGGAATAATAATTCTTAAGAAACTTGCCGAAATCAGTTCAGATCGAGAATCCAGTCAGTTATGATCTTAACGACTTCAGGAGAAGGTGTAGCTTGACGGTGGTGTGCTTTGCTTTACTTCGTTAAAATATACATTGAAGTTTAAATTTCCATGTCAGAACCAATAATGTAGTGAAGGAAATACTATTTAATCAATAATCCAATTCTGAAACCCCATGAGAAGGCCAAAGGAAAATTTTCACCGGCTACAGAAAATACATAAGGATAAGTACTTGCAAATTCTTCATTATTTGAATATCCGTATCCAAGTCCGAAATAAAGGTCTACAAGAAATGCATCATTGAAGATCCATTGATTGCCAAGGTTGATCAGGGCAGCAAATTTAACCCTGTTATATGATTCATCACCGGACCAGTTGGAGTGAGTACCTTTATATGTGGCAAAAAGCAATTCGGGTGCCACGTATTTACCCTTAAGAATATGAGCATAACGCATTCCTGATAAATAGAAATCAGGATTTTTAATAAACTTATATCTGCCCTTAATTGCAAATCCCAGGGCATCATCAGGATTCTCAAATCCTATTCCCACAATGCCAAGCGTTGTTTCCCAGCTGGTTCCGGGTTTAATACATCGCTCGAAAGAAAGTGCTAACACAGAATTTAATGGTGACAGAAACTCCATTTTTAGGGCATTTCGTTTCTGTATCTCAAATAGTTGACTGGAATTCGTCTCCATGGATTCCCTGGCTTCTTCAAGGTGATCTATAATCATCTCTTTACCATTAGCAAACACAATCTTATCCACTTTCGTTTTTTTTATTCCGATTATAACATCCGATTCATAATCGGCAACAGTATATTTTATCTCGTCCGATCCGATCTCAGTAACTTTACACTCGATTATCTTACCGTCCGCCAGATAAAGTCTATCCTGTGCTTTAAGACCAGGACAAATAAGTAATAAAAAGAAAAGTATCAATAGGATCTTGTTCGGTTTCATGTTAAAATATATTTATTAAATCAAAATTACATTTTGTTTTGATCACTGTATAATTATTTATTAACCATTATTACTTATTTTGTTTTCTTCTATAACTTATCTCAAAAAGATTAAATTTCTTTCTACAATTAATCTGTCTTTCGACTCTTCAACTCTTCAATTCTTCAACTTATTTTCTACTTTTACACGTCATTAATTTTATTTCAGATGCGCATAGTGGATACCAGAGGTCAAAAGTGTCCGGCTCCTATTCTGGCAACAAAAAAAGCTTTAAGGAGACAATTACCGGTGAGTCATTCGAGGTTTTGACTGATAGTCAGACATCGTTCAACAATTTAACACGATTCCTGAAGGATAATAAGACTCAATTTTCAGTGGAAGAATCGGATGGTGTGTGGACTCTTACAATAAAAAAGAGGAAGATGAGATAATCAGATAGATGGCTTCTTCCACAAATATTATAAAACCGCAAATCTTTACTGGTTATGAAGATTGATCTTTTTACCATGGTTGATAGCGGAGGATGTTCCGCGAAGATTGCACCCAAACAGCTTGAGGAGATACTCAAGTGCCTGCCTCTGCCTGACGATCCCGATATCCTTGTAAATATTGAAACACATGATGATGCCGGTGTTTACAGGGTTAATGATGAACTTGCACTCGTATTCACAACCGATTTCTTCCCTCCGGTTTGCAGCGATCCCTATGAGTTCGGGCAGATTGCAGCAGCAAATTCCATAAGCGACGTTTACGCTATGGGCGGCAAACCGGTAATTGCCCTGAATATCATGATGTTCCCTGCCGCAAAACTGCCTGTTGAAGCATATAAAGATATACTCAGGGGAGGAGCTGATATGGCATCCAGAGCAGGAGTGAGGATTATCGGCGGCCATTCCATTGATGACTTTCCTCCCAAATACGGATTGGCAGTAGTAGGCTATATTCATCCTCAGAAAATCATTACGAATGCCGGAGCCAGGTCTGGTGATATCCTGATACTTACCAAACCAGTTGGTACAGGAGTTATCCTGGCCGGCCAGCGTCTTGGGTTAACCTCGGAAACTGATGTGTTACAGGTAAAAGCTGTGATGAAGCTTCTTAATAAATCAGGTGCGGAAGTAATGAATAAACATGATGTCAAAGGAGCTACTGATATTACAGGTTTTGGACTAGCGGGGCATGCTCTGAAAATGGCCAGGGCAAGTAGTGTATCTATTACACTTAATCTGAAATCCCTGCCCCTTATCGGGAGTACATATATGCTTACAGATCAGGGCTGCATTCCGGGAGCGGCATTCAGAAACCTTGAGTATGTTGAGAATGAAGCTCATGTGGAAGAAAACCTCGACTACAATCTGAAAATGATTGCTTTTGATGCTCAGACTTCAGGGGGATTGCTAATGGCAGTAAAACCGGAAAAATCAGATAAAGTGTTATCTGAACTTCACGAAAAAGGTCTTGATAGAGCAGCAATAATAGGTTTTGTAACTGAAAAAATGGACAGATACCTGTACCTCAACAGATAATAAGTCTATCTATACTTAGGAAGGGAAAAAAGACATTCTGTTCCACCATTGGCCTTATTACGGACGAGAATCTCACCTTCTGAGCCTTTTCCTTCGGTCAGTTCATCTGATGGATCTTTTTCACATGATGTAAATACCATCAGTGAAATCAGTGCTGTGTACAAAATTCTTTTCATAATAATCTGTTAATTTTCTTATTTTTATAATGAATTAATTTTTAACTAATTATTCACTGCAAAGCTATAGTGTCTATGTTTCATACAGGTTAAGAGACTATTAAGGTTTTGTTACATAATAATTACATGTATTTCAGGTTATTATATAAACGGTACAACGGTATGACGGTACGTCGGTGTGACGGCAGGAGATGTATAATGTATTATTTGCGATATGTGAAGAGGAGGGGGCGGAAACAGTGTTACTCCATATTTAACTCTGTGTAACTCCTTGGTTAAGAAAGAAATAAAAATATATTTATCTTATAATTGTTATTTAAAATGAAATCAAGAATTATTTTGTTATTAAGCCTGATCCTCTGGTCGCTGAGCCAGGGAATACAGGCACAGGAATATAAATTCCTGGAAGGACCCGTTACGGGAATAACTCCCGTAAACGGTATTGATCAGCCTGTTACTGTAAAGGTGATATATGATAATTATGTGCATCAGGATGGATTACAATCTGACTGGGGTTTTTCAATTCTTGTTGAAGGTCTGGATAAGACAATCCTTTTTGATACTGGCACAAAACCCGAAATTTTTGCTTCCAATTTCAAAAAAATGGGTCTTGATGCATCAGAAATCGATTTTGTAGTATTGTCGCATGAGCATGGAGATCATATCGGAGGTATCCCTGCTTTTGTGGAGATGAAGAAAGGTATTCCGGTTTTATTCCCTCAATCATTCTCCGATGCGTTTAAAAAGAGGATGATCAAAATAGGTCTGGAACCTGTTCTGGTAAAAGAACCTGCCATGATCTGCGATAATCTGTACACGTCGGGAGAATTTGAATGCGAGATACCCGAACAATGTCTGGTGCTGAATACAAAGCACGGACTGGTGGTGATGACCGGCTGTTCGCATCCGGGAATAATAAGAATGCTGAAAGAGATCAAAGAAATGTTTAATAAGGATATTTATATGGTATTCGGAGGATTCCATCTGATGCAGAAATCAGAAAAAGAGATGGATGCAATAATAGCAGAAATGAAAGCCCTCGGGGTAGTGAAGTGCGGAGCAACACATTGTACAGGTGATAAACAGATACAGATGTTTAAAGATTCTTACGGGGAGAATTATTTCGAACTGGGTGTTGGAAATGTAATAACAATTGAATAATAAATGATTTACTCTGTGCAACAAAAAGAAATTAAAAACTTACACGGAGTTCCGATAGCTATAGGGACAGAGAGATTAATTAACTTGCGTGTTTTATTTAGAATATGATGAAGAAGAGATTTGTATTTATTACAGTTATATTAATTTCCGTACCCATAATTTCCCGGTCTCAGTCAATTATACAACCTAATTATGGCCTTAAGAGCCATGAAACACTGGAAATCAAAAAGATAGAAACAACATCCGAAGCGACTTCCTTTTATATGAGTATTCAGAACCGCATCCAGGGGGGAAGCTTTTGCGCTGATAAGAATATTTTTATAATATATCCTGACGGGACAAAAAGTAAGCTTGTATCCTCGAGTGGCATTCCTGTATGTCCTGATATATATAAATTCAGAGCTCCGGGTGAAAAACTCGATTTTGTGCTGGTGTTTCCTCCTGTAAAAGCCGGAACCGGATGGATTGATCTTATTGAGGAATGCACTGAAAACTGTTTTTCATTTTATGGAGTTACATTAGATGATGAGTTGAATAAATTGTTGGACGACGTTTTTTATAAGGCTTCAAATGGAAAACCTTCTGATAATATTGTTCTTTTCAAATCTGTCCTTGACAGTATCGCCGGTAAGGATACTGGAATTGAAGGATTACTTTATATCAACATAATAAATGCAACCGTGGAAGAAGAAGATAATGTCAACACAATTGTATGGTATCACAGGTTGGCCTCATCAAATGCTCCGAGGGTAGATAAATATCTTAAATATCTGAACGATAAGGGTATGAAGTATTAAAAAATCAGTTAAAAAAGGCTGATCCGATCCGGGTCAGCCTTTTTCTATTATTATGGAATCTTATTTCAGAAACTTAACTCTACTCCAACTCCTACAACCATTGTGCTCTTTTTATATGTTTCTGTAGGAATCATGTCAACTCCTCCTAGTAAATGTTCAACTGTCTTTTCGTCTTCAAGATACATTGTGTAGCTGACACCGAGGTTTATCTTGAGCAAGTCACTTATGGAGTATGCCAGTCCACCACCAAAGGTATGTGTTGTATTAGCAAATGTGAGATCACTCTGGTATTTACTATTAACGCCTTTGTTGGCCCAGGCATATCCTCCGCTTATAAGTAAGTTATCGGATATATTATATGCAAGTCCTCCATGGACTGACATACCGTTACTTTCAATAATTTCGCTGTTATCAACATGAACACCTGCGATCTTATGTCCGTAGTCTGCGGATTTGTCAAAGTAATAATTTACTCCGGCAGCCAGGCTGAGCTTAGATAATGAATAATCCACACCAACAGCAAGCATGGCGGGCATATCATTTCTTTTCACTTCATCCTGAATGAATATACCTCCTCCTTTAGTAGGACTGGCCAGTGATGTTGTAAGCTCAAGTTTGGTCAGGAACTCATATTTGATAGCGATGTTAAGGTTTTCAATCGGAGAGATATTTACACTCAGGATTGGAGCATAGCCCATACCGGTCTCTTCCGCATCCACTTCAATATCCTGGGTCTGAGCTGCATAACCTGTCATAGTAGTGGCACTTGCGGTGAATACTGGTGCTGCTGCGCCAAGGACAGCCTGTGTATAAGCTAAAGTGGCTCCGCCTATCTGAGCCGGTGTTTGTCCAGCTGCACCCATAATTTGTTGAATTTGTGCTACTTGAGCTGCACTTAGCAATGATGCTGCTTCTGCATTTGATAAAAGTACAGCACCACCACCTCCATCAATTATTGGTTGTAAACCAGTATAGTATGAAGACGCTCCTGTAGCCAGTGCATCCAGGGTTGTTGCACCATCTGTAAAGAAATCACTTGCAAGGACCATTGACCCGTTATAAGCAGCGCCAAAAGCCGGGTAATTCGGATTGATGCTTATATCTCTCAGATATCCGTTATAGGTATTCTTGGCTGTCACAAGGCGGAATCCTGCCGCAACAGAAATCATGTCATTTATTTTGTATGAGACATTTGCCTGGTATCCAAAGTAAATTGATGAACCCTCAAAGAAGATGTCAGCGGAATAATCGGTTGTCCCGAATCCGTTTGCGTAAGTTGCCGGAACAAGGTCCGCAATGCTCATCTCAAATGATGGCAATCCGGTTTCATATGTTGCCCCGCCACCGCCGCCAACCGGATTAAATCCAAAGGAAACTGCGAATTTATCCAGCTTATAGGCTGCAGCAACTGATGGGAATAATGGTGCTTTTACCGAACCTTCATACGAACCACTGTGAAGGTAACTGTAGTCACTTGTGATTTCTCTTGTTTGAAAAATAGTCTGGTTTGAAATGGCAAAATGAAATCCATTCTCCATTTTCATTATTCCAGCCGGATTATAGTAAACTGCATCAGCTTCAATCGACGCATTCCTGGAAGGGAGCCGAACCCACGACGCGCTCTGGTTAGTATTGGTAACCAGTCCGCCAGCAATAAGTGTACCGGTAACCAGCGTTCCGGCAATCAAGGTCAGAATTTTTCTCATAAGTAGGTTTTTAAGTTTATAATTGAGGTTTTTGCATATGATGTACACAAAAGACCTCTATACCATTAGATTTAAAGTTGATTCTAATATTAAAACAAATCAAATGTATACAATTATTTGAATTATACAATAGGTCTAAAATAGTATATTGATATGCAGGTAATTGGAGTATAATTTTAATAATATTCGAAATTTCTGAAAAGTTTGATGATCAGTTTTATATAGAGGCGTCGGGCGTCGGGCGTCAGGTATAGGGGATTATTGGATCGTTTAAAAGTCTGAGGTTCTTATTTTGACCTGTACTTAATTAAAGATGTAAGCATTGCACTGATACTTTCACAGGATGCCTCTAAAGAATCATATTGGTTTATTGTTATGTAACCTATTTCCAATGCGATTATAAGTTGTGTTTTTAATTCTGCTACTGATCCCCTCGCTATATAGAAATGTCTGATACTTTGTTTATCTGTATCAAGATTGTCCCCTTCCGCAATATTTGAAGGTACTGATACAGAAGACCTTCGCATTTGATCCTTTAATCCAAAATCTTTAAATAATCCTCCATTTTCTGTTAACCTGTATATGTCAACAGCAAGGTTTTTGGCTTTTTGCCATACACTAAGTTCTTTAAAATTACTCATAATGCAGCGATATTAGTTAATAAAAGACATATTCAATTCCTGATGCCCGACGCCTGATGCCCGACGCCTTTACAAATCCCCTGTAAACCTGATGCTATAACTCCTCTGCGGCTGAATATCTCCGGGGCGACCCAGGTGCTCATTATTGGTGATGTTTTTGACTGCAAACGAAAGGGTATACCTGTAATTAAGCCTGTATCCAATGGAGCCGTCAACGACAATATACCCGGTGTTGTGATCTTCCCAGTAGTCTGGAAAGCCGGGCAGAATAGCTTCACCTGTTTCCTCATTCAGGAAGAACTTATCAATTCTCAGGATCTTTGATTTTACATAAAGGCTCAATCCTGAATCAAACTTTTTCCATGATGTGTTCAGATTTATTTTTCCTGAATGCATTCGCCTGTATTTGAGGTATACACCTGTATTTACATTTGTGTATTTATTAAATTCCACAGGATAGATGTAAGTATAACCACCGGATAATGTGGTATTTATTCTGCCAAAAGATCCGGTAAGCATCACTTCCACCTCGCCGCCATATACTCTCGATTGTTCGAT
>Ga0315533_1003385_pt1 | contig 10552 bp, 9 predicted proteins | sample SalMarSW160130MG_FD_203081 | JGI IMG/M metagenome (GOLD analysis project Ga0315533, IMG submission 203081) | Salt marsh sediment microbial communities from the Plum Island Ecosystem LTER, Massachusetts, United States - Salt Marsh Sediment SW1601-30 ...
TTTTTAAAAGGGGGACTTTGTAAATCATTACACAGGACACCCTAATGTTTGATGCCTACCTTGATTTTAAGGCCACGCCTACCTCTTGCCCCCTTTGGTAAAGGGGGCAAGAGGGATTATGCTGCTTTACAATGAGAGCCTCGAAGCTCATCATTACCCACCTCTATCCCCCCTTTAACCCACATCTATCCCTCTTTTGTAAAGGGGGCGCAATTCTGGCCGCAATCACAGGCAAACACGCCACCTGCCGGCTGCGGTAGGCAACATACGTAAACGCAGGAATTCAACCGGTGCAATGTGGCAATCTGTCGCTGGCAACTGGTCCTGCCCCGAAAAAACTTGCCTTCGGGCACAATTTCCAAGTTTTGCGAAAAACCTGCAGTTCGGCTATAGTATTATAGGGCGTTTAACGAAACTGGATGGCCAATTTTAACGAGGTAGATGCAGCAAGATGACGACGGCGAATAAGAATTAACCCTGTTGCCGGGGTTTTCTAATTCCCTTCGCCTAACGCCTAATTTCAGATACACAGGAGGACAGGATAAAGTAGGCATGAACAAGTACAAGGTTAGATTTCTGCCTGACGAGAAAGAAATCGAAGTAGAAGAGGGAATTACCCTGCTTGAGGCAGCACATAATGCAGGGGTCTATATCAACAGCCTGTGTGGAGGCGAAGGGTTATGCGGTGAGTGCCGCGTCCAGGTTATTACTGGTAACGCCAAAGCAGATAAGAATAGCATTGGGTTTTTCTCCAAAGAGGAAATACAAAATGGCTATGTCCTGGCTTGCCAGACCAAGATAGAGGACAACTTGGAGGTAATCATCCCGGCTAAGTCCCGCCTGGAAGAGGAAAAGATAATCACTGAGGGAGCGCCAGTCGCTTCCCCAATCATATACAGCGAACCTGGCACTGTCTCCCTCAATAAGAGACCCTACGACCCGGCGTCCCTCTCTGAGCCATTGGTCAGCAAAATATATCTTGAGCTTTCCGAACCAACCTCCAGCGATAACGCCTCCGATATAGATCGGGTTATCCTAGAGCTTAGAAAGCAGGTGAGATACTCGTCTTTCGAGACAACCTTATCTTGCCTACGAGACCTGCCCTCTATATTGCGCCAGCATGAATGGAAGGTTACTGCCAGCCTCGCCAGGCACGCCGGTATCGGGCGAATATTCGACATAGAGGGTGGTGATACGACAGAGCAGAGCTACGGACTTGCTATCGATGTCGGCACCACGACGGTGGTAGTGCAGCTAATCCACCTTAAGACAGGTAAGGTCATAGGAGTAGAGGCGAGCCACAACTTGCAAGCACGCTACGGTGAAGATGTCATCTCAAGGATGGTCTTTACCTGCAGTCACGGCTCTACTGACCCGCTTCACGAGGCAGTGATAGCGAACATTAATGCCCTGACCCAAGCCCTGACGCAGAGAGAAGCAACTGATACTAACGATATCGTCTGCGCCGTTGCTGCAGGCAACACAACCATGAGCCATTTCCTTCTCGGCCTGACGCCGTGTTCCATAAGATTGGAGCCCTATGTCCCCGCCGCTACCGTATACCCCCAGATATTGGCGAAGGAGGTCGGAATTGACATAAACCCCCGGGGTGTACTGGAGGTGATGCCCAGCGTGGCCAGCTATATGGGAGGTGACCTTGTTGCTGGTGTTCTCGCCTGTGGGTTGGCGGAGCAGCCAGAGACAAAATGTCTGATCGATGTAGGCACCAACGGGGAAATTGTCATTGGCAATAATGAGTGGATAGTCTGTTGCTCCGCCTCAGCCGGCCCCGCTTTTGAGGGTGGAGGTATGAAGAGCGGTATGCGCGCTACCAAAGGGGCAATACAAGAGATTGAGATCAAAGATGGCAAGGTGAACTTTGTAACCATTGGCAAGGCCAAACCGAGGGGTATCTGCGGCTCGGGAATAATCGACGCCATCTATGAATTGGTTAGAAACAAGATAATAGGAAAGGACGGGAAATTTAATACGTCCGTCAATGATCAGCGGATCGTTGTGGGAGATAGTGAGCCCGAATACATACTGGCGCTTCCTGAGGAGACGGAAACCGGGCAAGCGGTGACCATTGCCGAGTCAGATATCGCTAACCTCATCAAATCCAAGGGGGCGGTGTTTGCCGCCATAAAGTCGCTAATCGATTTCGTCGGGCTATCATTCGAGCAGTTGGATACCATCTATGTCGCCGGTGGTTTTGGCAGCTCCCTAGATATTGCTAAGGCTATTGGCATAGGCTTACTACCTGACATTAGCCCCCAGAGGATTCAGTTTATTGGCAACAGCTCTATTATGGGAGCGCGCATGGCTCTTCTCTCCGCTCCCGCATTTGAGGAGGCAATAGGCATCTCAAAGAGAATGACAAATATTGAGTTGTCCACATATCTGCCGTTCATGGACGAATTTGTCGCTGCTCTCTTTCTGCCCCACACAGATAGCAAGCTTTTTCCTTCGGTAAGCTACTAGAGGCTTGCAATGAAGATTGTTGGAACATCAATCAGGTTTGAGAACCCTTTGCTTCCATATTGGTGAGTCATCTGCACTGCGATCATAGCTTCAATGTGACCAAAGTCGAGTTGCATCCGAATTGATAGTCCAGCATTGACAGAATAGATTTAGCAGCTTTCGGTGCACCGCGGAGAGCGATGAGAAACCCTACCAAATCTAGGCAAGTCAGGGCAACAAAGAAGAATATGGCTGACGTTTGCCACGCTAGCTTCAGAATCAGAACTTAGAATCCCCCTAAGTCCCCCTTTTAAAAAGGGGGACTTAACAATGCATCAGGCGGGGCGCTATTATGTTCAGCGCATATTTGCATATTGATATCAATTAGCTATTGCGATTGTATGACGATATAACCGTCTTCGACACCTATCTCGTCGATAGTAGGGATAGCCGTCTGGTCCAACTAGCGGGGGACGCTGCCAACGAACACAACCTCCATGCAGCTCATGACTACCAACATCTTTCCCCCCTTTCGTAAAGGAGCTAAGGCCAGCATCTCCCCCCTTTTGTAAAGGGGGTAAGGGGGATTATGTTTGTGGGTGATGATATGCCCTTTAAGAGAAGGATTCGATAAGGTATTATACGGATCACCACAATGTATGATGCTTACCTGGATATCGAAACCACCGGCCTATCTCGGTATTACAACGAGATAACCGTAATCGGCATCTATCTAGTCGATAGCAAGGATACCCAACTAATCCAATTGGTGGGCGAAGCTGCTACCAGAGATAATCTGCTCGGGGCTCTTGAAGGCGTGGGCACCATCTTCACCTATAATGGGAGCCGGTTCGACCTTCCATTCATACATACCCGTTTGGAGGTAGATTTGGCCAGCATACTTCACCATCACGACCTCATGTATGATTGCTGGCGAAACAACCTAAAAGGGGGGCTCAAAGCGGTGGAGCTGCAACTGGGTATTCCCAGGCAATTGAAAGGAGTTGATGGATTTCAGGCAGTAATACTATGGTGGAGGTATAGGAGTTACGATGACGAGGATGCTTTGTCAATACTGCTGAAATATAATGAAGAGGATGTGGTGAATTTGAAGGCCCTAAGGGAGAGACTACTGGTTTCTGTCGCGACTGAAACAGTGGAACGAACAAGAGATGTAATAAGCCCGGTTGAACCATTAGAATAAGGTGTTATCATGGCTACTTATTCTCATTCCCAACTGAGCATGTATGAGCAGTGCCCGCTGAAGTACAAGCTCTGCTACCGCGACAAGATCAAGCGGGACGTTGAAGGTGTTGAAGCGTTCCTGGGAACGAGGGTTCACGACACCCTGAAGAAGTGCTATGACGACGCTCGGCTTACCAAGGTAGATACGCTGGATGAACTGCTTTCCTACTACGATAATATCTGGCAGCAGAACTGGCACGATTCAATCATTATCACTAAGAAGGACATGACGCAGGACCATTACAAGGCTCTGGGCAAGAAAATGCTAGAGACCTACTACCAGCGGTATGCACCATTTGAGTCAGACATAACCGTAAGCACCGAGATGAGGGTTACCTTTTCACTGGATGACGATAGATACAAGTTGATGGGATACATCGACCGCCTCTCACGCGGCGAGGGCGATGTTTACCAGATTCATGACTATAAGACTTCAGCCTATCTGCCCAGCCAACAGGATGCCGATAACGATAGGCAACTGGGCCTATACCACATCGGCGTTCAGAATAAATGGCCCGATATAAAGAATATCAGGCTTGTGTGGCACTATCTCGCCTTTGACAAAGAGTTGGTCTCGTTGCGCTCCGAGGAGGCGATCTCTAAGCTGGTGGAGGATACTATCAGGACAATTGACGAGATAGAAGCTACCGATGATTTCAAGCCCAGAGAGTCTGGCCTGTGTGATTGGTGTGAGTACCCCGACCTGTGCCCGCTGCGGAAGCATTTCACCAAGGTGGAAGCCCTACCAGCTAATGAATACCTTAACGAACCCGGGGTTGTCCTGGTTAACAAGTATGCCCAGCTCAGAGAAGAGGCCTCAGAAATAGGCGAGGAGATGGACAAAGTTAAAGAGGCCATTCTGGACTATGCCAGACGCGAAGAGGTGGAGGTTATCAAGGGCAGCGACCGCAAGGTCAGGGTCAAATTTGACGAGAAGCTGAAATTCCCCGGTAAGAAAGAGAGCGAGCGCAAGCAACTGAACGACGCAATAAAGCAGGCAGGCAAGTGGATGGAGGTATCGCAGCTTGATACGACGTCGCTTAATCGGGTGATTGAGAATGGCCTATGGAGCGAAGAGCTAATCAACCAGGTGCTAAAGTATGGCAGAATCGAAGAGAGCAGCGCCATTTACCTTTCAAAATTGAAGGACGAGGAGAAATAGCAAGACATCATTATGATTTGCACGTCATCAACAATGCAGGCACAACTCAGGAAAGGTTGAGAAAGAGGAAAATACTATCCAGCAGCGCAGTGGAATCTCTATTACAACCGAAACCCTTGTTCGATGTCAGCAGAATGAGGGAACAGCCCACAGGTCATTGTTGTGCCAGCCGACCAGCTCGGCCGGGATCAACCTGTTTCGCAATAGCTCGTTGCTACTGGCAAATACCCTGATATAGTTCTCAGTGAGTCCCACCCACACTCCCTTCTCCACCTCCCTCTCCCACAGCACCATCAAGTTGCGTCCTAAGAACTGCTCGCGGAAGCGATAGGCCGACCCCTTTGCCAACCCAAGCATTCTCTTGCTTCTCACGCTTTTTACCTTCTCTGCAACCTTTTGCGGCATCTCCGCAGCGTAGGTCCCTGGCCTTTCTGAATATGAGAAGACGTGGATATTGGCAAACCCCATCATCTGGCAGAAGCGGTAGCTGTCCTCAAATTCCTCATCCGTTTCTCCGGGGAAGCCCACCATAATATCGGTGGTGATGGCAACATCTGGCACCGCCTCTCTAACTCTAGCTATTGCCTTCTCGTAATCGGCGGTTGAGTATTGTCGCCGCATTCTTCTCAGCACCGAGTCGCTCCCAGTCTGGAGGGAAAGGTGCAGATGGGGGCAGAGCCTGTCATCATCCCACAGGGCAATAAACGATGGAGTAAGGTCTTGAGGTCTAAGAGAAGACAGGCGCAGTCGCCCAATATCGGTCTCATTAAGGATGCGCTGCGCGAGCAACTCCAGGCTCGGCTTATAGGCCCCGATTTGGGTCCCTGTCAGCGTCACCTCCTGATAGCCCGTACTTACCCTGTTTCTGACCTCGTTCACTACCTCATCAATAGGCAGGCTTCGTTCCCTGCCCCGGACAAACGGCACGATGCAATAGGAGCAGAACTGGTTACACCCTTCCTGGACTTTCACAATGCTACGAGTGCGAAGAGTGGGCGCAGCGTGCTTGGGCGGTTCTCCGCTAGTCATGCCCCTATCTCGTAAAACCTCTAGAATGCGAGCCTTTTCTCCATTGCCAAGAACGATATCAACCCCTTCCATCTGGTCAAGATCCTCGGGGTTTCTCTGGGGGTAGCACCCGACGGCGATGATGAGGGCCTCGGGATTTCTCCTTCGCGCCAGTCTCAACAGATGGCGGGACTTGCGGTCAGCGACATGGGTCACTGTGCAGGTATTGAGGATGTAGATATCGACACCATCCGAGGGCGCGACGACGCAATAGCCCGCCTTGGCAAGCTCTCTTACCATAAACTCAGACTCCGCCTGGTTCAGCCGACAGCCCAACGTCTCCAGAGCTACAGTGATACCCATCTTAGATTTCCCAATTTAACTTCCCAAAAAACAGGCTGGGTGGTGGGTTGCATTTCATTCCACCCACCCTACCTTATCACGCAAGTACAAGTAGGGTGGGTGTAGCCCTTCAGCAGAAGGGCGAAACCCACCGTTACCCTGCGTACGATTGATGATACGCCCAGACCCCCACCATAGGGCAAATGCCTATGGACTCCACGTGAAACCTAAACAATAGTTATCCCCCATGTGGTGGGTTGCATTTCATTCCACCCACCCCACCTTATCACGCAAATACAAGTAGGGTGTGTGTAGCCCTTCAGCGGAAGGGCGAAACCCACCGCTAAACCTATTCCAAATCCATTTCTATCAACTCTGTTCTAACTGTCTGTCCCCACGCTTCGGGATAACGCCCATTCCTAACAAACTTCTTAAAAATGCTGTATTTCCATTCCATAGGTAGATTCACCAATCCATGCTTAACAGGATTATAATGAATATAGTCACAATGTCGATTAAAATCCTCTTGGTCTCGGATACTATGCTCCTAAAACCTCCTCTGCCAAATACCCTTTTCCTTCTTTTTACGCATTGACTCAGAAACATCTGCCTTTCCGCTGCCAGCGTAATTTCGAGAGAAGCATACTCTAATTCTTCTCCATCTCACCGAAAAATCAAAATCATTATCGGGCAATGTCCAGATACAATGTAGCTGATCTGGCAAAATCGCCATGGCATCAACCCTAACGGGATACTCAGCCGCTACTAATTTGAAGCATTTAATCAAACGTTCAACGGCAGATTCCTCCTCAAAAATTGGATATCTTCTATAGGTAACCACAGTGAAAAAGTAGTTTCCTCCTTTCAGGTAAGCTCTACGGTAATTCGGCATGATTATTCCTCTTTGCCACTCACTGAGGTGGTGGGTTGCATTTCATTCCACCCACCGTTACCCGGCGTACGATTGATGACACCCCCAGACCCCCACCAGATGGTATATCCCTCTGGACTGCCTCTAAAAATCTACTGCGTAATTACCTCCGTGGGGTAGTGGGTTGCATTTCATTCTCCGTCTTGCGGAGTCCGATACTCTATTCGGACCATCCACCTTATTTTGGTTTATATATGCTTTAGTTGACTTTTTCACTGCCTTTGAACATAATCTGTTAGAGAATGATACCTTAGTATAGCATCTAGCTCAAGGACGCAATATGGGGGGAGGTAGTTTTATAAAACTGAGGTAAGGAGTGGCAATAGAGAGCCCCGGTGTTTTATTTAGCGAAATTATCATAACGTTTATTCTTCTTAAGCGGGGCGATAAGTCTACTTCAACTGAGACCAGGATTATTTTGTCGCCAGCAGCAAGCTAGCAACAAACCATCCAGGGATCTTGCCTTTGTAGACTACATGCCAGGGTCCCCCCTCAGGCAAGATTCGAAAGGAGGAAGTCAAGAAGGTATGAGAAGAGTAGTGATAACCGGTGTGGGGGCAGTAACCCCCCTGGGGATAGGGGTGGAGAATAGCTGGCAAGCCTTATGCCAGGGGGTATCGGCTGTCGGAACGATTACCAGATTTGATGCCAAGAATCATCGATGCCAGCTCGCTGCCGAGGTGAAAGGCTTCAACCCCGATGACTTCATGGGAAAGAAGCAAATAAGGTCGATGGACCTGTTCATTCAGTACGCTATAGCCGCAGCCCGGATGGCGATGGAGGACTCCAAATTCGACATCACCTCTGTAGACGAGGACAGGGCCGGCCTCATTGTAGGGAGTGCGCTGCAAGGAATGCAAACCATGGAACACAACCAGCAACTCCTCCTTGAAGGCATGCAGGATAAGATCTCCCCTTTCTTTGTCCCCGGTTTTATCGCTAATATGGCAGGTTGTCAGATCGCTATTGCATTTGGCATCAAGGGACCGCTTAAATGCCCCGTAACCGCCTGCGCCACCGGGACACACGCCATTGGCGACGCCTTTAAGATGATTCAGCAGGGGAGCACCGATTTTATGCTTGCAGGGGGAGCTGAGGCGGCCATTACCCCGTTGATTTGTGCTGGGTTTGACTCATTAAAGGTCACCTCTCCCAGGAACAATGAGCCGCTGAGAGCAAGTCGCCCCTTCGATAAAGACCGTGATGGTTTCGCCCCTGGCGAGGGGGCAGGCATCGTCATATTAGAGGAGCTTGAAATGGCACTTGGGAGGGGAGCCAAGATATATGCCGAGGTGATAGGATACGGCATAACTAATGACGCATATCATATTGTCTCCACTGACCCCCAAGGAGATGGAGCAGCCCGCTGTATGAAGATGGCCCTCGCTGATGCTAGGATCTCCTGCAACCAGGTTGATTATATCAATGCTCACGGAACTTCTACCATTGTAAATGACCTCTCTGAGACCATGGCTATAAAGACAGTCTTTGGAGAATATAGCAAGATGGTTCCGGTAAGCTCTAATAAATCTATGATAGGACACCTTATGGGTGGATCAGGTGCGGTAGAAGCAATCTTCACTGCTCTTACCATACGAGATGGGGTCATTCCTCCCACCGTCAATTATGAAACGCCTGATCCTCAATGCGATCTGAACATTGTTCCTAACAAAGCCAGGAAAGCTAAGGTACAGATTGCCATTTCCAACTCCTTCGGCTTTGGTGGCACAAATGGTGTTCTTGTTCTCAAGGAGTTCAGCGGACAGTAGCTAAAGCTCTCATGCAAACACGATCCTATCGTGGAATGCTTTTATGTAAAGGAAGGCTCTGAGTTGTACGATCTCGTTGTTGCTGGAGCCGGCGTTGCTGGCAGTTATATAGCCTACAGGATGGCCAGCCTGGGACATAAGGTAGCGGTTTTTGAGGAGCATGAGAAGATCGGCGAGCCAGCTCAGTGCACCGGCATCATCGGAGCAGAATGTTACGAGCGCTTCCCCCTTTTTGATGGCACGGTCTTGAGTACAGCCAGCTCTGCCAAGCTGTTCAGCCCCTCAGGGAAGGAGATAAGGCTACGGAGGGACAGCGTTCAGGCATACATCGTCGACAGCGCCGCCTTCGATCAGCGGCTGGCAGAGAAAGCCCGAAGACAGGGAGCGCACTATCATCTGGGTAGCAGGGTAAAAAATATCGTAGTCCTGGATGATAGTTTAAGGATGGAAACGGAAGGGCAGGAAAGCTTCGAAGCCAAGACTGCGGTCATTGCCACCGGATTCGGTACTAAAATCCCTCAGAAACTGGGGCTGGGTAGCATTGACGACATTATCATGGGAGCCCAACTTGAGGTAGATATTGATGGCGTTAATGAGGTAGAGGTCTATTTTGATCAGAAGCTGGCTCCTGGCTTTTTTGCCTGGCTTGTGCCTACCTCCAAGCACAAAGCGCTTGTTGGGCTTTTCTCTCGAAAAAACACTGCTAGGCATTTCAGGGATCTTTTGAGCACACTTTTTCGCCAGAATAAGATAGTATCAGCGGAGGCGACGCCTACCTATTGGGGCATTCCGCTCAGGCCTTTGCAAAGAACCTACATGGGGAGGGTGCTCGTGGTAGGCGATGCCGCTGGGCAGGTGAAACCTACAACAGGCGGCGGGGTATACTACGGGCTTATCTGCGCCGAAATAGCAGCCGAAACCCTGGATAAGGCGCTATCGACAGACAAATTCTCGGAGAGGCTCTTTTCTAGCTATGAAAAAGCGTGGCGGAAAAAGCTTGGAAGGGAGTTGAGGATAGGCCATTGTGCTCGTCAGCTTTATGAAAGGCTCGCCAACTGGCAGATTGATCTCACATTCAATATTATCGAATCAACTGGAGTCCACGAATCCCTGTTAAGATCGCCGGAGCTTTCCTTCGACTGGCACGGCGATGCGATCCTCAAGGGTCTAAAATATTTGGGCCCCTGGCGTCGTCTTTTTCCTAGGAGACAGGATGTCCAAAGAGTTAACCAAACAAGGTAGCCTACCCTGATTATATCGGGGTGCCCTAGGCGTGGTAGGAGCGGATGCTCCCAACTATGCACGGATTTTTAAATAGGTTCAGGAGGGATAATTGAAGATCCTAGTTACAGGTGGAGCAGGGTTTATCGGCTCTCACATCGTTGACGCCCTGATTGAAAGGGGAGACGAGGTGGTAGTAGTCGATAACCTATCAACCGGACTCAAAGATAATGTCAATCCCAGGGCCAAATTATACGAGATGAGTATCACTGATCCGCGGCTAATGGAGGTCTTTGAGAAGGAAATGCCAGACATGGTTAGCCACCATGCTGCCCAGGTGAATCTGAGGAGATCGGTTGACGAGCCCCAATTTGATGCCCAGGTAAACATCCTTGGCAGCATCAATGTAATAGT
>Ga0315533_1003388_pt1 | contig 10546 bp, 11 predicted proteins | sample SalMarSW160130MG_FD_203081 | JGI IMG/M metagenome (GOLD analysis project Ga0315533, IMG submission 203081) | Salt marsh sediment microbial communities from the Plum Island Ecosystem LTER, Massachusetts, United States - Salt Marsh Sediment SW1601-30 ...
CATTACCGCCCCGATCCCCCCACGCGCCGCTGCGTTGTAGTAACTGGTCATTACAGCCGCGAATTTCACCAGCTGTTCCCCAGCGGGGCCAATGCATACGATCTCTGCGTCCGGTCCGTGTCTTTTCTTAAGGGAGTTAGTAGTCGCCCGCACGCCTTGCCCCCAGAGGTTGTCTGCGGGATTCAGGCGCCACTGTCCAGGACTTATCGACAGATATACAGGCCTTCTCGCTTTCCCGGTAAAGACCACTCCATCGACACCTGCCAGTTTGAGTGACACTCCTACCCATCCACCTATATTGCTTTTCAAATACCGGCCGGTAGCGGGGCTTTTTGCAAGAAGGGTAGTACGACCGGAACAAGGGGCACTAGTCCCAGTTAATGCACCTGGGACAACAATAAAGACGTTCTCTTCTCCTAACGGATCAGTAGTAGCGGAGACAAGATCCCAAAGCAACTTCACTCCAATACCTCTCCCCCCCAAGAACAGTTGTATTGTTTCCAGGGGGATGCGTTCGGTGCGAACCGTCTCCGAAGAAAGATTCACTATCAACAAACGGCCTGAATAACTTGTATTCATCGCGCTTCCTCCCCCGTGACATACTGGACATACCTAATAGCTTGTGGAAGTTTACATGCCTCCACGCAAGCAGGAGCGCCGCCGCATAGATCGCAGATTAATGGAATATTGCGTGACTGATCGAATTGCACGCCATCGTATGGGCATGCGGTTACACACTGTCGACAGCCGATACACGAGTCCTTGTCCAAATTGATCGCCCCTGTAGTTCTATCGCGTGACAACGCGCCGACCGGACATACTGTAATACACGGCTTTTCTGAACACTGCACGCAAACTTTAGGAGAAAATTCTGCTATCTCCTCATTTCTTAGGACTTGGATGCGTGAGAGTGGCAGTGAAAACGCTCCTTCTTTTGCCAACGAACATGCTAGCACGCAACTTCCGCATCCTGTGCATTGGTCAGTTTCAACGATGAGATGCCCCAACATAGTTATCTACCTCCTTATATAATGTGCTTTACTCGTTTAGTAAAGAAACCTTTACAAGGGTCTAACTTCAAACGTTGTAGTAGAATACCATAATTTACCCCTCATCCTCCAATTACATGTATTCCCTTCTTTAACCTACATTGATCTGTTCTGTAATCAGATCTGAACTGCTAATCCTCCAACTATTCGCGAGTCTTTTCATATTGTAATCACCCAATCCTAGGCATAGATGCCATATTTTTGCAGTGCTTCCCACATGGCGATGATGTTCTCCACCGGGACGTCTGGCTGAATGTTGTGTACCGTAGAGAAGACGTAGCCCCCTCCCGGTGCGAGGACATCGAGATTGCGCTTTACTTCGTCCTTGACTTGGTCGGGCGATCCCTTGGGCAATGTATTTTGGGTATCGATGCCTCCTCCCCAGAACGTCAATGTATCCCCGAAATCTCTCTTCAGTTGACGGATGTCCATGCCCGTCGCACTCAGTTGAATCGGATTAAGAATATCGATACCAGCATCGATAAAGTCTGGAATCAGTTCGGAAATCGCACCGCAGCTATGAAAGAAGATGCGCACGTTTGGAGCTTTCCTCTTTATCAGCGAGAAAACTTTCTTATGACGCGGTTTGATATATTGTCGGTACCACTTAGGAGAGATCATCAGGCGATCTTGCATTCCCAGGTCGTCAGCTTCCACAACAACGTCCACGAGATCCGCCATAGCGTCCAACGCTGCCTCCCAGTATCGGAGGTGAATATCGGTGATAATGTCTAGAAGACGCTCAGCGATGGCGGTATTGGTGCCGAGGCTTAGCATCATGTCACTGAACCCCCTCAGCCAAGTGGCACGCTCCAAGATCCCCGCATCGCAGGCAGCAAGTATCACTGCACGATCCGTCCCTCTGGCGCCCTTCTCTGCAGCGGCACGCATAGCTTCGATCATCGCAGGCTGAGAGAGATCGGGCCAATCGAAGGCATCGATGTCCTCCGCAGTGATGTTGCCTGACAAGGGATTGCCTCTGAAGTCGTAGTAGAGACCACCTACAACTGGCTTCAGGTACTTCATGCCATAGGCGTCACGCATAATATCATATTTACCCTCTCTATACATGTCTTTGTAATAGAAGTTTTCAGCACTGGTTAACAGCACAGGCACTGTATCGATCTTCAATACCCTCGCTATATCATCGTTTACCAGTGCCAGGTTCATACCATACTCGGCGCTGGTGATCGTCCGGTCTTTGTTCGTGCCTAGGTACGCAAGCAAGGCACGATAGGGATCGACGTGAATTCCAGAGTCGACCGTTCCTCCTAAGTCGAACGGGACTCGATCTGCCTCTCTATGCTGCAAGGCCGTTACTAAGCGATCTCTTGAATCCATTTTCTCCTCCTTGACAATATTATTCCCCGAAGGGACATCAGTAGGTCATACCGAGCAGTTATTGAATGGAAGACATCTACTGGCATTACGACGGTTACTATAGCCGACCCAACCGCCAAGTTACGCTGAGATACAATCCGCTTCATGAGCTTAATGCCATGTGGTCTCATATCGCGCCCCACTGCCTCTAGATATGCAGTTGGAAGCGTCTCCACGCTTCGGTGCTTTGCAGCAACAAGGAAACCGCTGCCCTACGCCTGAACTCTCCCTGGACGATGCAGATACCCGGCGCAATGCGTTTGCCTCACGCCTGGGTTCCCCATCACAATATTCCCAATTACTTGTATCCGCGACAGGGAGAGCGAAAATTCCCCCTCCTTCGCAAGTGAACACGCCAACATGCAGCTTCCACAGCCTGTACAGTGATGAGCTTCTACCATCAAATGGCCTTGCATACTAGGCGCCCTCCTCTTATATATATGATTTGCACTATAACAGCTTAATTTGTATCTTCCTCCCTAAAACCACAGAGAGTAACACCGCGAGGATTACGACCACCCCTTTAGTAATGAATTGCATCTGATAAGGCACATTCAGCATTGTAAGGCCATTATTAAGCATGGTTATTATGAATGCACCCACAAATACCCCCGCTCCTGTTGGTTCCCCCTCGCTGAACATCGTTGTACTGAGATAGCACACTGAAATAGCATCCAAGAGAAAGTTCTCTCCTGCCTGTGGTTGTCCTGATCCCAGTCGTGAAGTTAGGATGATTGACGTAACGCCAACCGATAATCCGGAAATGAGAAAAGTGTAAAGCCGATTGCGTCGCACATTGATCCCCGCGTAAAGCGCCGCCATCGGGTTGCCCCCAATAGCGTAGATGTGTCGCCCAAACTTGGTATGGTGTAAAGCCAAAATGGCAATAGCAAGGACAAGAAGCATGATTATGACCGGCATCGGGATGGGACCTGCATATCCTTGCCCTATGGCAAGGAAGCTAGAGGGCGGATCACGGAGAAAAACGGGATAACCTCCACTGTACAGCATTTTAGCACCAAATGTAACCGATCCCACAGCAAAAGTAGCAATGAAATCTGGGAGATGAAGATAAGCGACTAATAGACCATTGATGAGTCCCACCCCCAACCCTACTCCTAATGTTGCACCCAGGGCTACTATTAAACTAGAGGTGGCATTCAGTGTTGACGCGAGGATAACACTGGCCAATCCCATGGCATAGCCGATTGACATGTCAAAGCCACCTGCAGCCATAACAAACGCGAATCCTAAAGAAACAATAGTCAGCATACTCATTTGCTTCAACATCAATAAAAAATTCCCTACTGTAAAAAAATAAGGGGAACTCGCTGAGAACACAATCAGAAGTGCTACAGAGCCAACAACTGTCCCATAGTGCCGGATAAAGGTCTTGATCTTATATGTACCAGTAGCAACGCCCATTTATCCTCCAATTTATGACAGCGAGGGAATCCATAAGAATCCCCTCGCTGTTTATGGCTAGGTATTAAACTAAGGCAGGGTCGCATCCTTGCCGTAATCGGTGAAGTTCTCCGCATACGGCCAGGCACTCTCTGGTGGGAGAGCCGCCTTAGTCACCAGCTTGGCGGGGATATAGGAATGGCGTGGCACATCCTCACCATTTAGCAGTCTGAAGACTTGTTTGACCACTGTTTCAGCCATCAGCGCCGGCTGCTGTGCCACAGTGGCTACCATGGGGCTGTCCGGTTTGGACATTTCTTCGTAACCTTGTGGATCACCATCGATCCCGACCACCGTGAATTCATCTTGGCGTCCTGCCGCGCGTATTGCTGAGCATGCCGCGACACTCCCGCCATCGAAGGTGCCGAATACTGCGTTCACAGAACCAGGCTCGGGATGAGCCATGAGGATAGATTCCATCTTCGCCTGAATATCAGGGAAGAAGTCTGGCCAAGCATAGACTATGGTTCCGACAACCCTCGAGTCAGTGTACTCGTCCAGTACAAGGTTCAACTCACCAGCTCGGATCCGGATCATTTGCCCAAGGGGATTAGTGATGAGCACTATGTTTGCTTTACCCCCCGTTCGATCTATAAGTTCCGTAGCTGCCATTGCTCCCATTACCCACTCATTAGATTCTACTACCAGATCTACAAATGGAGCCGTTCCACAGCCCATTGCAGCGATGATAATTCCCTTTTTCTTCGCTTCTTCAAGAGCAGGAGCCGCCATCTTTATATCGCCTTCCTGGATGATTATCGCGTCTACTCCTTGCGCGATGAAGTTTTCAATCGCAGAGATTCGATCAGGGACATTATCCGTCACGGTGGAAATAGCTGTCCCGCCAAGTGCTTCTACTGTGTTGATCATTACCGTGCGCCCGATTCTGGCAAAAAAGTTTGCTTGTCCAAAGTTGTTAATCCCGACCTTGAATTCCTTCCCGAAACAGGTCCCCAGTGAAAGGCTCACTACAAGAGTCGCCAAAAGCACAGCCAATAAAGTCTTACGCATGTTTTCCTCCTTGGATTCTATTTGTGGTGTGATACCTGTTGCTCTTTGTCTCTAGACTTGTTTTTTTAGACATCACCTCCCTTGACAAGTGGCACTTGCATACTCGCCCAGGATGTATCAACTTTTCGGCGATCTTTCAGTGCCTTTTTCCCAGTTTGCAATAGTGCAGCTGTTTTGGCAACCCGTCGTCCAACTAAACGCGCTGCCTCCGTGCCGTGTTTGTCCTGGAGGATAGCATCATGCCCGGGAAGCATACCAGTCCAGCCTGCTCCGCCGATGTAGAACCCTCCCACTGTTACAAACCCCATAACCAGAAACCACTGCAAGATGGAAGTCAACGTAAATTCAACCCCACCGTTACGATCGAACCCTACGGCCACTGCTCCTGCGGCGGTCGCCGACCAGTCTGGTACCGGCATGGGGAACCCCGGATCCCATATCTGTTTCAAGAGGGACGTACAACGTTCCATATAGGCTCTTCCCAGTGCGTTCTGATTGAAGAAATAGACAGGCGACCCAAATATAACTCCATCGGGTATTGGGTCGATCAGAGGGCGTACCAATTTATGCCAATCGTCCTTAATGATGCAACGAGAACGCTGTGTAGCACAGGCCTCGCAGCCCAGACAGGGTGAAATCTTCCGCTGGGCCAGCAGTACTAGTTGTACTTCAGTTGAGAAATTCAGGATCTTAGCCGTCTCTTGAGCAGCGTCAAGAGAGGCTTCGAGAAGCATCTGAGTATTACCATTCTTTCTGGGGCTAGAACAGATCCCGACGAATCTCAGTTTGCCTGTCATTTAGGCCCCCATAGGAGGCTTAGCCTTTCGACCGGCTGATATGAAACTTGCGGTTGTCCAAAACGTTTGGGGCTGAAAGCCTCTCTTCCTTCCAACGTCTGCGCTGCTGCTCGTAGCCGTGGATGGCATGGTGCTATGATCAGCCACACTTCCTGGCCGACTTCGAGTTTAGAGCTCATAACCCCCTGACTGTTCTCGTCGATCATCATAATAAGGTCAGGGAATACACATCCTACTCGGCCGTCTTGAACAGCCATCATGAATTCGTTCTTCATTATGATTTCAACTGTTTCTTCAGGAAGGTCGCCCGTAACTTTGGCGTTCTGAACAAGAAATCCCATGGTTTCTTCCTCGCGGATTGAAACTACTGGGCCATGGAAAGCGAAACGCCCTCCTGTTCGATCAGCGACCGCCTTGGCCACTTCATTCGGGTTAGACAAGGAGACCATCTGCCGGCCCAAATCAAGCGAGAAAGAAATCGTTCCGGGAATGATCACGTTACGTGCCACTTCACCCGTCATAGGATAATGAGCGTTCGCGCCAAGGCCACCTGCACGGGTGATGACGAACCGTCCAATCTCATCAGGAACGAACGGAGAGCTTGCCTCTTTAACGATTATTAAATTCCCTTCCCAATCAACAAGAGGCATCGGGACGATTGAAACCCCATGTCCCTGAAAACTGGTCATCTGTGTTTCCGGAGCAGCCCTGCCAAGGCCATCCCCATCGATAACAGGAATCCCCACACGAGCGGCCAGGGAAAGAATAACCGGGGTGTTTAATCCCCCTAATTCAAACGGGACCAGGTAATCAATGTTCCTTCCTAGATGTTCTTCCATGGCCCGAAAGGCTAATAGCGGTTCAAACTTTCTCTCCCACCGTTCAACAATCTCCTCCGGCGAAAACCGATCGAGCACTTTCACCGATCCCATAATCCCACCGCTAACCACTAATGCATCGTCTGGAACTCTACTCAGACTAGCCAATGTATATTGACGTCCTCGTGCTAAGTCATTTTTGATAATTGCCCGACCAAAAGCAGCACTTCCTCCCCCGCCGGTTCCCATGACGGTTAGGCCTCTAATAAAAGTTTCTATATCATTCACAGTTAGCCAATCCTCAGTTGCGTTCATTATTACATCCCATGAGCTCCGATCCAATCATTAATTTAACTATTAGATCCTGATCGGAAGCATTCGTGGGCAGATCACCGGCCTTTTGTCCCTGTCGCAGAACGACGATCCGATCGGTTACCGATAAAATTTCTGGCAAGACGTGGCTAATGAATACCACAGCAACCCGGTGCTCTCTCAAACGGCCGATCAAATCCAAAACTTTCGTTACTTCTTTAACAGCCAAGGCCGCGGTAGGTTCATCGAGGATAACTACCTTAGGATTCGTCGAGACAGCTCGCGCAACGGCGACTGCCTGTTGCTGCCCACCTGACATAGTCATTACCGGCTCGTGAAAGGATTGTATTTCGATTTCCAATCCCTCTAATGCTTGCCGAGCCATATTCTCCATACGTCGAAGGCGCAACAGGCCGAAACGAGTTTGCTCCCGGCCCAGGAAAAGGTTGCCCGCTACACGAAAGCCAGGGACCAAGCCTCGATCTTGATGTACGGTCTCGATTCCTAGTTCCTTAGCATGTCGGGGTCCTTCAAAGCGAATTTCTTCCCCATCCACATAGATTGACCCTACATCCGGAGTATAGACGCCTGACAAAATCTTAATTAGAGTGGATTTTCCTGCACCGTTATCGCCAACAAGACCGACAACCTCACCTGCGGATAGCCGAAAATCTACTCCCCGAAGAGCTTGGATTCCTCCAAAGGATTTACCTATGTTCTCCATCTCCACTAATGTGGAGTTTTGTTGGTTTACCACCACGCGGCTCCTTTGACCTTCATGCTTTAACTGCAACTAGCTAGTGCCAACGACTCAGCGAGATGCGTCGCTGCCTCCAAAGGGTTGATCACCATCAAGTTCTGGTTTATTCCACGCAAACTGCTGCAGAGTAGATTGGCTAACTCTGCCAATTCCGTACATCCCAACAAGAAGACCTCTACTTCGTCTAATAATGCAAAGATGTGATCTTTAACTCTTTCTAACGCTTCATCGCTATGCTGTGGAACTTCATGAAATGGCATCCCAATTGCCGTAACAGAAAGCAAATTACTTTCCACACCATACCGAGCAGCTTTTTGCTCTATGAGGTTTACAATGCTTTCTTCCGTCGTTATGATGGCAAACCGCCGGCCAATGATCTTAGCTAACGACATTCCTGCTTGTCCCACACCAACCACCGGGATTGTGAGCTGGTTAGAACATTGCTCCAGGCCTGGATCAGTAAAACAATCGATAATACAGGTGTCCGATCCTTCCGCCTGAGCCTTGTTCGCCATTCTGAGCATCGTATCCGGAGAGCCGTAGGCTTCTTTCCCGTCAGCCTTAAAGGAGGTGATATCATGCCCTTGGAATACAGTATCTGCCATTGCGTACTTTGCGTAACGCTGCACTACTACCTTGAGCCAGTCATCCGACAGTTCAACCGGTACTAGGATGTCAATTTTCATCTATATCGATCCCCTGCTCGGCGTAGTCCCGATGGTTGTAGATCAAAGCCCGCCCCCCTTCCCTATTTATCCGAGAGTCAACAGCCCTTCCTACCAGCACAATGTGATCACCGAATCGATGCCTGAACACCACTTCGCATTCCAAATACGCGAGGCAATCGTCCAAGATAGGGATTCCGGAAACACCAGGATGGCTGGGATAACCTTGTAGTTTGTCGACATCGCGGCCTGATTGTCTGCCAAAGTGAAGTGCCGTGTCCTGTTGCCCGTTGGACAGGATATGTACAGCAAAGTGCGTGCAATCCTGAGCAAGCGTGTACGAATAATTCTGCTCCCACACCGCTGCCTGTACCATGACGGGTTCTTCCGAAACCCGAACCACCCAGGCCGCTGTATACGCGTTGGCTTTTTGCCCAGTTTTCAAGGTAACAACAAAAACCCCACTAGGAATCAACCAATCTGCTCGTTCAGTCTCAGCGGATTTCTCTTCTCTCTGTAACTGCAATTGTTCACTCATGACTCACCTAACTGTATCCTAATGCATGGGAGATAATAACGGCTACTTCTTTAACCTTATTAGACAACTCTTTCGCCATTTGCTGGTCATCAAATTCCCGCTTAAGCCCCGTAATGCTGATCGCTGCCACAGTTTCCCCTCCGTAACCTTCAATCGACGCAGCGAAACACTTAATCCCTTCCTCGTGCTCGCCGTTGTCGATTGCATAGCCGCGTCTTGTTGTCATCTTTAGTTCTTCCAACAACTGTAACGGATCAGTGATCGTTGTTGCAGTTCGTTTTTCCAAGGTGATCCCTTGCAGCAGCGAGACAACCTGATCTGTGGGCAGACTACTCAAAAGCGCTTTACCCACGCCGGTGCAGTAGGCTGGCGCCCGACTTCCAATCCGTGACATCATGGGCAAGCTGCGTTGGCTTTCTACCTTGTCGATATAGATAACATCATGTCCGTCTAATACACAGAGGTGAACGCTCTTCTGCGTTTCAGCGCTCAGTTTGACGAGGAACGGGTGCGCGGTTTCCCGCAGCGGCATGCGACGCAACAGTTGGCTTCCGAGCTCTAGGATCTTGTTTCCCAAGTGATATCGGCCATCGCCATTGGTCTGGATGTAGCCTGCTTGAAGAAGGGTGTTAAGGTAACGATAGACGCTCGTCTTGTGAATGCCGATACCGTTTGCCAGTTCGACGGCGGTCATTCCGTCGGCACTCTGAGCCAGCTCTTCGAGGAGGTTAAGCCCCTTCGCTAGGATTTTCGCGTCTCCTGTAGCCAAAAACGCAACCCCTTATAGCGTTTATTGAGATCAATATAGCAGAAAAAGCGACTCTTGTCAAGCGCAATGTGATAAAGAGAGAGGAGGAACCTCGCTTAGCAACGGGAGAACAGGTTGTCTTGGGTGAAGATTGCGATAAACCGCTAGAGGCTTGTCGCGGTAGATTCGTCCTTGAAAAGTGATGCCGTAACGAACCCGGGAGGAGGCTACAGCGAGAGCGAGGGCTCCGGCGCAAGGGAGAGTGGATGCGATTCTCCTGCACTGAGGTGGTGGAAGGCCCCAGAAGTGGCGATGTCCTCCTGATTCTCCCGTGTATTTTTCTTTAGGTGGTAGAGGACGGCGGTCTTCAACACGGCGAAGCTGAAGTCGAACCCGGGGGAGGAGGACATCGGTCGAGGAAACGGGATTGCGGTGGGGTCTTCTCGTTGCGCCGGGGTTCATCTGCTTGAGCGCGGAGACAGCAACACCGTAACGCGCAGCGGCTTGCGGGCCGCCTTGCAGGAACCAGATAGGAAACCTCTGGAGAAGGAGTCGTCTGCCCCTACGCGATCAACGATCTCAATGTTGAAGCTTTGCGCGGTCGGCTGCAGCGTTTTGTCAAGCAGTGGCTACGGGCTGCCGACCTCTGGCACCGAGAGGTTGCGGCAAATCTTGTGGGTAAGCCGGTTCGAGATCTCGGAATGCCTCGGAACCGCCTCAACGACACCGGTAGTCGGGTTGCACCACAGGGAATGAGAACGTCCCTCGCGCTTGAGGTAGCAACCATGCTTCCGAAGGTGCCGAAGCAGGTTGCTCCGCTTCACTTGATCGTGACCGTTTCGCGTATGGCGTCTGGCGGCACACCATGCAAGCCTTCCTCCCGGCGATCTTTAAGGATCAGCACTATAGCCTCAGCCAAACTCTCTCGCGCTTCGTCTTTTGACTTACCTTGACCATTTGCCCCAGGAATCTCAGGACAGTAGGCAATATACCATTCGCCATCT
>Ga0315533_1003389_pt1 | contig 10546 bp, 8 predicted proteins | sample SalMarSW160130MG_FD_203081 | JGI IMG/M metagenome (GOLD analysis project Ga0315533, IMG submission 203081) | Salt marsh sediment microbial communities from the Plum Island Ecosystem LTER, Massachusetts, United States - Salt Marsh Sediment SW1601-30 ...
CTACAGGAAAACCGGTAAGCTCGGTTTTGAATTTTGCCGAAAAGAAAGTCGAAGTAAAGCGAAAGGTCAAGGAGCTAAGAGGGGGATAAACAGGATATCAATAATCCCGTCTATCCTGTTATCCTGTCAAAAATAGGTGACCGAACTTATGAGCCAGAGCACTAAGGGAGAGACGCCGTGAGCGAGAAGAAGGAAAACCCGTACGACGCGGAACACGATCCGCACCACTTCAAACGCGACGCGGAAACGCAAACCGTGCTCGGCATTTTTATCACAATACTTTCGATACCGGTGCTGGTTGGCACGGCATGGGCCGAGAATTACCGGCAGACGGTCGTGAATCTGACCGCCGGCCTAGTGCTGCTGGCCATTGGCATCGGGGTCTTCGTCTGGGGCCGTAAGACCTCGAAGCGGTCGAAGCCGTCCTGAGGGCGTGCCGAGCTATGAAATACATCGAGGCGCGCGTGTCTGAAGACGCCGCGTTGCGCTTTTTCGAGCGTCGCCGTTTCGGGAACCTCTATGGACTCCTGTGCCGGCGGCGTTTCGGTGCCCAAAGTGAGATTGGCGCCGGCAAGCGGTTGCCATATCTCGAGCGAATCTGGCTGCCATACTACATCATCACCATTAGGGTCAACTCGCACCGAGGCGAAGGCGAGGTTGCGGTCTCCGTCGAGGGCCATTCCGGGTCATTCGCCATCTTCCAGATGCACGACGACCTCGTCGAGGGCGACCTCAACGAAGAAGTATTCCATCCCAAGCTGGCGGAGGACGAGGCCATCAAGATCGGCCGCAAGGAACTGTTGCGAGCCATCCTGCGACGCCGCGCCGCACGCGAGAAACCATTCATCGAGGAGACGATCGGCGCCGGCCTGTTCTACTACCCTTACTGGGTCTATTACTACGAACGCTGGGGCAGTTCACTAGACATCCGGCTACAGGATGCGCTCACGGGTGAAAAGGGCGGCAACCGCACGAAGATGGGCGTCCTCGGCGCATTCGCCAGTAAGGCGGATTAGGCGCTTAGTGCCGGGCTATCGACAAAATATTATGAGTTCGCTGTAAGAGATTCAAAACAAATGACATAGAAATGCAAAACTGCGCCGTAGGCGCCACTTCTTCCGAGCGTAGGTCCGGAAGAAGCGTAGGGTCTTATTCCGTAACATGTTTCGAAACTTACGACGATATTTTGGGAACGTTTCTCATAAACAACTGTAAGAAAAGGGGATATGGAGATATTGGAGATAAGGAGACAAACTACTTTTCTTCGATTCAATCATCTCCTCATCTCCTTCCCGAATCCCACTATCTCCCTATCCCCCTATCCCCCCATCCCCCTCATCCCCCTATATCTCCCACTTCTTCGATGCCGCACTCCACGGACGAGAGGGATATCATTTTGAATTATGCTGTGACGATGGGTATTCTTTTCCCGAATCGGACTTGAAGCAGTTCTTAGGGCGTGCGTCCGAACGCCGCTGTTGAGGAGAGTGTTATGGCTGAGGAGCAACGACCGTTGAGCTATCGGGATGCAGGCGTGAACATAGACGCCGCAGACGAGGCGCTGCGCGTTATTAAAGGTGTCGTTCGGAAAACTTTCGACGACCGTGTGCTCCGGGATATCGGCAGCTTTGGCGCAATGTACGATCTCACCGATTTTGGTATGGAGCAACCCGTGCTCGTTTCGAGCGTGGACAGCGTCGGCACGAAGCTGAAGCTCGCGTTCACGACCAGCAAGCATGACACGGTCGGGATCGACCTCGTGTCGCATTGCGTGAATGACATCCTGGTCCAGGGCGCCAGCCCGCTTTTCTTTCTCGATTACCTCGGGTGCGCGGTTCTGGACCCGGCGGTGGTTGCGGACGTCATCCGTGGCGTCGCCACGGGTTGCCGGTATGCGGGTTGCGCTTTGATCGGCGGGGAAATCGCTGAGCTGCCGGAGATGTACCACAAAGGGGAATACGACCTGGCGGGGACCATCGTCGGTGTGGTGGACCGGGGGAAGATCGTGGACGGGTCCGCCATTCAAGCGGGGGACGCGGTGATCGGTCTGCCATCGTCGGGTTTGCATACAAACGGCTACACTCTGGCGCGCAAGGTGTGCTTCGAGGTGGCGGGGCTGACCTGCGAGGACCCTATGCCCGGTGTGGGCCGCACCGTAGGCGAGGAATTGCTCGAACCGCATCGCAGTTACGCCAGCCTGCTGCAGGTTTTGATGAGGATCGTCACGGTGAAGGGCATGGCGCACATCACCGGCGGCGGCATTACGGACAACCTCCCACGGGCGCTGCCCGAGGGTGTGGGCGCGGAAATCGACCTAAACGCCTGGACAGGGCCGCCAGTGTTCAAGTTCCTCCAGGAAACGGGCAATATCGCCGAGCGGGAGATGCTGCACACTTTCAACATGGGGATGGGGTTTCTGGTAGTGGTGTCCGCGGACGAGAGCGAGCAATCCCTGAATGCTCTCAGGCAGGCTGGGGAAGAACCGAAGCGCATCGGCACCATCATCGCCGGGGAAAACAAGGTGTATTACACGGGGAGTCTACGCTATGCCGAGTAGGATCGAAGTCGCCATGAAGCCAGGCATGCCGGACCCGGCCGGGGCCAGCGTGCGGGGGCAAATCGCCGAGGACCTGGGCATCGAGACCGACGAGGTTCGCGTGATCGATGTGTACACGATCAACATCGGCCTGAGCGATGAAGAGCTCGAGCGGGTCCGTGCCGAGCTGTTCACCGACCCCGTGATTCAGGACTCGGCCGTGAACAAGACCCTCGCCCGTGACTACACGTATCTCATCGAGGTGGGATTTCGCCCGGGCGTGACGGACAACGTCGGGAAGAGTTCCACCGAAGGCATCGTCGATACCCTGGGGTGCGAGCTGCAGCCGGGCGAGGCCGTGTACAAATCCACACAATACGTGATCAAGGGGGAGGTGAGCGCGGAAGCGTGTGAACATATCGCGCGCGATCTACTCGCTAATGAGTTGATCGAGCGTTGGGTCGTGAAGTCCGCCGAGGAGATGCAGGGCCTGGACGGGGAACTGCTGCTGGGCCTGCCCATCGTAACAGAGCGGAGCGATGTGGCCGTCCGCACGATCGACCTCGACATCCCCGACGAGGACCTGATAGCTCTCAGTCGTGAGATGACGCTCGCGCTCGAGCTGCACGAGCTCAAGGCCATCCGGGCGTATTACCAAGACGAGGGGGTCCGCGCGGAACGTGAAGCCGCCGACCTGCCGCACCAGCCGACGGATATCGAGCTCGAGGCCCTGGCCCAGACCTGGTCGGAACACTGTAAACACAAGATCTTCAACGCAACTATCACGTACACCGACGAGAACGGCGCCGAGCGAACAATCGACAGCCTGTTTAAGACATACGTTAAAGGCGCCACTGACGAAGTCGGCGACGAAATCGATTGGCTCATCAGCGTCTTTGACGACAACGCCGGTCTGATCAAGTTCACCGACGATTGGTATTTCGCGCTCAAGGTTGAAACGCACAACAGCCCCTCCGCACTGGACCCTTACGGCGGCGCCATGACCGGGATCGTCGGCGTCAACCGTGACATCCTCGGCGCAGGGTTGGGCTGCCGGTGTATTCTCAACACCGACGTGTTTTGTTTCGCCTCGCCGTTCCACGCCGAAGAAATACCCACGAGATTGCTTCATCCGCGCCGGGTGTTCCGCGGCGTGCACCGTGGCGTGAAGGACGGCGGCAACCAAAGCGGCATTCCCGACGTGAACGGCGCTATCGTCTTCCACAAGCGGTTCCTGGGTAAGCCGCTGGTATTCTGCGGCACCGGTGGGTTGATTCCGGCGACTGTCGCCGGCAGGCCCAGTCACGTCAAGCGCGCCCGGCCCGGCGACCTCATCGTGATGATCGGCGGCCGCATCGGCAAGGACGGCATACACGGCGCGACTTTCTCGTCGGAAGAGCTGCACGAGGGGTCGCCGGCCACGGCGGTGCAGATCGGCGACCCGATCACTCAGAAGAAGATGGCCGATTTTCTGCTGGAAGCGCGTGATCGGGGCTTGTTCAATTGCATTACGGACAACGGTGCGGGCGGGCTATCCTCGAGCGTTGGCGAAATGGCACGGGGTTCGGGTGGATGCGAGGTGCACCTCGAAAAGGCGCCACTGAAATACCCCGGACTCGCCCCGTGGGAGATTTTCCTCTCCGAGGCGCAGGAGCGCATGACGCTTGCCGTGCCTAAACCCCACCTCGAGGCATTCATGGACCTTGCAAGGCGGCGTGCCGTGGAGGCGACTGTCCTGGGCCAGTTCACCGATTCGTCCCAACTCGAGTGTTTCTACGAGGACAAGCTGGCCGCCTCGCTCGAGATGGACTTCCTGCACCAGGGCGTGCCGAAGATGAACCTCAAAGCCGCCTGGCAGCCGCCCGAACTCGAACCGGAGGTGCTGGTCGAGGAGGCTGACCTTGCGGCTGACCTAAAAGCGGTGCTCGGGTCGCTAAATGTGTGCAGCAAGGAAGTCTTTGTGCGCATGTACGACCACGAGGTGCTCGCGCAGAGCGCGCTCAAGCAGTTCCAGGGCATAGACCAGGACGGCCCCGGCGACGCCGCCGTCCTGCGCCCGGTGCCAGGGTCGGACCGGGGCCTGGCGGTGGCCTGCGGCATTTGCCCAAAATACAGTGACATCGACACGTATTGGATGATGGCGTGTGCCATCGACGAAGCGGTGCGGAACATCCTCTGTGTCGGTGCCAAGCTCGGGACCATCGCCGGCTTGGACAACTTCTGCTGGCCCGACCCCATCCGGAGCGAAAAGACACCCGACGGCGAGTTCAAGCTGGCCCAACTGGTCCGCTGCTGCGAGGCGCTCTACGACGTATGCGTGACCTACGGCATCCCGCTGATCAGCGGCAAGGACAGCATGAAAAACGACTATAAAATCGGCGCCACGAAGATATCCATCCCGCCGACCGTGCTGTTCACCGCCGTGGCCATGATCGAGGACGTCAACAGGGTGGTCTCGATGGACGTCAAGCAGCCGGGCGATATCGTCTACGCCGTCGGCAGGACGTACGACGAGATGGGCGGGAGTGAATACCTCGCCCTGCGGGGCCAACTCGGCGTCAACGTGCCCAAGGTCTACCCGCGCCGGGTCCGCGCACACTACGACAAGCTGTCGATGGCCATGACACAGGGTCTCATCGCCTCGTGCCATGACTGTTCGGATGGCGGCATGGGTGTGGCTTTGGCCGAGTCGGCCTTCGCAGGCGGCTACGGTATGGACGTCGACATCACACGCATGGGGATCGAGAGCAACACAGTCGCTTTGTTCAGCGAATCGCAGAGCCGCTTCGTCGTCACAGTGCCGCCACGCCACGCGGCCGCCTTCGAAGCCGCGCTCGACGGCTGTCCCGTGACGCGGCTCGGCGAAGTCATCCCCGAGGAGACGTTTCGACTGACCGGGAACAAGGGCGCAGTCATCGCCGTGGGGCTGGCCGAACTCAAGGAAGCCTGGCAACGCCCCTTGCGCTGGTAAGTGCGAGATGCGAGACCCCTTGCAAAATCGAGGTTCTCCGCTTTGCTCAGAATGACGAAGAGCGGTAAGCACGGTTCCATGACCGACGGCGAACGGATTATCATCATCCCACGGGCGAACCCGATCGATGGTTATACCATGGCCGGGATCATCAAGGCTGCGGGCTTGACCCTATAGGGATTCAAACGTTTGCTGTAGACGAGGAGATAAAGGCCAATTACTGAACGGATTGTACCGTTCGTTGAGGGCCGACGACAGATAAACAGCCACTAACAACCAAAAAGGGTGAAACCGTGAACGTACGCGCGTTAGTCCTGACTGGATTCGGCATTAACTGTGACATGGAGACCAACACCGCCCTGAACCACGCGGGCGCCGAGGCAAACCGCGTTCATCTCAATGACATCATCGATGACCCGGCTATGCTGGACGCCTACCAGATCCTCGCGATCCCCGGTGGGTTCTCATTTGGCGATGATGTGGCCTCGGGCAAGATTCTGGCCAACCGCCTGCGGTACAAACTCGGTGCCCCGCTCGAGCAGTTCATCGGCGACGGCAAGCTTGTTATCGGCATCTGCAATGGGTTCCAGGTCATGGTGAAGCTGGGCATTCTGCCGCTGTTTGACGGCGAATTTGTCCAGGAAGTCACCCTTACCCACAACGGCTCAGGCCGATTCGAGAACCGCTGGGTCCACCTCGAGACCGACCCCGATACGCGCTGCATTTGGATGAGCGGCATCAAGCGCATCGAGTTGCCCGTCCGCCACGGCGAGGGCAAGTTTATCCCGCGTGACGACACGGTGCTCGAGAGGCTGCGCGACAAGGGCCAGGTTGCCGTGCGCTACGCCACACCTGACGGCGCGGCGGCCCGTGGTGAATTCCCCGCCAACCCCAACGGTTCGACGGATGACATCGCTGGCATTTGCGACCCGAGCGGCCGCGTCTTCGGCCTTATGCCACACCCTGAGGCGTTCATCGACCGCACCAACCACCCCCGCTGGACCCGTGAAGACCTCCCCGAGGAGGGCCTCGGCCTCCAGGTCTTCCGCAACGCCGTCGAGTATGCCCGCGACAACCTGACGTGAAGCCCATGACGCATTTTTCAGTCCTCAGTCGATGGCTGAATGCTGACAATGGATAACTGGTGACTGATATTTGGCCACGCCGAGTACAGCTTGCTCTAAGGGCTCAGTACCGGTATAATTCATGTGCCAGAGGCGGCGCGGGAGTGGGGAGGATCACCTAATCGCGTAGTCCCGTATGAAGCGGTCAACCATGCGCGCGGTGAATTGGGCTAGTCTGAGGAGCGCAAGGCGTAAGGAGTTTCTTTCGTGGGCAGTGAACTTGATGAACGTATCAGGGCCAATCTTAACCTCTATGCAGTCCTGCAGAACCTCGAAGACCTGGTCCAGCTCGACAGCGAAATGGCCGCCAAGACGAAGAACTGGGACGTGACGATCCAGTTCTCGGTGAATGGCGGCCCTCGAGCCTACCTCGCGTTCAAGAACGGCGTCTGTACGCACGGGCGTGGCAGGCACGAGAATCCGTCGGTCAAGCTCTTCTTCACTTCCCCCAAACACCTCAACGCTATGTTGGACGGCAAGGCCAGGCCGATTCCATTGAAGGGGTTCACGAAGCTCGGGTTTCTCTCGAAGGAGTTTATGCCGCTGGCGGGCCGGTTGGCGTATTACCTCAAGCCTGAGGGTGGCCTGCTCGAGGACGAGAACTTCCTGAAAATAAACACGATATTGACGTTGCACACGGCCCTGTTCGCCGTGGGCGAGCTGGCTGCGCTGGAGCCGGTGAGCAAACACCTCGCCGCACATATGGGAGATGGCATATTGCAGGTCGAGGTCCCCCCCGAGGGACCATACGTGGCATTGCACCTTGACCACGGCGCAGTCTCGGTCACCAAGGGTAAAGCCGATAACCCCAAGGCCAGGATGATATTCAAGAACCTTAAAGTAGCCAACGACCTCTTAAACGACAGGGTCGATAGTTTTCGGGCGGTTGCACAGGGCGACATAGCACTCAAAGGGCACGTGCCCATGCTGGATAATTTTGACCTGATATTGGACCGTGTTCGCGCATATTTGTCTTGAGAAAGAGGAGCCTTGCAATGGAAGCTGAAGTATCCCCGCCGAAGATACTGGCCGAACATGGCGAACCGGTCATGAAAACCTATGAGTACAAGGAGTCGTTGGCGCTGTTCAAACGGGCGGCGGAGGTGATTCCGTGCGGCATCTACGGCCATTACAGCCCGGCGCCGTTTATCCCAGTGGACGCCTACCCGTTTTACTCACGGCGTGGGGAAGGCGCCCGGTTTTGGGATGTGGACGGCAACGAGTTCATCGATTATATGTGCGCCTACGGACCTATGGTCCTCGGCTACAATCATCCTAAGGTCAACGAAGCCTACCAGGCCCAGATTAAGCTCGGGAACACGCTCACACGCGCCCCGAAATTGATGGTCGAACTGGCGGAGTACTTCGTAGACCTCATCCCCATGGCCGACTGGGCCTTCTTCGCCAAGAACGGCGCGGACGTCACCAATTACGCTACGATGGTCGCGCGCTCGGCCACGGGCAGAGAAAAAATCATCGCCATAAACGGCGGCTATCAGGGGTCGGCCGCCTGGATGCAGGCCATCGGTCACCCGGGCGTGATCGGGGATGACCAAAAGAACATAATCCGGGTCGACTGGAACGATTACGCTGCACTCGATCGCGTTATTAACGAGCACCCCGGCCAGATAGCCGGCTTCATCGCAACGCCTTACCATCACCCCGTCTTCGCGGACAGCGAATGGCCCGCCGAGGGCTACTGGCAGAAGGTCGAGAAACTACTCCGGAAAGAGGGCATCGTCCTTATTATCGACGACGTTCGGACCGGGTTTCGCTTGGACATGAGGGGCTCGAGCGAGTACTTTGGGTTTAAGCCCGACCTGGTGTGCTTCTGCAAGGCCATCGCAAACGGCTATCCCATTTCGGCACTGGTCGGCACTGAAGCGCTCAAGAACCCCACCGCCAAGGTCTTTTACACAGGCAGCTATTGGTTCTCCGCTGGGCCCATGGCCGCGGCGCTGGCCTGCCTGGAAGAGCTGCGGCAAATCGACGGACCCAAACGCATGTTGCAGATGGGCAAGAAGCTTTGCGACGGGCTGGTAGACATCGCTAAGGGCCACGGTTATACGCTCAAGGCTACCGGCGCCCCCTCGATGCCGTATCTGCGGATCTCCGATCATGAGGGCTTGATGTTCCACCAGGACCTCTGCGGCGAGTGCACCAAACGAGGTGCATTCTTCGCCCCGCACCACAACGAATTCCTGTCCACCGCACATTCGGACGAGGACATCCAGCGGACCTGGGACATCTTCGACGACGCATTCAAGGCCACTAAACAGAGGTACGGCGTGTGATATACTGCGAAGAAGGCACCGGGCATCCTTTCTTTTTTAGGGAAAAAGAAAGGCCGCCCCGATGCTCTTCTAATTATGTTTAATGAGAACCAGCGGGAGCGAGACCGTCATGCCAGTAACCGATGAGGAAATCCGAGAATTGACCCGGCTCGCCGCAAAAATTCGCCGGGAGATCGTCGACGTGACCGGCTGGTCGGGCGGCGCACATATCGGCGGCGCGCTCAGCCAGACCGACATCCTGACCCTCCTCTATTACAAATACCTTAAGATCGACCCCCAAAACCCCGACTGGGACGACCGCGACCGTTTCGTCTTGAGCAAGGGGCACGGGGGCATCGGCCATGCGGTGATTCTGGCCGATAAGGGCTATTTCGATCCCGAGCTCCTCAAGGAGTTCAACCATTCCGGGTCGCCTTTTGGCATGCACCTCGATGGGAACAAAGTCACCGGCGTCGATGCCTCGACGGGGTCCCTGGGCCACGGCCTGTCCCAGGCCGTAGGGATGGCCCTCGGCGCGCGCATCCGGAACAAATCCTGGACCACCTATTGCGTCGTGGGCGACGGCGAGTGCAATGAAGGCTCGATCTGGGAGGCCGCCATGGCCGCACACCATTATAGACTCAACAACCTCATCGTCTTCGTTGACCGCAATAAGTTGATGATCGACGGTCCTACCGAAGAGGTCATGAGCCTCGAGCCCCTCGCGGAGAAGTGGGTCGCGTTCGGATGGGCCGTAAAGACCGTCGACGGCCATAGCTTCCACGAACTAGCCAACGCTATTGACTTCGCACTCGAGTACAAAGACGGCCCCGCCGTTATCGTGGCCAATACCATTAAAGGCAAGGGCGTCGATTTCATGGAGAACGAACCGGCGTGGCATTACGGCGGCCTCGATTCCGGACAGATCGCACGGGCCAAGCAATCCATCGGATGGGGATAGTACCATGAGCGAATTGACCGAAGGCGTCACCTGGACCGTATACGACACCGACAGCATGTCACAGAGGGAGATTTACGGGCAGGTCCTGTGCGACCTTGCCGAGCATGTTCCCGAAATCGTCGGGCTATCCGCCGACCTGGCCAAGTCGACCAAGATCGGTGCATTGGGCGAGAGGTTTCCCGACCGGTTTTTCAATGTCGGCATTGCCGAACAGAACCTGTTCGGCATTGCCGCCGGGCTCGCGAAGGCGGGATTGATCCCCTTCGTGTCCACCTTTTCCGTGTTCGCAACGTTGCGCGCGGGTGAGTTCCTCCGGACGGACATCTGTTATCAGAACCTCAATTGCAAGATCATCGCCACGCACGCCGGCACGTCCTTCGGACCCGCTGGAACCACCCACCACGCCACTGAGGACCTGTCAGTCGTCCGCGCCTTGGCCAACCTGACCGTCATCGTGCCCGCCGACGGCCACGAGACCGCGAACGCCGTCAAGGCCTGTCTCGATGTCGATGGCCCGGTATACATCCGCATCGGCCGCGGGTTCGAACCCACCGTTTACGACAGCGAGGATTACGGATTCCAGATTGGCAAGGCCGTCGAGATGCACCCTGGAACGGATATCACCGTGATCGCCTGTGGCGTGCCGGTGGGTCACGCCGTTCAGGCGGCCGAGATTCTCGA
>Ga0315533_1003390_pt1 | contig 10546 bp, 7 predicted proteins | sample SalMarSW160130MG_FD_203081 | JGI IMG/M metagenome (GOLD analysis project Ga0315533, IMG submission 203081) | Salt marsh sediment microbial communities from the Plum Island Ecosystem LTER, Massachusetts, United States - Salt Marsh Sediment SW1601-30 ...
TTCCAGGGACTTTCCCTGCAAAAGGCGGATTGGTAAGAACTATATCGAAGTTTCCATCTTTTATATCTTTTTTAAACGGGCCAAGTTTAGTAGCTACTTCTGACCTTGCCCATTTACGGAAATCCAAAGAATCAACTGAGAAAACATTTGCCTTGCCATCTCCGGCAATCAGCATCATTACCTTGGCAACTTTTTTTAATTTGTCATCAAAATCGACCGCATACAAATAATCATTGGCGTAGCGATAAGTTTTTTCCAGATTGTGTTCCCAGTGTTGCTTGGTTCGGACATATTTTATGGTGTGAATTAGAAACCCCGCCGAACCGCAAGCCGGATCAACAACTTTCTCATCAACTTGCGGGTCAATCATCTTCACCGCCATATCAACTACCATACGAGGAGTAAAGTATTGTCCTTTTGCCCCTTTTTGTTCCGGATTGATCAGATATTCAAAAGCTGCGTCTATTACATCTAGATCAGCATCATGAAACTTCAACGGCTCAAGGGCTGAAGCACACAAAATAAGCGCATCATCTTTTAGCTTTAGAATTTCGTCCGGATCAAAAATTCCTCCCCAACCTGGTCGACTCTTTGCTTCTTGAAAAAGCCCATTTATTCTTTCGTAAACAGTATCAGGATCAGCTTTTGGTACTCTAAAACGCATCGGTGAATCGTCTGTTTTTTTAGGATCAAATTCATCATGAAGTTTTGCAAAAAAAAGTTTAAAGAGTTCATCAAAAGCATTTACACCTGCGTTTGCCAACGCGGTATCTTCGAGACGTTTTACTGTATCTTTAAGATTTTGTATTGTTCTTAAATCTTTTTTAGTGATTGGTTTTAGGACGTCGTTTAAAGCTTCACCTTTCTTAGGAAGCCGAGGAATATCGCGGTAATGATATGGTTCGCCCTTTGTTTCTAATGATTCTTCTCGCAGTTGAAATACGATGTCCTTACCATTTGACCATGCCCCAAAAAAAGTACCGGTGGCGTTTAAATAAGATTGCAATTGTTCAACTCCGCTGTCTGCCTCTGGTTTTTTGATCTCAAATATAAGATATTTTCTTGTGCATGTATCATCGGTAAAAACAACAATATCAGCCCTCTTAGAATCATCGGATCCCATTTGAATAGGCACTTCAACATCCACTTGAGCAATGGGATAACCGAGATAATCTCTTATGTAGGCAAGAAACAATTGGCGTATAATTTCTTCTGGTTTTGCAACTATTTCTTTATTTCGCTTCAAGCATTTGATAACGATTTTATCATCCTTCTGCCGCTTGTAGATGTTAATCTTATTAAGTAAATTCAATCCCTGTAATTCTGGTTCATTGAAAACATTTAAGCCATGCTTGATTTCTGGTTCCCCGAATATTTGATCTATTAATATTACCGTTTTCATGAATTGTTATTTGACCCGTCTATTTCTTGGATTATTTCTGTATTATATCAGCACACAAAAACTATATTAGCTCTAATATAGTAGTTTGCAATATTAATCTTACACGCACCCACTGGTAGTAAATACGGGATTTTCTACTTTACATCCCGTCATCCATAAGTAAAATCAAATCTTAAAAGCAATATAAGTACAAAAAATGTGATGCGGTTAGCCGGACAAGAGCACGAAATGAAAATAAGAAAGTAGTTATGGAAAAGATTAAGCTCTATGACACAACTCTTCGTGATGGTATGCAGGCAGAAGGGGTGAGCTTTTCACTGGAAGATAAGCTCTCCATCGCAAAACGCCTTGACCAGTTCGGACTTGACTATATCGAAGGTGGATATGCTGCTTCAAATCCCAAGGAGATGCAGTTTTTTGCTGAGGCCGCCAAGCTGGATTTAAAGAAGTCAAAAATCGTTGCTTTTGGCAGCACGCGCAGGGCCAACTGCAGCGTTCCCGACGATATTTCACTCAACTCAATACTTGCCTGCAAAACAACAGCAGCTACATTGGTCGGCAAGGCCTGGGATATGCACGTGACGGAAGTGCTGGGCTGCTCGCTGGACGAGAACCTGAGCATTTGTGCCGAGTCTGTCGAATATCTGAAAAAACATGGGCTGGAGATTATCTTCGACGCTGAGCATTTCTACGACGGTTATAAAAATAATCCGGAATATGCGATGAAGGTGCTGGAGATGGTTGCTAATGCCGGCCCGGATGTGCTGGTGCTTTGTGATACTAATGGTGGTTCTCTGCCGGGGGAGGTATACGATATTACAAAAGCGGTCTGCGAAAGATTTGGCATGCTCACTGTCGGTATTCACACGCACAATGATACCGACTGTGCGACGGCCAACTGCCTCGCTGCGGTTCGAGCCGGTGCCCGGCACGTTCAGGGCACAATGAATGGGCTTGGCGAGCGATGCGGCAATGCAAATTTATGTACGGTCATACCTAATCTCGCATTTAAGCTGGGCTTCGAGGCTCTCAGCCCTGAAAAAATCAAAACCCTGACCGAGGTTTCTCGTTTTATCTTTGAGATAGAAAATCTAACGCCGGTAATGAATATGCCGTATGTCGGTGAGAGCGCTTTTGCACACAAGGCAGGCTTGCATGTGGATGCACTGCGTAAAAACAAACGAACATACGAGCACATCGATCCGGGGTTTGTCGGCAACGAGCGCCGATTCCTTATATCCGAGCTGAGCGGCAAATCGAATATTCTGGCTGAGCTGGATAAGGCCAAAATAACTCAGGATAGAAAATTAGCCGAGAAAATACTCCGCCGAGTTCAAGAGTTGGAGAGCGAAGGCTATCAATTCGAGGCTGCCAACGCAAGTTTTGATTTGCTTGTAAAGAAGATTATGGGTACATACAAGCCGGCCTTTAAGCTTGTCAAATATCATGTCACTGTAGAGCAAAGCGCCGAAGGCAAGATGGTTACCGAGGCGACGGTTAAGCTTAAGGTCGGTGACAAGGTGGAGCACGTTGTAGGTGAAGGTGACGGCCCGGTAAATGCGCTTGATGCGGCTTTGCGAAAGTCGCTGGAGAATTTCTACCCGGCTATTAGGGATATTCACCTGATTGATTATAAGGTTCGTGTGGTTAATGCAAAAGCCGGCACCGCTGCACGCGTGCGTGTAATAATTGAATCGCGAGACAAGCATTCCATTTGGGGCACGGTCGGCTGTTCCGAGAACATCATCGAGGCTTCCTGGCAGGCCCTCGTCGATAGCGTTGAGTACAAACTGCAAAAAGATTCAAAATAATATCGGGAAAAAAACTAAAATTTCTACTTGTCTGACGACAGTCAAGATTTGGCCTTATAAACCTGTTTAACTTCATCAGCTATAATTTCAAGTCCCTTGCTGACAGTTTCTTTGTCCTGTGCGTAATTTATGCGGATACATTCCTTCCTGTGCCGCCATTGTTCCTTAAGGCCTGGAAAGAAGTAGTGCCCTGGGACGACCAGAACCCCTCTTTTTTTGAGACGCTGATAGAGTTCTGCATCTGAAATTGGCAGGTCTCTAAGCCACAACCATAAAAAGAATGCGCCTTCGGGCCTGTGTATGTGAAAATCGATTCCGTCCAATTGTTCGGCCAATTGCTCTACGGCATCAGCCGCTTTTTTCTGATAGAAGGGCTTAATTATGTCCTGGCTCAAACGAATAATCTCTCCGCTATGGACCAGATTTAAAGCTATGGCAGCTCCTATGCCGCCCGGCGCGAGGCTCATTACGGCGTTGATCTTCGAAACCATATCGATAATTTCTTCGTTGGCGATGACAATTCCCGTGCGTGCCGCCGGCAGGCCAAGCTTGGAAAGACTCATACACAAAATAATATTTTCATTCCAGATGGGCCTGGCATCTGTAAAAATAATGTTTGGAAAGGGCGTTCCGTACGCGTTATCAATAATCAACGGGGTATTATTTTCACAGGCAAGGTCGCTGAGCTTTTCGATTTCAGAGTCGGTTAAAACGTTACCTGTTGGGTTGGTAGGACGGGACACGCAAACAGCACCGATTTCATCGGTAATTTTAAGCCGGTCGAAATCGATATGATATTTGAAGATATGGTTGTTGATATGCTGAATCTGCGGCTTATTGGCTACGAAAAGGTTTTTCACCAGACCGACGTCACTGTATCCTATATATTCAGGAGCAAGCGGAAATAGTATTTTCTTTTTAGCTCCGTCCTCAAAGGTGCCTGCAAACAGGTTAAAGAGGATGAAAAACGCCGATTGGCTGCCGTTGGTCAGGGCGATATTCTTCGTTTTTATATTCCAGCCAAATTCATTGTTGAGAAGTGTTGAGACCGCTTCGATAAATCTCTTATTTCCCTGCGGCGGGTCGTAATTTCCAATAGCTTGCTCAAATTGCCCTTTATCCTCCAGAAGCTCCAGCATACTCCGGCGAAAGTACTTCTGGACCTCAGGGATATGAGCAGGGTTTCCTCCGCCGAGCATTAGAATATGCCTGCCATCGGCAAGAGCGCAGCCCAGGTCGTCCATAAGCTGGCCGATACCGGAGACAGCAGCAACTTTTTGACCAAATTTTGAAACTTTCAGCATTTCAATCTAAGCTTTATTCAAATGAAAGCATCGGCTCAGCCCGCTTTATAAATTGTATAGCGACGCCCCAGGGATCTCGCAGCATAGCTATTTCGTCGCCGCTTGGGATTATGGATACATCTCCAATCGGTGTCGCGCCGGCAGCTATTAGCTTTTCTCGTATGCCTTTTACATCCTCCACCATGAATGCTATATGGAGTACAAGCGGATCCATCGAAGTGTAATCCGGCACCGCATCGGGAGGATTGTTATATATCTCCAGCATGGTATTGCCACCAGCATCGGAGATAAAACGCGCGTTAGCCGGGGCAGGGCCTTTTCTGATGATTCGCATTCCAAAATTCCGGCAATACCATTCCGCCATAGCCACAGGGTCTTTGACATTTAATGCAACATGCTCAATGCGTATTCTATTTTTGTCTTCCATCTGATTTAACTCCATTATCGGACAGCTTTTACGCCACCGGCACCCAATGCGCGTTTAGCCTCAGCTTCAACTGCTTTTTGACTGACCATAGTGATATCACCTGGCGTTTCCTGAACCAAGATGCCGTGAGCGGCACCCCAGTTCACCGCTGTTTGCAGGTCTTTGCCTTTTAACAAAGCGGCTAAAACACCGGATGCAAACGAATCTCCACCGCCGGTTCTGTCTCTGATGGGGACATTTTCCCGCAGAGGCGCCTCATAAAAAACATTGTTTCGCGTATCATACAGGACCGCTGACCAGCTAATCAGGTCTGCATTATGGGCGCCTCTCCATTGGGTTCCGATGAGGCTCAGGTTAGGCAAATCCTTTGCCACCTTAGAGACGGTTTGTTTGTAAGCCTGGACCCATTCCTTGTACGGTGCGTTTTTTGAAACCTTGGTTTCATAGCCAAGCGCATCGGACAAATCGGAATCGTTTCCAACGAGCATTCCTAAGTATGGAGCAAGCTCTCGATTTATGTTCTTTGCCTTTTGTTTATTAGGCTCGACCTTGGATCTGTAATTGAGGTCCGCGGAGACAAATGTGCCGAATTCCGCTGCTTTCTGTGCAGCCTCTATAGCAAGCCCTGCGGTTTTAGGACCTATCAAGGTAAAGATTCCGCCTGTGTTGAAGACTCGTACACCCGCCTGGCCGAATAGCTCATCGAAATCAAAATCACCCGGCTCAAGCAGTCTTGCGGCACTGTTTCCGCGGTAGTAGGTTGTATCCGATGGCAGTACACCGGAGCCGTTGTATGTGCAATTGATGCCGTTGCAGATGGTGCCTTTTTTATCGGTGGAGTATTTGCTTCCGTCACTGTTCGTATTCCACCAGATAATTCTGCTTGCATCGACGCCGGCTTCTCTCATTTGGTTGCGGATGTTTTCGCCGATAGGGTCGTCGACAAGGGCGGTTAGAACCGCTGTTCGCAGGCCGAACGTATATGCCAGGCCGCAGGATACGTTGGTTTCACCGCCTCCTTGTGAGATTCTGATATTGTCACGTACTCTTGCCGTTGGAACGTCTCTGGGGTCCAGTCTTAGCATGACTTCACCCAAGGATACGCCGTCGTATTTGCATTTATCAGCCGGCTTTATAGACTGATAGTCAACTATCTTTGCCATCTTGGCCTCCGTAACTTATCCGCGAAAATTCATAAGTTCAAACCTGATGGGAAATGTTAAACAAAATAGCGTGCAATTTCAAAAGTTTTCGCTGCCTGTACGGCTTTTTTTGCGATTTCGCAGTGATGACAGTTGACATTATGTTCGGCTGGTTGTTATGTTGTTATAATGTAAGTGGTTAAGGTATTTTGCGCCTGTAGCTCAATTGGATAGAGCGTCGGTCTACGGAACCGAAGGTTAGAGGTTCGAATCCCCTCAGGCGTAGTTTAACAAGTATTGTCAACGTTTAGCCGACACCTTCATGGTGCCGGTTTTTTTGAATGGGGTAAAATCCTAATATCGAAATCCTAAATTCTAAACAATTTCGAAATTAGAATTTCAAATGTTCAAAACTGATAGCTTTGCTGTCATTCCTTCGATATACTCAGGATGGTGTATGAGCAAAGCGAGGGCTCGCTTTTTCATTGGCCATATCTTTCGGCTTTGCCTCAGGATGACACTTGATTGTTATTTTGGTCATTCGGATTTAGCTACCGCCTCCAGAAGATAATTCTGGATTCCTGCTTTCGCAGGAATGACACGAGGGCGGTGCCGACCGTGAGGCTTAGATAGGGGATTAGATTGCTATATCTGCGTAGGCGGGTAAAGGTTCGACAACCTGGCAATAGATACCGGTGTCAATATTTTCGGCCTGATATTTTCAAGTTGGATTTTCTGAACATTGGCGGTAAGATAAACGCTAAATGGACTCATCGTCATTTCGAGCGAGCCGAAGGTGAGTCGAGAAATCTGCTATTAGTAGATTTCTCCACTTCGCGTCCCTAAGGGACGCTTCGGTCGAAATGACATCGGGTCTTTTCTACAAAACAATTTGACAATGAAAAACATTATCGCAGACAGAACAAATTTGATAGATGCCAGTGGCATACGCAAGGTCTTTGCGCTGGCGGCGGATTTGGAGGATCCGGTCAATTTCTCAATAGGCCAGCCGGATTTCGATGTGCCGGAAGTACTAAAAGAAGAAGCAATAAAGGCTATCCGAGAAGGATTCAATAAATACTCTCAAACAGCAGGGGACTCTCTATTAAAAGAGAAGATTAACGAAATAGCAAAAAAAGAGCTTGGCTGGGAAAATCCAGCAGCGCTGGTTACAAGCGGCGTAAGCGGGGGGCTACTGCTGGCCTTTTTAGCCCTTATCAATCCAGGCGATGAAGTAATCATTCCCGACCCCTACTTTGTCATGTATAAGCACTTAATCAATATGCTTGGTGGTAAGTGCATCTTTATTGACACCTACCCTGATTTCAATCTGCCGGTTGAAAAAATCGCAGAGGCAATAACCCAAAAAACCAAGATGATAATTCTCAATTCGCCGTGTAATCCGACCGGCGTGGTATATTCACAAGATGAGATAAAAAAATTGGCGCAGGTCGCTGCGGAAAAGGATGTCTTAATTTTAGCCGATGAGATTTACGAAAAATTCTGCTACGACGAAAAATTCACGAGTATCGCAAATCACTATGAAAAAACGCTTTTGCTGCGGGGCTTCAGCAAGCCTTATGCAATGACCGGCTGGCGGTTAGGCTATGCAGCAACCCATCCATCACTGCACGAAGTGATAGAAGAAATGACAAAGATACAGCAATACACCTTTGTCTGTGCGCCTACGCCATTTCAAAAAGCAGCTATCGCAGCTTTAGATTATGATATTACCGATTTTGTTAACGCCTACAGGCGAAAAAGAGACCTTCTTTACGATGGATTGAAGGATAAATTCGAACTGGTAAAACCAAGCGGGGCGTTTTATGCGTTTGTCAAAGCTCCGGGCGGTTCGGCTACGCCGTTCGTGGAAAAGGCCATCAAAAACAATGTGCTAATTATTCCGGGCAATGTCTTTAGCGAAAAAGATACGCACTTCCGGATAAGCTACGCCACCAGCAACGAAAAAATTAAGCAGGGCGTGGAGATCTTGCGAACACTGACGTCTCGCGGATGACAGAGGACGGAAGACAGACGGACAGACGGCAGAATTTCTGTCCTCTGAAATAGCAGGGGGGGAAACTCAAAATTTCTGAGAGTTTCCATTGATTATTGCTAACTCGGTAATATAAGGTATAATTTCCAATATGAAAAAGCCGCTACAAATAACCTCAATTGTTTTAGTGTGCTTGTTATTGCAGGGCAGCCGAGGTTTCGAGGTTGTGCCTGCTGAGCCCGATGCAGAACAGGGTGCTACAAAAGCGGCGGTGATTCCCTGCAAGGACATGATCGACGACGGCCTATACAAATCCATCCAACGCAGAACCCAATTAGCACTTGCTCAGGGCGCAGATTATCTGATATACGAAATAGGAACCTACGGCGGATTTCTGGATTCGGCTGATAACATATCGAAGTACTTTATCCTTCGCGAAGGTTGGCCAGAATCGGGCAAAAAGGCCCGCACCGTCGCATACATAACGACAGAAGCCATATCAGCCGGTGCAATGATAAGCGTCTCCTGCCAGGATATAATAATGCGGGAGAATACTACCATTGGCGATTGCGCTCCGATTGCGCTCGGCGGCAAATTGGAGGGCGTTGAGCGAGAGAAAACCGAGAGCTTCGTCCGGGGAACCTTCGAAAGGGCGGCAGAGGCGAACGGCTATCCTAAGCCGTTACTCAAGGCTATGGTCACGATGCAGATTGAGGTCTATAGAGTAAAGAACCTCGAAAGCGGTGAATATGAGTTTTTTGAAACTGACGACCTGCCGAAAGACCCAAACAAATACGATTTAGAAAATCAAGAGCGGGTCGTTAAGGATAATGAATTGCTGACGTTAACCGCCTCTCAAGCCGAGAAGTATAAAATTACCAGGGCCGTGGTCAAGGATAGGGCAGGGGCCCTGGCCTTTTTGGCTGAACGTGATGGCGTAACATTTACCCGTGAGCCGATGGTGCTGGAAACTTCATGGTCTGAGGAGATGATCAGATGGCTGTATTCACCTGCGGTGATGGGAGTGCTTATTATGATAGCGCTGCTCGGCGTTTATATGGAATTAAGCACGCCGGGCATAGGACTTCCGGGACTGGCAGCGGCTATATGTTTTGCCATCATAATCGGCAGTAAATATCTTGTAGGATTGGCCAACTGGGTGGAGGTGGCTCTATTCATCGCGGGTTTGGTCCTGCTGATGATAGAGATTTTTTTACTGCCGGGCTTCGGCATCGCTGGAACTTTGGGAATTATATGTATATTGTTCGGCCTATTCGGTATGTTCATAAAAAATCCTCCTGACAGCCTGCCCTGGCCGGAATCTCCGCTCGACTGGCAGATATTCTTAAATGGATTGTTGGGTCTGTCGCTGGGTTTCGTCGGTTTTGCTGTTTTGGCCTGGCTGTTAGCTAAATATTTACCTAAAGTTCAGTTCCTCAGCGGATTGATACTTGTACCGACGGCTGCGAAGCAGGCAAGAGTAGTGCAAGTCAGTATGACCTTTCCGCCTGAAATTAAATCTACTGCTATAAATGTTGGTGACATCGGTGAAGTGACCACGATATTAAGGCCTACCGGAAAAGCAAGATTCGGCGATGCAATAGTAGATGTAGTTGCAACTGCTGAGTTTCTTGGCAAGGGAACGAAGGTTGAAATAATCGAAATTCACGGCAATAGAGTTGTAGTTAAAAAACAAACGACAGATGAGGTAAACTGATGGACTTATGGCTGATTTTTGCTGTTTTTCTATATTTTGCCTGTGCTTTGCTTATAGTCGCCGAAGTATTCGTACCAAGTGGCGGCTTGATTAGCATAGGCGCATTAGCATGTATTATCGGTGGTATAGCTATATTTTTTATCCATAGCGCGACTGCCGGCTGGATTGGTGTGATAATAGCCGTCGTAATGATACCAACTATTTTAATAATCGCTTACAGGATATTTCCCAGAACCAGATTCGGCAGGAGCGTGACACTTACGCCGCCGCAGCGAGAGGCAGGCGATGCCATAGCAGATACGGAGAAGTTAAAAGAGCTTCTTGGTGGCGTAGGTCGGGTGCTTACTCCGCTCAGACCGGTCGGTATGTGCGATTTTTCTGGACAAAGGGTTGAATGTGTAGCTGAGAGCGGTTATATTAATAAGGGCAAAAAGGTCAAGGTTGTCCGCGTGCAGAGCACGCAGTTGACCGTTCGCGAAGTAGAGGGGGATTAATATCCGCTTTGGCGGACTCGTGCTACGCAGCGAGTAACTTCGCAGAGTAGCAAAAGATAAGGAAAGGATGAAGATATGTATAATTTAATCCATGCAATCCCGGCAGCATCCGACGTTACAAAAGTCATCGGTGTGACGATTTTAGTTACTCTTATTATTGCAGCATTTGTATTTTTCCTTTTGCTGATGAAGTTCTTCAGATTATGGCTGCAGGCTAAATTATCACGTGCCGATGTAAAATTCTCTGAGCTTA
>Ga0315533_1003391_pt1 | contig 10545 bp, 10 predicted proteins | sample SalMarSW160130MG_FD_203081 | JGI IMG/M metagenome (GOLD analysis project Ga0315533, IMG submission 203081) | Salt marsh sediment microbial communities from the Plum Island Ecosystem LTER, Massachusetts, United States - Salt Marsh Sediment SW1601-30 ...
TGGTAATCATACAGCTTCCTCGTTTATAAGTAATTGCTTTCACAATACTTATCGGCAAAGGAAGCTGTTTTTGTTTGATAATCATTACCATTAAAATTTCCTTAATCGGTCAGTTTGAGTTAATAAGTAGAAAATTATATTTCCTACCACATGTGCTCACCCATAGCTCGAATCATGTTGTAAAAAAGAGTGACTACTAATATCAGTGATAGGGCAATTCCTACGAATGCTATCCAATATCCGTAATGTGTCTTTCTTTTTAATGTAATATGTATAAGCCCTCCAATACCTAATAGAAGTGATGTTGGAATTAAAGCATAGCTCATATATAAGGTTATCCTCGCAATTGTAATCAGCGGAGGATTGTAAATTACTGTTCGAATTATAACGCTGCATATTATGACAAGAGGAATTGTTGCTATCGACAAAACAAACGACGCTTTTGCAAAGCGACTGATCTTTTTGGTATCTTTTCTCGTTGTAGTTTCCTCGATATTCATATCATTTGCAGTCTCGGATTTTTTCTCTTCCATATTTCTCTCTCATTATTCAAAAATTGTATATTTTCCAGTTTCCATCGTCGGCTCTTATGAAAAAAACCGGGAAACTTAATGTCTGCGGACCATCCTGATGGAACATCTCATATTTGACTTCACCGTCCCTATGCCGGTCGTATGTCATCTGACCCATACCGGCTACATAATCCGAAAGGTTCGGCTCAATTATCTGGAAAATCTCGGCGTATTTTTCTCTCGAAATCTCCGTAACAAAAGTAAAGGCTTCATTAACATCACCTGCTGCCAGAGCACTCTTGAACGACTCGAAAACATCTAACGGATGAGGGCCGTTCAGCCAGAGATAAGCGAAGGTTGATAGGTCATTGGTATCAACAGTTCCGCTATTATCTATTATCAAAATCGCCATCAAGGCCACTGCCCGACTTCTGCCAGTTCCCGGCAAAAGTTGCAAAATCAACAAAGTTGACTATTTTATCACCGTTGAAATCGGGATAAGAATTTGGCTCGGGAAAACTTTCAATTCCATTAGCAATCGAAGCAATCATCAAAACAACAAAGGCAGGTAGAAGAAGTGTTCTTTGGTTATGCATAATAAATCCCCCTTCAAAATATAATACTACTTTTCACACTAAACACTGTAGACAATCAAGATGGCCATTGCAACAACAAAATGCCGATTTTGTTGTTTGTGCTTCGGGTTTCGTATATCCGTTATTTTGCGTATTCGATGCAGCGCAGCTCACGCAGCAGTGTTACCTGGATTTCGCCCGGATAGGTCATTTCACTTTCAATCTTGTTGGCGATGTCACGTGCGATTTTCATTGCCGACTCATCTTCGACCTTCGCCGCATCGACAATGACACGAATCTCTCGCCCCGCCTGGATTGTGTAGGCATTCTCGACGCCCTTGAAGCTGCCGGCAATCTCTTCGAGCTTCTCCAATCGCTTGATATATCTTTCGAGCGTTTCTCTTCTGGCGCCGGGACGGGATGCGCTTATTGCATCGGCGGCGGCGACCAGCGGGGTATAAGGATTATCCGGCGGGACGTCGCCGTGATGTCCCGCAACGGCATTTAGCACGATAGACGATTCATCGAAACGCTTGAGGTAATTTGCGCCTATTGCGGGGTGGCTGCCCTCGACCTCGTGGTCGATGGCCTTGCCGATATCGTGCAGCAGTCCTGCACGTCTGGCGATTGAGCCGTCCAGCCCCAGCTCGTCGGCCATAACCTGCGTCAGATAAGCGACTTCAACGCTGTGGCGAAGCACGTTTTGACCGTAACTTGTTCTAAAGTTCAATGCGCCAATCAAGCTGAGTATCCTATTGCTCAAGCCCCTGACGTTGGTCTCGACGGCGGCGTCTTTGCCAATCTGCAGGAGCTTATGGTTGACGTCCTTTTTGGTCTGGGTGACCAGCTCCTCGATTCGAGAGGGGTGTATTCGTCCGTCCTGAATGAGCCGTTCCATTGAAAGACGGGCAACCTCACGCCTGACGGGACTGAAGCCGCTTACGATAATCATTCCGGGGGTATCATCGACAATGACGTCCACGCCGGTCGCCTTTTCAAAGGCGCGAATGTTGCGTCCTTCTCTGCCGATGATTCGGCCTTTCATATCATCGCTTGGGATGTCGATGGTCGAGACGGTCGCCTCGCAGGTCTGTTCAGCGGCATATCGCTGAATGGCGGTGTTGATTATCTCCCTGCTTTTTTCACCAGCGGTTTCGGTAGCTTCTTCGACCTTGCGGGCAATCAGGGTTGACATCTCGTGTTCACACTCGTCTTCGAGCCGTTTCAACAGCAGCTCCTTGGCCTCTTCGACATGCATTGCGGTGATTTTGAGCAGTTGATTCTTTTGCTGGGCCAGCAAATTTGAAAGCTGTTTTTCCTTGCTGTCGATATTGTGCAATCTTCTATCAACCTCTTTTTCCTGCTGTTTTAATGTGTTTTCCTGCTGGCTGAGAAGCTCGCCCTGCTTATCGAGCGTATCCTCGCGCTTGGTTAACCTCATCTTGGTTTCGTGCAGCTCGGAGCGAACCTGATTTGCCTCGGCGGTGAGCTGCTCTTTTTTCTTGATGGCCTCTGCGGCGGCGTCAATCTGGGCGGACCTGATTATGTTCTCCGCTTCCCTTTTGGCGCCTTCAATCTGCCGCTGAAAGTCCTGCTCGACGGTCTTGGATTTTACTCTGGCAACTATCTGGTAAATCGTAACAGCCAGGGCAATCCCTAAAAGGAAGCTAAATACCGTCAGAATCGCGGTCGGCAGGCCAATCTGCGTCATCATTATTATGGTATCCATAGTTTTCGCCTTTCCCTTGTAATTACCCGTAGGGTTAGTAAACAATCGCTCAAGATGGAAAAACTGCGGGGTCTTCGGCTCGTCTCGGCGAAAGTTTGCCAAGCCGTAGCCGGGCAGGAAAGCTGCAAAAACTGTGAATTACGAAATCCTTTTCGTTATGGCGTAAAATCACCAGCACCTACGTAGGGCCAAAATCGCCTCTAACTGTGCTATTTCTGGCCCTAATAGGGCTGTTTTTGTCACGAAATTGGTTGATTTTATGCTCAATACTCACACCACCTTGTGGGTAAACAAATGCTTTTTTTCACACAGATTTCGTTTCACTCTAAATTCACTTTCTCTCCGCCGCACCAGAAAGGCCGGTTCCCCCTTGAGGTTGCCGTCCACAACAGATGCTAAAAGTGCCTTTACAACTTAACTGCCGTTCAGGAAAGAGGTTACAATTCTTCCCCTTTATGCGTCCCTTTACTATGGTAACGAAAAACCACCAAGTAAAGTACGAGATAATCCGCAGTTTTCTTCCGTCAAGTAGTTACAATACCATAATAGGATATGGCCGGCGTTCGGTCAAGAAAAAAATAATTGCCCATCGGGATGCCCAGGGAACGTCATATACCCACAGATGGATAAGATGTATGCCCGGAGATTGTTAGCGGAAGCTGAGAAAAAGATAAAAGTTCCGGCTGCGGATTATATATCCGCGCTCAAAGACTTCTTGGCCACGCTGATTTACAAATGGCGACAAGGTATGTGCAGGATGTTTCAGAACAAACGGACAGGGTTATTGAAAATAACAGGATGTATGTCTGTCAGATTAATAAGTAGTGCAACCAGAAAAGCCCAGTGGTTATTGATTATTGAAAAGGAACTGCTATAATCAACAAAGAGAAGAATAAATTGTATCATATTTTGAGCTCCTTGCCATTATAATTTAAGGAAAGGCTAAAATGAAATGCATTACAGAGTTAAAAGTTACAAACTTCACAGCTGTGTTGTATTTGGTAATTTGTCTGACAATTCTGGCGTTTTCTTTTCAAGGATCAAGGGGAATTTGGCAGCCTGACGAGGGTTATTATGCGGGAACCGCTGTAACAATGTTGGCCAAAGACAATATTTTCATTCCTTATCTTGGTGAAAATGAGATATTTCTTGATAAGCCTCCAATGATTTACTGGGGGATAATCGCCGGTCTTAAAACTTTTGGCCATAGTGAGTTTGCCGTTCGTTTCTTTCATGGCTTATGTTTTATTCTAACCAGTTTGGCTGTTGGAGTTTTAAGCTTTTCATTGTTCAAAGATAGATGGCTGGCCTTATTATCCTCGCTCATTTATGCCACCATGGTCATTCCATTCATTGCAGCAAATTTTGTCACACCGGATACGATTTTAACCCTGTGGACTACCCTTTCAGCACTGTGCTTCTGGAAAAGTGCTAAATCACAGGGGAAAACACGAATTTTCTGGCAGATGCTTCTGTGCGGAGCAGTAGGATTGGGATTTCTTGCCAAAGGCCCTGCGGTATTAATTCCTTGTGGTGGATTGTTCTTATTTCTTTTAGTTAGAAAAGAAATATTCCGGTATTTCTTCAATCCTTGGTCTCTTTTAGGTATTCTCATTTTTCTGGTTACTGGATTAGGTTGGTACATTTGGATTGGAATTAAGATTCCAGGGGCGTTCAGCTATCTTGTTGATAATCAAATTTTCGGACGTCTTATCTCAGAAAAATACAATCGCAATCCCGGGCTTACAGGTGCTTTAATCTATATCCCGGTTTTGGTTTTCGGCTCCCTGCCGTGGTCGACAATCTGGCTGGAAAAGAAAGGGGTAATTAAATCCACGTTCTTCAACAAACAATGGTGGAAGGAACTGCCGAAAAGACCTGAACAATTGTTTTTATTGTGTTATTTCTTTGCACCGCTTGTGATTTTATGCTTGGCGAGCTCTAAACTTGGGTTCTACGCTCTTCCGATTTTTGTTCCGCTGGCAATAGCTACAGCAAAGCTTTGGATACAAAAAGCTCCGGTGATTGACAGCTTATCGTTTTCAGGTTTGTTAAAAGGTTATGCTCGTCCAATTAAGCTGACGACCTGTTGGATTTTTCTTTTGTTGTTTTCAAAGCTGGGTCTTGCTTATTATCCGACACACAACAATATGAAGACTCTGTGGGCTCAAGTTAATAAGCACGCGCCATCAGGTAACTATGAATTATGCACAATAGATGAACGTGCCGATGGATTATTATTCTATGGCGCACACGAAGTAGAACATTCAACGGATGAATTTGACCCGTATCCGACATTCACTAAAACTGAGCATATTTTAGAAGAAATAAAAGAGTTTGTGCGGGAAAATGAAGCCGGTGTTTTCCTTGTGATTGAGGATGATGAAATCGCTGAAGCAATTGACGTATTAAAGAACTCTGGTATTGAATGCCGCATAGTGCACCTTCCATATCAAAGAGCAATGTTGTTTCCCTGCTTAATTGACAAAAGCAGTTTGGGTAATGAGAAAATCTAAGATATGAAACATACTCATTTAAAACAATCTTTGTATCACTTTCTTAACAGCGGCATGATAATTTTAGCCTCTTTGGTACTAATCGCACTTGTAGTTGTCGTAGCAACTGGTATGCGTGTGCATATTGCCAGTTTCCCTGAGCTTCTGGGAAATAGCCCTGAAAATATTGGTCATATAAAAACAACGACTGATCCGAATGAATTTACATTTGTGGTAGTTGGTGATGTTAAATGCGGAACGGCAACTTTTGAAACGATGCTGGATATTACACGCCTGGACCAACCTGCCTTTGCAGTAATACTCGGTGATTTCGTTGAGCATACCGAATTCGTCAGTCATAAGCTTTTTGCTCTGGAAATAGCTGAGCATACCAAGGCTTTCCCGATATTGTTAGTTCTCGGCAATCACGATATTTCTGCTGACGGACCTTTCTGTTTGGAAGATTTTGAAAATATTTATTGGGCTTCTCAGTTCTATTTTACCATTGGGAAATGTCTGTTTGTATTTCTGAATGATATTTCACCTTACAATCAAACAGGACAATATCTGGAGTTTTTGGAAGGGACTTTTTCAAGCCAATCAGAAAAAATAGAAAAAACCTTCGTTTTTATGCATATTCCACCTTCAGGATTAAATTCTTCCTTGATGTGTAATGGACTGCCAAGAAGCGAAAAATTTTTGCAGCTTGCTAAAAAATACCACATTGACTATGTTTTTGCTGGTGACCACCATGGATATGTAAAAACTGAAAGAGATGGAACAACTTTTATTGTTACCGGTGGTGGTGGTGCAAAGCTTCGGGGTAAACACGGGCGATTCCACCATCTGGTAAGAATGTCAGTAAAAAACGGAATGATCACCGAGACGGTGGTTGCTGCTAAGAAACAACCGGAAACCTTTGAACTGATAGAACGCAACGTAGCATTTTATATCTGGCCGTTGATCACGCAAAATTCCACATCACTAACTGTAACCTTTGTGATTTTTGGATTAACTATTTGGTTATTAATATTTTCGCTCCGCCGAAGAAAACAACTGTAAAATGGAAGTGAAGCAGGAATTTCTATGTTAGATTTTAAGGAAAAATAATGTCACTACGTAAGCTAAGAATACATTTACTGCGATTGGCCTTTATTCCAATCGTTTTTGTTGCTGTCTTTGTAAGGCCTTCCTGGTCATCGGAGTCAACTGCGGTTTTTGTCATGGAATTCGGCGGGTATCTATTCCTTTTGGCAGGCCTGGCAATCCGTATATGGTGCACTTTCTATATAGGTAGTCGCAAATCCAAAGAACTTATTACCGAAGGTCCTTATTCAATATGCCGCAATCCGCTTTATATAGGCTCTTTCCTGTTAGCTGTTGGCGCGGGGCTTTGCTTTGAGAATCTTCTCATACTTTTACTTGTCCCCGCAATTATTATTCCAGTCCACATTATTGCGGCTCGAATGGAAGAGATCCATCTTGAATCGAAATTTGGTGAACAATACCGGATGTACAAGCAAAAAGTCCCAAGGTTCTGGCCTCGTTTCTTAAACTATAACAGCCCTGATATGCTCGAAGTAAATGTTCATTCGCTTCGAAGAATAGCCATGGACACGATAGGTGTTCTGCTTTTACCGAAGATCGAAGACTTGCTTGAACTCCTGCACGAGAACGGCATTATCCCGGTTTTGTGGTATTTCCCCTTTTAGTTTTACTATTTCCTATCTACGAATGTAACCAGAGAATAAGTGTTTTTAAGGGGGTACTTTGGTACTGTCTGCCTATTTATCCCTAAAAGGGGAAAATTCCCTAATTTTTCCAAAAAATTTCCCCCAAAACCCTACCGCTTTCGCATATCTTTTCGGATTATGCGGCACAGCAGCAAAATCAGAGTAGTATCAGGGCTAAAACAGCCGACTGTCGGTTTTTTTGTTGACTTTGGGGGCTTTGGGACGATAATATATCATCTAAACGGCCTTGATAACTCGATTTTTCAGTATTTCTAAGGAGTTTTATTATGCCAGCAGGCAGGAGACAGCAAAGTAACGCCATGCTCTATACCGTGATAACCTTTGTCGGGCTTTTTATTGTCGCAACCACTGTTGCGGTTATTTTCTACGTCAAAGCCGAGAAGCTCAGGATGATAGCGGCGACCTCGCAAAGCCGGCTCGAGGAGATGGCCAGCCCCGCCGAGCAGCAAAGAATAGGGGCGCTGGTCGGGGCAAAAGTGGGCAGGAAAAGTCGGCTGGGCACGATGCTCGACTACCTCGACGCAGTGGTATATTCCATCGTCGGGGGGCTGCCCGAAGAGACCTCGGCCGAAGTCAAGGTCGATACCGCCGGCAGAAAAATCAAAGAGGCGTTGGGGCCGTTGGCTCAAAAATACCCCGACATTCAAACTGCCGACCCCAATACCGCCGGACTTATACAGATAGTAGAAAAAGTGACGGCAAAGCTGGACAACACCACAAACGCGACGGTTGCTCTGGCCGAGCAGCTCGAACAGCTTCAAAAACGATTCGATGACGCTGTGGCAATCGGTCTTGAAAAAGAACAGACGCTGTTGGCTGAGAAGGAAAAATACCAGCAGCAGGTCAACGATATCGCACAAGACTACAGTGAACTTAAGGCCCTGGTGCAACAAACCTCGGAACAGCAGGTTCAGACCCTCGCTGCCCAGTTAGATGAGGAAAAAGCTAATAATAAAACGTTAAGACAACAATTGCTGAAAACGCAGGCGGAGCTGAAGATGACCGAAGACAGGATGAAAAGTGCCCAGCAGAAGCTTCAGGAGCTTGTGCCGCCGCCGGATAATGAGATAGCCGCATATAAACCGGATGGTGAAATAATACTGATTGACGAGCCCGCTGGCCTGGTGCACTTGAACATTGGAAGTGACGACCATGTTTACAGGGGTCTGACCTTCTCGGTCTATGATAAAAGTGCTCCCATACCCAAGCACGGCAGGGGAAAAGCCGAGATTGAAGTGCTCAGCGTCGGCAAAAAGATCTCAACGGCACGAATTATACCTTCAGAGGATTTCGAAAAGGCCCTGAATAAGCTGCTGGCCGAAAATATCGACATCACAACAGTTATGCTCTCCCTTCCAAAGCCGCAGGAACAGCGAGCCAGAGACTTTGAGAGATTCGCCGAGGGTTCACCGGACCGGCTGAAAATCCTCAACAACCTTGCCACCGCCTATGACGAGCGCGGGAACAAAAGGCCAATCATACCTCATCCATTATTTCAGCCCAGAAGGACTCGCTATGACGAACGCAGGGACAAAAGGCCCATCATACTGGGTGATATCGTTGCAAATCTGATTTGGGACAGCGACAAAGCAAACGTATTTGTGGTTGTGGGCGGGTTTGACCTCGACGGCGATGGAAATATCGACCGCTATGCCGGCGATAAGATAAAATCACTTATTACAGAATGGGACGGCAGAGTGGACGATACCGTTACTATCGATACGGATTTTCTGGTTCTCGGCAGGGCACCGGAGGTGCTCAGAAAGCCGACCTTCGAAGAGATGGAAGTTGACCCAATGGCGACGAGAAAATATGAGCAGTCCCTACAAAAACTCGGCCATTACGAGGAAGTTCTGAAGCTTGCGAAAGACTTATCGATACCCATATTTAACACCGAAAGGTTCCTGTGCTTTATCGGCTACAAGACACAGGCCGGCAGAAGTTAGTGCTTTGATTCACTGCTCACAAAACAACACATTTCATACCTTCGGTTCGACGCCGATTGAGGTGACAAAAATCTCGCCTGTATATTGGGCCGCATCGGCGGATGTAAAGCCCCTTTTTACCGCAACGAAGGTTACCGTATAAACCGCTCTGATGGCAGCACCGAGCGGCCGGCCCGTATCACAATCAAGCCCGGATGGGATATCCACCGCCAGGATAGGCCGATTCTGTGCGTTTATAGCTTCTATCAATTGTTTATACTCGTTGCTCAATTGTCCGCTTAATCCCGTGCCGAAAATACCGTCAACGAGCATATCGGCGCCGGCGGCAAGAGTTTTGACCCTGCCGGCAATATCGGCATCGTTTAAATCGAGCTGCTCAATCGACTGACCCAGCCGCTCTAATATATCGAGGTTTATCCTGGCATCGCCTTTGATTTTGCTTTTCTCACCGCATATAACGACAGCAACCCTAAAGCCGCTGTTTAAGAGGTGCCTGGCAATCACATAGCCGTCGCCGCCGTTATTGCCGGTTCCGCAGAATATACAGATCTTCGGTTCAGCAGCGCCACTTAGTTTTTCCTTTATCAATTCCGCACAGCTACGTCCTGCGTTTTCCATCAAAACCACGCCGGGGACGCCGACGGTATTTATCGCCCACGAGTCAACCGCACGAACCTCATCCCTGCTCATCACAACACACTTTTTATCTGCTGAATATTTTTCCATAAGTATCTATTATACATTTTGAAACTTGTCCATTCAACTGTGATCACTCGTGATACTCCATTTTTGCGAGGTTGCGTTTGAAATAGGTTCGACAAGCTCACTACAGGTTGGGTTTGATTGGGTTTGTTTTGAATAGTTCATAGTTCGTTGTTCATTGTTATTAGTAATTGTTATTGCTAAGGTTACGATCATTTTTGGCTTTTCGGAAATTGGCTTTGTTTTGCATAATTTGTCATTTTTGATTGACCCGGCTTCGCTTATGGCTACGCCGAGGTAAGCGGAGTTTCCACCCCGCCAGAGGCGGGCAAGCCCGCCGAAGGCGGAGAGAATTAGCGAATTAGAGAATTGGTGAATTAGGAATTGGGGTTCGTGGTTCATTGTAAATTGTTCATAGTTCGTAGTTAATTGGTTATTGACCTGGACCTGCTGGACCTAAAACCTTGCCCTGCTGGGCGGTTTGTCGTTTGCCTACTGGTAAACTAGTGAGTATTATACCAAATTTCGGGCAAAAGTCAAGAAAAAATAGGGGGGCAGGGTTTGGGGTATAGGAAGAAAATCAAAGATTAAAAATCAATCCGTCTTTGTCCGATGGACTACGCCGAGACGCTACGCGAAAGTTTTTTCAACAGCCGCAATGTCCCCTATATTATTTTTTTGCGTTTATGCCAGTTGTCTTTTGCCCACAAAGGCTGTAAATTACTTAACGCCCAATATCGCTTGAAGTCAGAGTCTTTAGTATTTTGAAAGTTAAAACTTGATATTGGTTTAATATGGTCTATCTGCCATTCACCATAATTATCCCAAGACA